>VFSW01011873.1_pt1 | contig 12206 bp, 12 predicted proteins | sample 5358111 | NCBI WGS metagenome assembly VFSW01 (sample SAMN11554181, study PRJNA540505) | mine drainage metagenome | isolation source: sediment from site ElyBrook_90M | place: USA: Ely Copper Mine, Vershire, VT | collected 2017
GCGTTCAGGTCGCGCTCTCGGGAGGCGGGTCAGACACCGGGGCGATCCTTGAGGCGTATCTGAACGTCGGCAGCGTCGGCGCGGTGTCCATCTCGGCAGGCGGATCGGGCTACACATCGGCGACGGTCTCCTTTTCAGGTGGTGGCGGCACGGGCGCGGCGGGCACGGTGCAAATCAGTTCCGGCGTATCCAGCGTGCCCGTCACGGCTGGCGGATCGGGGTATACCTACGCCACGGTGTCGTTCTCTGGCGGCGGCGGGACGGGCGCAACAGCGACGGCGAACCTTTCGTGCGGGGTGGTCACTTCGATAACCGTCACCAATCCTGGCTCCGGATACACGTCGGCGCCAACAGCCACGATTTCCGGCACGGGGACGGGCGCGACCGCAGGTACGGTGGTTTTCCAGAATGGCGTCATCACCGGCGTCTCAATCACCAATCCCGGTTCCAACTACACGTCGGCCCCGACTGTCACGTTCTCGGGCGCGGGAACCGGCGCGACAGGCGTCGCCCTTCTTTCTCCCGAGGGCGTGGCTGGGGTCAATGTCGTCAACCCCGGATCCGGGTATAGGAGCGTCCCGCTGATCACTTTCGTCGGCGGCGGAGGGGCAGGCGCGGTCGGCTATGTTCTGCTCAATGGGACATCGATCGCGAGCGTCAATCTCACAGGTGGAGGATCGAATTACATCGCGCCGCCAGTCGTGAATTTCATCGGGGGTGGGGGTTCCGGAGCTACAGCCTATTGCGTCATGAACGGCGAATCGGTCGGACAAATCGTTCTGACGAACGGCGGTTCCGGTTACACGGGCAACGTGCAGGTCCAAATCCAGCTTTCGCCAGCGCAGATCGCATTCAACGAAGCGCTGTCCCAAAACAACCCGAACGGCGATTCTCCGTTCACGGGGTCCGGGGCAGGCGGAGAAGTCGTCCTCGCCCCGACCTCGATCAATTCCGTGGTGATGAGCAACAGCGGGTCGTTTTATACCAACGCGCCATCCGTTCAGATCGCGCCGGGGGCCAACAATGCGGCCTACGCGACGATTGCGCTCATGCCATACGGCGTCAGCGGATCGGCGATGGAGACGTTTCTGTCCCGCGTGTGGATCGTCAATCCGGCGCAAAACCCGTTCTCGACCATTCCTCCTGGCGGCCTCTACTCTTTCAGCGCGGCGAGTTCAGTCACGGATTTCGCCTCGGCGGACGGCGGGGGCCAGGGGCAGAACACAGACGCCTTCCTGCAAACGCAATATACGAGCGTTCGCCAATCGAGCGGCTACCTCTATTTCTTCGGAGACGGGTCGGTCAGCGTCGTTTCAAACATCACGACATCAGGCACGCCCACGGTCACGACCTACAACTATCAGAATGTCGATCCGCAGGCGGGGCTTTCGTGGCGCGACTCGCTCCAGGACTTCGGTCGAGCCACGATCATTGCGAACACGACAGGGGTCTATGGCCTTTATGGCGGCGCGGCCACCAAGATTTCGGCCAAGGCCGACGGTGTGTTCAGGAGCGCTCTTTTCCCTCCCTACAGTGGGGCGTTAACGCCGTCCGGGGCAATCTCGACCATATTCGAGATCAAGCACTACATGAACCTGATGACCGTGATCGACCCTGACACGAACGAGCAAAGAAACGTGATGCTGTCGTGGAACGAAAAGGAATGGGGCATCCTCAGTCAGTCCGTCGATTTGACCTTCATTGGAACGCAAAAGATCGGGAGCGCCTATCAGGCGTGGGGGACCGATGGGAATAGACTATTCCCGCTCTTTTCCACGCCGTCCGCCTCGCTGCAAAAGCGGCTCGATACGAAATTCTATGGGGCGGATCGGCCATTTATCATCAAGGAACTCCTCGGCGCATGGATGATCGCGAGCGACATGTCGTCTGGCCAATCCGGCATCTCGGGGACGCTGACGGTTGTCGCCTCTGGAATTGCGTTGCAAAATCTGCTCACCCCGTCCGTTCAGAATATGGTTGCGTCGAATACGTGGTTGAGCCAGCCGACATTCGCGCCCGGTTCCGCGACGACGCCCTTTTTCTCTCTGTGGGGCGCGCCCAATGCGATGGCGTTCTCTTCGGTGGGCGTGCGGTTCAATTCGACGAGCCCTGATTTCACTTTCGGCAATCTCGTGTTAGGGTACAAGGATATCTCGGCCTATTACGGGAACGGATAGGAGCCTACGATGGCGAGACGATCAATGGTTGGCGTGCCAATGCCGTCAATGGAGTACGTCGAACCCGACCGCAGCCAGATGCTTGGGCCTGATACAAGCGCTCGCGGCTTCAAGCCCGTCTCGCGCCGTCGAACGTCGGCCGGCATGGATTTCGAGAAGGCGTATGCGGCGGGCGAGAACCCGCTGGGCTTCACCGCGCAGACGGTTAATGGCACGGCTCATTATCGTGGAACTGGCTGGAATAGAAATCAGCCGTGGTCGTCTGAGCAAATCTCTCCGGCTGGACCTTGGAAGGGCGGAGACAGTAATCGAAGCGGGGAGTGATCTAGTGAGAGGGAAGACGCCGCGCCCTCTACTGGATCGCTTCAACGAGAAGTGGACCCTTGAATACGACAGTGGTTGCTGGTTGTGGACAGCGACGCGCGATCCGCTGGGGTATGGCCAAATGGGCGTCGGGTCCATGGTGGACGGGACCAGAGGACTTCGCGGCGCTCACAGGGTTGGATATGAACTATATGTAGGTCCAATCCCGCCCGGCCTTGATCTAGATCATTTGTGCCGCAACCCTTCATGCGTAAATCCAAGGCATCTTGAGCCAGTCACTCACAAAGAGAATGTGCTGCGTGGCATCGGCCCTGCCGCCACTAATAAGGCAAAAACAGAGTGCAAATATGGTCATCGCCTTAGTGGCAACAATCTTTATGAATATAGAGGGAGACGCCAATGTAAGGCGTGCAAAGTGCGCGTGTCCCTTGAGTCGTACTACAGGACAAGATACGCGTGCTCGCCAGCGTCTTAAATATTCCTCACAATCAGCAGGAATGGGATTGGTTTTCGTGGAACCACAAATTGAGCCACGACAAGATTAGAAGCGCGATCTTGCAAAAATATGGACTAAGTCTCGTCGATTACCAAATCGACCCGTTTAGCTCGACGAACGTACAGCAATGGTTGCAGAACAATTCCTCGCTCCATAACGATATGAACACGGTTCTTGGCCTTCCTGGGATAGACCTTCTCGACGTGGACCTATCTAAAGACAACGAGAGGGATAGCTGGATATGGTTCAATTATCTGGAGCACTTCAATGCTGAGAACAAACTTGGCGTTGGCTCGTAAATATACCTACGGCCGAGAGACGTATTCCGAGATTGTGCCTGACCTGCGGCCAATCCTAGAAGAGCATTGGAAAGAGATAGCCCTCTATGACGACATCCCACTTGACCCGGATTATGGAGTCTACAATTCTCTTGAACAGGCCGGAGTTCTTCGAGTGTACACGGTTAGACACAGTGTGGAAGGACTTGTGGGCTACGCGGTGTATTTTGTCCGGCGGCATCATCACTATAAGCGACATACATGGGCAATTTCTGATGTTATCTTGGTTCGATCCGCGCACCGGAATGCGGGAGTCGGCAACGCGCTGTTCGATTTCTTGGAGCGCGCCCTGAAAGCCGAAGGCGTGGACGTAATCCACACGATGACGAAGGCGGCGCATCCAGAATTGGCCTATCTTCTTGAGGCGCGCGGGCATACAAAGGCCGAGGTCTGCTACTCGTTGAGGCTGTGAGGATTGGGAGAACGGCGAATGGTTTATGAGTTTCGCAAGCACGCGAGCGACCTCCACGGACGATGTCTCTTTTACGATTGGAACGAACAAGATGTTGAGAGAGAAATGGAATCTTCCATTCAAGCGGCCTTTGAGGCGGGCCAGCGCACATCGATGCCGAATGGGGGATACGTCATGATCGCCATCGGACCGGATGGTAACGCATCTCTAACCGGGGACTGGGATAAGGACGATATTGAAAATATTGAAAAGTGTTGTCGAGATAGTCTTCTACCGGCATTAGCGGTAGCGAAAAGTGAGAGGGATGCGGCCTAGTGGGCATCTCCGCGCTAGTCGGCGGCATAATCGACGCGGTCACAACCGCAGGGGCGGGCATTGGCGGCGCTCTCGGCGGCGCAGGGGCGGCTTTGGGCGGCGCGGATGCGGCGGCTTTCGCGGCGGCCCCCGTAGCGGGCGGAGCGGCTTTGGACGCTGGCGCAGGCGCTGCTCTTGCCGGGACTGCACTTGCCGCGCCTGCTGGTCTCGGTCTCGACATTGCGACACCTGCGATTGCTGGTGGCCTTGACGCGGGGACCGCCGCCGCGGCGGCTGGCTTGGGGGTTGCGCCCGAGGTTCTGACCGGAGGCCAGTCGTTCGCCGATCTCGCCGCCGCGGCGGCCCCTGCGGCATCCGGCGCTCTTGCCGCAGGGAGTGGCGCGCTTGCCCCGTCATCTACTGCGACGACGGCCCCATTGGCGACAGCTCCGAGCGCAGCGGCGGCCCCATCGGGTGCTGCGGCCGTGACGCCTGCCGCGGGGGCGGGCGGTGGCGCGGGGACGGTTGCCGGATCGGCGGTCCCAGCTGCGTCAGGCGTTGCGCCGGGGACGTTCTCGACCGGAGACATCGAAGCCGCGCAGGGGATCGCCAGCGGCAACGCGGGCCTCGCCCCGAGTTCGGCGACCGCTCTTGCCCCCGGAGGACAGGGCGCCGCAACGGGCGCTGGTCAGGCATCGTTGGCCGCAGCGCCGGGCGGCGGAGATATAACCAGCATTCCCGCTGCCGGCGTTAACGCCCCGGCTGCGGGCGCTCCGTCTGGGCTGACCACACCGCTCGGGCAGGGGGGCATTGGGAGCGACTTCGCCGCGAGCGCCAATGCGACGCCAAGCGCCACAACGACGGCGGGCGGAAGCACGACAGGCGCCGGCGCAGGCGCGGGAACCGGTGGCGGCAACCCTCTCGGCGGCGTGCTTTCCACGAAAAACCTGACCACCTATGCCCCGCTGCTCGCCTCTGGCCTCGGCCTCCTCGCGAGCGCGTCAAAAGGACAGCAAAAGCCAGAGAACTACGGCACGTTGGAAGGTCAGGCGGCGCAGTTGGCCGCACAGGGCAACCAATTGCAGGGCTACTTGGCGAGCGGGACGCTCCCGCCCGGCGAGCAGGCTGGCCTTTCCGCAGCGCAGAACAGCGCCGCCGCCGCGATCAAGAGCCGATACGCCGCGATGGGTCTGACGGGGTCGAGCGCCGAGGCGACCGACTTGGCGAATCTCAGCGCCCAAACCGAGGCCGAAAGCGCGTCCATGGCGACACAGCTTTTGCAGACAGGCGTCAGCGAAAGCCAGTTTTCGTCGGGCATTTACGAGCAACTCATGAATACATCGATCGCCCAGGACAACGCTCTTTCGGCTTCGATCGCAAATTTCTCGGGTGCTTTGGCGGGGTTCGGGTTGAAGAACCTTGGGAACCAGCCGACAGCGGCGACTCCGGCGGGATGAGATGGCGAACGAACTCGCCCCATCGAATCTTGATCCCACGCTCGGCGGATACACGCCGGGGCAAGGTCCTGTTGCGTCACAATCGGCCCCGCTCGCGCCAGCCAAGGACACGAAGCCAAAAGCCGAAGCGCCACCCCCAAAGCCGGACAAGGGCAACGTCATCCCGTTCCCCGGCAGGGACACAGGATCGGGCGGAGCCGAAGCAGCAATGGCGGCGATCGGCAGGCTCGAGCATGAGCGGCAAAACACACCGCCTCCGAAACTAGAGCGCCCTCAGAAGCCGCAGACATCGGTTGACGATATCCAACTTTGGGGGTCGCTCGCGATCGTCTTTGCTGGGCTCGCCTCGCTCCGTACGCGCCAGCCCTTGACTACGGCGATGAACGCGGCGGCGAGTGCGCTCAACGGCATGCAGCAAGCCTCGGGAGAACGCGTCGATCAAGCCTACAAGCAATGGGAGATGGATACAAAATTCGCGTTCGAGAACTTCAATTACGAACAGCAAGTCTATCAGGACTTGATGTCTAACATCGACCGCCGAGAGGGGTCTGTTGAACGCGAATGGAACATCCTCGACAAGCAGAACGAGATGAAGTTTCGCGCACTTGCCGAAACGCTCAGAGATCCGATCGCCGTCCAGGCTTACGAGCATGGCGGGATTAATGAGTTGGTGGGGGTGTTCAAGCAGCGGGAGGCACTTGCGGAGAAACTGAAAGAGGCCACGATCGCCAACAACAAGAACTACGCGGTCAACAAATCCTTGGAAATCCTGCAATCCACGCCGGAGTTCAAGAACGCATCGCCCCAAGAGCAGATGCAGATGATCGCCGATACCGTCAACAAGATCAATCCGAACAAGGAATTGATGACGCCGGAGCAGCAAATCGCGGCGGCGAAGCGGATCATCGCGCTGCAAGAGCCGTATCCAAGTCGGGGCGGCCCATACACGCAGGCCGATCGGGAGAAGATCGTCAGCATCGTCGGGCAGTTGGGCGGGGTTGATGCAACGGATTTCCCGACGAAACAGAAACTCAAGCAGGACTTGACGACCGGGCCGGGGAGCCAGCGCATCCAAGCGATGAACACGTTGGAAGGCCATCTCAGCACGCTTGGCGAATTGGGCGAGAAGTTGCCCAAGATGGACTTTCAGGCGGCGCAGGGCATCTTCACCACGATCGCCCGCCAGTGGGATCCGTCTGTCACGAATTTCGACGAGGCCAAAATCGCGGTCGCCGACGAGTTCAACAAGGTGTTGATCGCCGCTGGCGCCGGCACGGGCGAGGATCGCGCACGCTGGATCGGCGTCTTCTCGGAAGCCAAGACGCCAGAGCAGTTGCGCGACGCGATCAAGACCGCAAGAGAGCTTGTGCTTTCGAGGGTGAAATCGGAAATCCAGCGCGCGACCAATCCGAAGTACGGCATCAAGATCGAGGATATTTTCACGCCCGAGCAGATTGAGTTCTGGGGCGGGAAGGATGCGCTGACGGGCCGGAAGGGGCAGGCGACGGGCGAATCGTCCAGCAAGGCCGACCCGAGTAACGGGACCGCAATATCGCTCACAAGCAGGGAGCAATATAACCAAGCGCCGCCAGGGACGTGGTTTAAGGACGCCGACGGTAATTACAGACAAAAGCCGCCAGCGAAATCGGATGCTGCGAGCCAATGACCGGCGATGACCAAATCAGCCCACTCGACCAATATCTCTATGTCCTCTCCGGGCACGAGAGCGGCCACAATCCGCAAGCTGTCAACCCAACGACGGGAGCGGCGGGGCTGTTACAGTTCGAGCCAGGAACATGGGCGGGGTTGAGGCAATCGCATCCTGAGCTGGGCTTGCCTGCGACCGTAGGCGAGGCGAACGAAGATCAGCAAATCATGGCGGGCCGCGCGTTAACGTCGGACAACGCGCGCGCGCTGACTGCGGCTGGCATCCCCGTCAACGCCTCAAACCTCTATATGGCGCATTTTATGGGCGCGGGCGGGGCGATTACGTTCATGCGCGCCTTGCGCGAAAATCCCAATGCGAGTTTCGCCGAATTATTCCCATCGGAGGCGGCGGCCAATCCGACGCTTGCGCAAGGACGCACGGTGGCGCAGTTCTATCAGATGATGTCTGGGCGGATGACGGGGCAAGGAACGACGGGCCTCCGTGCACGCGAGAGCCGCATGCCCTTCGATATGGACAATTCCGACCTTGGCTTGTTGTCTCCCCGCGCTGCTCCGATCGTCCCGACGCAGCCGACGCCTTCCGATATCGCAGGAGAGGCCGCGCAGGCGTTCGCGCAGACCGCGCCACGCCCAACGCCACCCGCCCAATTTGTCGCGCCATCTCTGGCGCCAGCGGCGCCGGCGCAGCCGCTCGCGTCTCCGTCGGTCGCCAACGAGTACGCGGCCCTCATGAGGCGTAGACAGCCGTTGGAAGCGGTCAATGCCTGAAGCGACGATGACCTTCGACGAACTCGACAACCCGCCCAAGGCGAGCGGCGGCGCGACGATGACCTTCGACCAGCTTGACCAGCCGGAAGCCAAGGCGGCTCCGTTTTGGAGTTGGGAGCGGATCAAGAAGGCGCTCTCCCCCCAAGGCATGAGCGAGCAACTTGCGGCTGAGTACGGCGGCGAATCGTCACCGGAGACGGCGCGCGAGGCCAACAAGCTGTTCAAGAACGTCGGGATCGGCATTGGCGAGGCAGGGACCGGCCTTGGCGAGATGCTACCGAATGCTCTTGGCGGCGGCTATGCTGCGAAAGGAACCCAATGGCTCGAAAGTCATGCCGACCCCGAATATTGGCTCGCCAAAGAGGCGGGGATGGGAGGGGCGATGCTCGCTGGCGGAGAAGCCGCAGGGATGGGAAAACTGCTTGGGGGCGGATCGTCCTTTCTGGGCAGCGTTGGACGTGGCGCGCTCGCTGGCGGTGGAACAGGCGCGCTCGCTCCCACCGGCAAGGAAGACACAAGCGAGCGGTACAAGGATAAGGGCGAGGATGCGGCGCTCGGCGCGGCGACTGGCGGCGCAATAGGAACGCTTCCACCCGTCGCCAGAGGAGTGCGCAGCATCTATGACAAGGCGACCGGCAAAGAGGCCAATGAGGCCGCCGAGACCGTGCGCGCCAAGGTCGCAGGCGAGGCTGCAAGCGCGTCCGCCAAGGCTGCGGGCGATCTCAAGATGACGCTCGGCCCCGCGAGCTCGGCAGACGAGGCCATGCTGATCGCCCAGAACAAGCAGAATGAGGCCGAAGCCGTCCGGGCGGGCGCGGACTATCTCGCGCAGACGTTCGCCAACACGCCGACGATTGATCAGGTCACGATCAGCAATCAAATCCGGAAGACGGCCGAGAAGGTGCTCACGGAAGGCGATGCTGTACGAAAACAGCAATCCGGTCTCCAGGGCATTATCGAAAGTTACGGCGATCAGCCGATCGTGGATATGGGCCGCGTCCGGACCTACATCAAAGACGAATTGGCGAAACTCACGAAGGGCGGAGACGTTTCAAACGCCCTGAAATCTGTCCGCCGGAAGACGGTCCCGCCTCGCGTCCCCAAGCCAGAACAGCCGACAAACGATGTCGCTACGGATGCTTTCAGCGCGTTCGAGCAGAGCGCAGCCGAGAAAATGGAAGCCGCCCTCAACAAGACGCAAGGGAGGCTGACGCTCCACGTTGCCGACGATCTACGCCAAGAACTTCGCAAGGTTCTGATGACGAAAGCGATCAGCGTCGAGAATGGCTACAAGCCGATTGACAAAAAGACGCTCGTTTTCATTGGCCACGTCTACAAGGATTTGTTGAAATCCATCGATGAGGTCGCGCCGGAGTATTCGATGGCGTTGGGCACGTTCCGCAGCCTATCGCGCCCTCTGGATTGGCTTGAGCGCAAGGGCGCGCTGGCTGGGGCGCTCAAGACGGAGCAACTGAGTGGCGACTATACCAAGCTTGAGGGGGCGATCATCAAGGAACTTGCGTCCAAGTCGCGCCAAGGGGATACCTCGCTCGCCAAACTTCTCGCCGCCAACCCGGCGCTCAAGGATTCGGCCCGCGCATATTTCGCCGGGGAACTGTTCGGCCGCGGCCCGGCGCAAGGCGCTGTGACGGCGGATCAATTCGCCAAGTTCCTCGCCGACAACAAACGTGCGCTAGACCAACTTGGGCTTTACAACGAGTTCGCTGACAAGCAGACCGCCCAGAAGACCGCCGATGATTTGGCCGAACGGATGAAAGGCGAGGCCGAGGCGGCGACGGACACGGCCAAGAAGGCGAAAGGATTGGAAGAACTTGAGACCAAATACACCGCCCTCGTCAACACCCTGACCAAGACCGATCTCCCCACCGACGAGGTAACAAAGACCGTTGAGCCCTTCCTCACGAAACTGCGCGATGACGGGTTCATAACCGAAGATCAGCGCGCAGACCTGCAAAAGCAAATTCACTATATCGAGAAATCTTATAGAACCCACGCCGAATTTAAGCGGCATGCGGTCAACTGGTTGCGGTACGGTGTGGGCGGCCTTATAGGGGCGGCTGGGATTGAGGGCCTGCGGAGATTTTGGTTTTGAACCAAGTGGTTTCAGCCCAAGACACCGCTTTAGAGCGGGAAATCGACAACACGGCGATTGCGCTCTTGAAAAAGGCGCGCGGCGAGGGTACGACTGAAAACGAGGCGGAAGAACTACTACCAACGCAAACCAAGGCGTTCGATGCGGTCGTGGAATGGTGGAAGATCAAACACGACATAAGAGCGAAGATGCCTGGGGCGCCGAAGGAGTCCGCATTTGGAAGCCTCAAACGGGAACTCGACGGTACACCGCCTGAGCGTGGAAGAGGTCGCCCCAAGGGTTCGGGCGGCAAACCCAAGCCCGCCCTCACCCTTGTTGGATCAGACGCCGACGATGGTGACTCCTCCGGCGACGGGTCCGACAACCCTTGAGCTTATGCTCCGGGTGCTCGTCGAGGCGTTGTCGGCGAGGGCCATCCTCCTTCTCTCGCTGATCGGGGCCTTCGTTCTCGCCTACCGGGCGATGAGCCTCCAAACACTCGCCTCGCTTGAAGTGCTCGGCCTCTATGGCGCCTTCGCCATCCTGCCGATCGCCTATCTCGAAATCCGGAGGCGTCAGTGAATGTTCCCGGCGTCGCCAACCAAGCCGGGCGGCATTTCCTTTATGACGCCTCGGGGTCGATCGCGACGGGCGGGACGCCGCAGCTTATTCTCCCCGAGACCACGCTTGGGCGGAGCTATCTGTCGATCCAAAACACGTCCACCGGCGTCTTAATGCTGGAATGGGGATCGGCCCGCGCGAAATGCACGATCAGCGGCGGCGCGGTCTCGACGGTCACGGTGACGAACGGCGGCTTCAACTTCACAAAGCCGCCCCTTGTGGAGTTTCAGGGCGGCGGGAGCAACGGGAACAGTTCATTCCTTGGGCTTCCTCTCCCGAACGCTTCCGGCCCCGGACATCCGGCAAGGGCTCATGCGGTTCTCTCCGGCGGGGCTGTGAGCAGCATTGTGATCGACGATCCCGGATCCGGCTATGTCTGCGCGCCGTTCGTCTTCATCGCCAACAGCAATCTTGATCCCTATGGCTGCGTCGCGCCGTCCGCTTCGGTCGGATACCAACTCTTTAGCGGAACGACCATTTGGTTCAACGGCTTCACCTGCCCGACCGACTCAGTTGCGGTCTATGGAGCGACCACGGCGCAGACCTTTGTCTGCAAATTCATGACCTGAAGGCCAAGGCGATGAAAATGAGATGGCTTGTCGGACTCGCGAGCATTGCCATCCCGTTCTTGGCGAGCCCCAGCGCGCTTGCGCAGCAAGGGGTTGGCGGGCCTTCCTACGCGGCGATCGTGTCGAGCTGCGGCGCTGCAAGTCTGTCGGGGGCTTGGGGCGCGCTTGAGATGACCGTCACTGGCAATCTCTGCACAAATGCGAGTGGCAGTGGCGGGGGAACTTCATCGGCCTTCGGAGCGACCTTTCCGGCGAATGGCACAGCGGCGGGTGCGGAGTATCTATCAACCCTGACCTCGGTTGTGTCCGGGCAGATGAACCCGTTATATCAGAACGCATTTGGCGCGCTATGGATTGATACCCAGACGAGCAACAATAATCTCTACAATGCGATAATTTCCCCTCTTTCGACTCAGATTACTCACAATGTGCTGATTGGCGCGATTGAGGGCAACGGGACTGCGGGGTCGTCGGATACTCATGTTGTTTCTGTTCAGGGGGTTGCGGGTGGAACTCCTGTTCCTGCAAGCGCCGATCCGTGCGCTTACAATATCAAGCTTTTTGCTGACTTCGAGAGCACCACGAGCGGCGGGTCTATTATCACTGCGGCGAGCGGGAAGAGAGCATACATATGCGGCCTCACAATTGTTACATCGGCTGCGGCAAATATCTCTCTTATTGAAGGAACGGGGTCGAGCGTCTGTACAGGCGGGACGCTGGCCGGGGTTTATCTGAATACAGGTACGACGGCGGCGAATGGAGCGGCGTTCGCTGCAAATGGAGGCGTGGCAAGGGGAGACGGGGCCGCAACGTTGGCGGCAAACGCGACGGCCAATCAGAACATTTGTGTGCTGTTCACCACGACAAATTCACCGCAAGTCAACGTGCATGTGGCCTATGTTCAGCAATAAGGCTCTCTGCGCGCTGGGGTTTCTTGCCCTTTCTTGCGTCGGCGCGAACGCACAAGAAGAGATCATCGGTGGCGGCGTC
>VFSW01011874.1_pt1 | contig 12206 bp, 15 predicted proteins | sample 5358111 | NCBI WGS metagenome assembly VFSW01 (sample SAMN11554181, study PRJNA540505) | mine drainage metagenome | isolation source: sediment from site ElyBrook_90M | place: USA: Ely Copper Mine, Vershire, VT | collected 2017
CAGACGGACTTCCACGAACTCGCCGAGTCCGAGCAGGGCCCGCTCAAGATCTAGCGCCGTCGACGGAGTTGTCGCGCGGCGTTCGCTGCACGGGTCGAAGATTATCCTCGATCACATGAATCTTCGCCTACGTCCGTACGCGAAGGCCGACGAGTTCGCGGCGCGCAGTGCCCACATGGCCGCCGTCGCGGAGGGTTCGCACATGCTGCTCGGATTCGAGGATGACACTCAGTGGGACGACTTCCTCAACGCCATCGACGACCAGCGCGCCGGTCTCGTGCACTCGACGTACGTGGTACGTGGCGTCCAACTGGTTGCCGACGTGAACGGGGAGATCGTCGGGCGCACGTCCATACGCTTCGAATTGAACGACTTTTTCGCGCGCCAGGGCGGCCACATTGGCTACTACGTGCGTCCCGAGTTCCGACGTCGCGGTTACGCCACCGAGATTCTGCGACAGGCCCTGATAATCGCCCGTAGTGAGGGCGTCGGCCCGGTCCTCATGTACTGCAGCGACACCAACGCCGGCTCCATCGCGGCGATCGAGCGCAACGGTGGCGTGCTCGACGAGACGGGGATCTCGGTCGATGACCAGTCAACGTGGCGCCGATACTGGATCCCCTAACGTCGTTCGTGGGTACGATCGGTCGATGTTGACGAACAGTTCCTACGTGGGCTTCATTCCGGTCTCGGACTTGGCCGTCGCGCGGGATTGTTCGTCGACACCATCGGACTGACATGTGTCCACGAGGACCAATTCGCCCTCGTGGTCGAGGCGCACGGAACGACGGTGCGTCTCACGCTCGTGTCGGACCTGCGCCCCCAGCCTTTCACCATTGCCGGTTGGTCGTCCGGTGACGTCGTGGCGCTCGTCTCGCAGTTGCGAGGCGCGGGCGTCGCCTTCAACCGATACGAAGGACTCGAACAGGACGACTTGGACATTTGGCATGCCCCAGGCGGTGACCTGGTCGCGTGGTTCTGCGACCCCGACGGCAACGTGCTCTCGATTTCTGGACACGAACAAACGTAAACGCTCCTCGAGCCGTCGTGGTCGCACGGGCGTGTTTAGCCAATTGGCCAACGACGCGACCTGCTAAATGCTCATCGCGCGAGCGCCTTGACGCGAAGGAGTGCGAAACCATCGTGGCCTTTACTGCCGACCGTCTGCACTGCGGTGCCATCGATCTGTTCACTCTTCGCCGCCATCTCGAGGAAGGACCGTACACCTTGCACTCTCGGGTCGGCGCTGGAGGCGTTTGCGACCTCGCCGTCGCGCACCACATTGTCCGCCACGATGATGGTGCCCTCACGTGAGAGCTGGAGCGAGAGCGTGAGGTAGGTGGGATAGCCGTCCTTATCCGCGTCGATGAAGATGAAGTCGAACGGTTCGGTCCCTTCATCGATGAGCTGTTGCAATGAGTCGGTGGCCGGACCCACGAGAACGCGCACGAGTGAATCGAGCCCGGCGTACGCGAGATTCGCGCGCGCGACGTCCGCGTGATGTGACTCCAATTCCAGGGAGATGAGTGTGCCACTGCCCGGGAGTGCACGGGCGAGCCAAATCGTGCTGTACCCACCGAGCGTGCCGATCTCGAGGATTCGTGTCGCGCCCACCATCGTGGCGAGCAACGTGAGGAGCTTGCCCTGGTTTGGCGCCACGCTGATCTGGGGCAGCCCGCCCGCGTCGCTCGCCGCGAGGGCGTGGGTGAGCGCCTCGTCGTCGGGCACCAGTTGCGAGGTGAGGTACTGATCGACATTCGTCCAAAGTTCTTCGTCCATGAGCGAAGTCTCGCATCTGGCAGTCGCTCGAACTGTCACAAGGAGGCCGTAGCCTTTCGGCGTACTGTCGAGGTAGGAGCAGTTTGGCGGAAACCAAAGGGGGAGAGGATGACGAGCGAACGCCCAGGTGACGCGACGGCGCCGCGAGTGGAGGGATCGGATTTCTCCGGCGCCAGGCTGCACGGACCGGACTTCGAGAACGCGATCATCACTGACGGCTGGTTCGTGAACGCAGACTTCTCCGGCGACGTGCGGGGGCTTCGGATCAACGGCGTCGAAGTCCTGCCCTTTATCGAGGCCGAACTTGACCGACGCTCGCCGGGTCGAGTGTTGTTGCGCTCGACGGATCCAGCGCACCTCGCCGACGCGTGGGCGCTGGTGGAAGCGAAGTGGGTCGCGACGGTCCGGCGCGCCCGGGAACTGCCCGAGCCGTCGCTTCATGAGCGTGTCAACGAAGAGTGGAGCTTCGTCGAAACGCTTCGTCACTTGATTATGGCGACGGACTGTTGGCACGGACGAATGATCAAGGGGGAGCCGCACCCGTACCACCCGTGGGGTCTCGCGGGACCGTTCTTGAGCGATCCGGCGAGTCTCGGTATCGACCTCACCGCGACGCCATCACTTGACGAGGTGCTCGTAGTACGCCAAAGTCGCACGGCGGACGTCGCGGCCACTTTCGCGTCACTGTCGCAGGTCGACCTTGAACGGATGTGCGAGCCGCCGCCGACGCCCGGACATCCCCAGCAGCCGCGTACCGTGATGCACTGTCTGCACGTCGTCCTCGACGAGGAGTGGGAGCACAACCGTTACGCCGAACGAGACCTCGACCTACTCGCGGCGCGGTCTGGCTGATCCAGTGGGAATTCACTAGCCATCGACGAACACGACCCTCGCCAATGGACTCTGCGCGACCCACTCCTCGAGGACGGCGTGCGGCCACTCACTACCGTCGCCATTGCGACGGTTGTAGTCGTCGACGAACTTGCTCAAGACGCGTCGGCGTTCCGTCGGGTCGGTGATGACCTCCGCGACGGCTGGCAGATCGGCTCGGACCTGGTGCTTGAGATGGAACGTGAACGCGGGATGGCTCGCAAGGTTGGCGAGCCAGTCGCGCACTCGCGGACTGGGGATGCCGCTCAGATAGGTGTCGTCGTCGTAGCGGTAGAAGCAGATCTCGATCCGTCGAGGAGTTCTCGATCGCCGCCCAATAGTGGTGATGTCAACGGTACGATCGTCGATCGTCGAATCGTCACCGATGTTGAGCGCCTCACGGACGTCATCTCGCATGGTGTCAGTTAAGCAGTCTTCACCCGAGAGCTGAACTTGGCCGGTACTCGCCAGCCACCTCGCTGTTTAGAATTGCCGCGACATGGCGACCACGCCGATCATGGAGGTTGATCGATGACCCGGTATCTGATCTCATTCGACGATGGCGCGATGGAGGAGATCCCCGAATCGGAAATGGAGGCGGTAGGAACGGCCGCCCACGCGGTGGTCAAGGCCGCCCAGGACGCCGGGGTCTGGATCTTTGGTGGCGGTCTTCGGACGCAGCGCGCGGACGTCGTGGCGACCGACGGCGCCATCTCCGACGGACCGGACCCGGAAGCGAAGGTCTTCATCGGAGGATTCTCCAGCGTCCACGTCGCGTCGCATGATGAGGCGTTGACGTGGGCCGCACGATTCGCGGAAGCCTGCCGCTGCGCGCAGGAGGTGCGCGAGATCATGTACGACCCCGACGTGTGACCCGCACCACCTGCGGTATCTCGTAGAGCCCTGTCCGTGCCACTCATCACACGGGCGTCACGGACTCACTACTATTTCGCCCATGCGGTGGAGTCGTAGCGGGGGGTGTGCGCATGCCGCGCACGGCACGGGCGTACGTCTTCGAGGCTTCGCCGCCTCGAACGGGAGAGGGCAGTGAGCGTCATCGGCGAGGAGTTGAAGTCGTCCAAGAAGGCGATGTCGGACGTACTCGGGAACCGAGCGCTGCGAAAGATCTTCTACGCCTTCGCCGGGTCGCTGATCGGAGACGGCGTCTTCACCCTCAGCGCCGTGGTCTACGCATTCCTTCACGGCGGGCCCACCGCCGTCGGCGCCCTCGCCTTCGTGCGGTACCTGGCGATCGCGACCGCGGCGCCGTTCACGTCGACGTTCGCCGATCAATACGACCGAAAACGGGTCATGGTGATCTCGGACCTGACCCGAATGTCCCTCGTCACCGGGGCAGCGGTCCTCGTGGGTGTGCACGCGTCGCGGTGGGCGGTGTTCGCCATCATCGTGCTCGTGGGACTGGCCGGTTCGGCGTTTCGACCGGCGCAGGCGTCGATCCTGCCGTCACTCGCACGAGCGTCCGACGAGATCGCGGGCGCCAACGTGGTGTCGAGCACCATCGAGAGCGTCGGGTTCTTCGCCGGTCCGGCTCTGGCCGGTTTCCTCTTGGCGTTCACGAATGTCACCGTCGCCTTCTCCTTTGATGCGGCGACGTTCATCTGGTCCGCGATCCTTCTTTCCACCATCCGACCGCCGCGTCCCGAGGAACGTTCCGCCGAATTAATCGCTCTTCAGAGCACCTCGGCGAGCCAGGAGGAGTTGAAGGGCCAGAGCTTCCTCACGCGCGCGGAGCAGGGATTCCGGATCATCGCGCACGACCGTGACGTGCTGATCTTGGTGGTGCTCTACATGCTGCAGTGCGTGGTCGCCGGCGCGTCGGCCGTCTTCACCGTGACGATCGCGTTGCACCTACTTCACATCGGCAGCTCCGGTCTCGGATTGATGGAGTCGATGTTGGGCATCGGTGGACTTATCGGCGGATTCATCGCCCTCATGTTGGTGTCAAGGGCCCGCATGGCCACTGACTTCGGACTCGGCGTCATGGTGTGGGCGGCGCCGTTGCTGCTCATCGCAGTGTTTCCGGACCTCGGCGCCGCGCTGATCTCGATGTGGCTGATCGGCGCGGCCAATTCGGTGGTGGACGTGAACGCCGTGACGGTCCTGCAACACCGCATCCCGAACGAGAAACTCGGTCGCGTCATGGGCGCGCTCGAAGCGGGGGAGGTGGCCGGCATGGCGCTCGGGTCCCTCGTGATGACGATTCTGATTCACACGACGGGACTGCGCGTCGGACTGGCCATCATCGGGACGGCCGTGACCTTGCTGGTCGTCCCGGGAATACCTGCACTACGCAGACTTGACAGGGCCGTGTTCGCCGAAGGCGTGCAACATCGACCGAAGAGCGCCCACGGCCACCGTCATTTCCTGAAACTTGGCCCTCGCTTGGTCCGCTAGGACCAGCGATCGCTCGATGAGTTCCTAGTCCTCGAGTACTTCGTAGACGTCGTGTGAGACTAGGTCCGCGATGCCGACGTGTGCGTGGTCGTCCATCCACTCGTGAAGACCGCTGTTGTCGCCCAACTTCTCGTTCACGGCGCCTGCGTCCGAGGGGCTCTTGAAGGTCTGGATAACGACAATGTTGCCAACGTCCTTGCCCGAACTACCGGCGAGAACCTGAACTGAGGAGACACCGGCATCGAGGAAGATCTTCTTGATGTCCGCATACCCTTGGAGGAACTCCTTCGCCTTGCCATGCTGGGGCTTGAATACTGAAATCTCCACTACTTTTCCCATTGCATCACTTTCTCTGCCGCCGGTTCATTGTCGAAGTCCGGTGACGAGAACCTACTACCGGGTGAACGAGCGTGACAAGCGATTTCGCCCCGTCCACCAGCCTCTTCACGGGACGAGATCGGTCAGAAATCGCAGCGACGCATCGGTTCGGCGAAGCGGCCCTCGAGAAGGAGCTCGAAAACTCTGGGGCGGCGAAGCGAACGCTCAGTCAGGGACTTGGGGGTGCAAACGAAAGCCGTGCCAAGACACTCGGTCCCGCACGGCGATCGTTGAATTCGTTTTCCTTGAGAATTACCAACGAATGCTCATGGGGCCCTCCTTCGTGTAACCCGACGGAGTCGCGCTGCACGCCTCCCCGACGAATTGCTGATGATTGTACCGCCAGTGTGGGCCTCGAGGACGGAGAATTGTGAATCGCGAACGACGAAGTATTTACTCAGGTTGAGGCGTGCTCGGCTCAGGTGAGTGCGGACGGGGCCCTAGTCAGGTTTGGGCAGCGGTCCGGGTTCGATGGCGGTGATCCCGACTTGATACGCGGCGAAACAGATGTTGAATTCGATGTTGTTCTCGTAGTTCTCTCTGAAACCGCTGACGGGCAGATCGGTGTAGACGTCGTGGACGGTGCACGCGGCGACGTGGGTATTGCTCTGGTTCGCTGCCTCACCGATCGTCACGCCAAAGGTGGCGATCCCGCCCGGTTTGATGTCGACGCGACGCGGTTTGACGTAGGCGTAGGCGCCGCTCGGGCCACGTTCGATAGTGATGGTGTGTTTGGTGGGGGTGTCAAAGAGGAGTTTCGTGTAGCCCTCCAGGAAACACGACCTGTGGCCGATGTTCACGATGAGAATGGGAACGCCATACGTCCCAGCGAGGTCACCGGTTCCCCAGGTCGTGGCAACCTCGAGCTGATCGTAGGTGCACCGTGGAACCGGCGGAGTCGACGCCGATGAGGTGCCGGCTGCGTAGATGTTCGGCGTCACGGTCGTCACGATTGCCGCCGCCACGGCGTAGATCGCCCTCTTGAATCCACTCACCTAGACAATGTACGTGCGTCAATGCGGCGAGACCATCGTCCGAGCAGTTCTCCCAATTTCCGCGAACCCACCCTGATGGCTCAAAGAGTGCTGAGACGGCAAGCGGCACACGTGCGGCTATCTCGAGATGCGGGTGAGCGCAGGGCTGGCGTTCCCCACGTCTGCCTCGCGACCCGCCTCGAAGTTCAATGTCCGGTTACGAAGGGTGCGATCGTGTCGTGTATCGAACTCGCGAGCGAGCGGCGCAGGTAAGAGCTCGATCGGTGGCAAGTGAGACCAGTTACGCATGTTCGCTCCTTCACGCAGGTTTGCTATCACTACTTTCACCCGATCGTTGGTGAACGCGTCGGAACTTTTGCAACTCTCTGGTGATGGACTTGGAACAACTGGCAATCGCGTCGCCGATATACGAATTCTCAAAGACCGGTCATCCGTTCGACACTGTCTGGATATCGGTTACCCACGATGGCAACCGCGGCTATTGCGCTCGCAACCGCGTCGAGTTCATCAGTCGAGAGTTCGATGTCGGCGGCGCCCAGGTTCTCCTCGAGCCGACGCTCCTTGGTGGTTCCCGGTATGGGAACGATCCATGGTCGCTGGGCCAATAACCAGGCGAGTGCAATCTGCGCCGGCGTCGCTGCTTTGACCGCGGCGAAGGTGTGCAGCAAGTCGATTACCGTCTGATTTGCCGCGCGCGCTTCCGCCGTGAACTGCGGGCTCTGTGTGCGATTGTCCGACGCAGCGAATGTCGTAGTGGCGTCGATGGTCCCGGTGAGGAATCCGCGACCGAGCGGACTAAATGGCACGAATCCGACACCTAACTCCTCGCACGTCGGCAATACTTCGCCTTCGGGCTGTCGGAACCAGAGCGAATACTCGGACTGGACCGCGGAAACTGGCTGGATCGCGTTGGCGCGACGGATCGTCGCCGCACCGGCTTCGCTTAAACCGAAGTGTCGCACCTTGCCTTCGGCGATCAACCCGCCTACGGCACCAGCGACCTCTTCGATCGGCGTGCTCGGATCGACGCGGTGCTGATAGAGAAGGTCGATAGTCTCGACACCCAACCTGCGCAACGATCCTTCGACGCTCGATCGAATGAGTTCTGGTCGACTCGACAGGGTCGGGTTCCCCTGATCATCGGTAAGTCCGAACTTCGTGGCGATGACGACCCGCTCACGAACGGGGGCTAGGGCTTCGCCGACGAGTTCCTCATTGGTGAAGGGCCCGTAGACCTGAGCGGTGTCGAAGAACGTGACGCCATGGTCGACTGCGACGCGAACGAGCGCAATCATCTCGGAACGATCAGCGGTATTGCCCCGATGGTGATTGAGGCCCATACACCCGAGACCTAGTGCCGAGACGCCCAATCCCGCCGTACCCAAAAGTCGTATGTCCATGGTGAGTGCCTTCCGTCCGACGTTTGCGATATGGATCGGAATCAATTCTTTCAAGGATTGTTGGATCATGGAGAATTCGTTGCTGCAGCCTGTAGTCCTCTCGGCGGAATCGTGAGTTGTCACGGCCCCGGATTCGAGGACGATGAAGGTGACACAGCGGGATTCGGCGCAATAATGTGGCGGGAGAATGCCGACACTGCGGTAGGGAGATCAGCGAATGACCGAAGTTTCGCCAACGTGGCCGACACACGGTCCGGCGTCGTATTTCCCTTCGATCGAGAAGAAATAGGAGCGTCCAATCTCGGAGTGGCAGGAGATCATCTTGCACTGCGGTCTCGATAAGCACATGGCAATCGTGAGCCACCTCAAGTCGGAGTATGGCATGGGGCATGGTCACGCGAACGCACTCGTCGGTTGGACCCTCGCCGGGAATCGGGCCAAGCCGTAAGCCGACTCGTCGCGACGGCTGCGTCAGACGCCTCGCACCTCGGCGCGTACCATTCCACCTCATGAGGCTTCCTTCGGCGCACGTCCTTGGTCGAATGGGCCGAGCAGGCATTGGCGTGCTCGTCATTGCCACGCTCGTCGCGTTGCCAGTCGGTGCGAGTGCGAACGCAAGAACGTGGTGGTCGCCCGCTCTGGGGAACCAGCCATGGCAGTGGGAACTCGATCATCCGTTACGCCTCGCCAGCGGGGTTGATATGGGCACCGGCGATTCGCTACCTAACGGGCTGCAGGCGCCAGCCCCCAAAATCTATGACATCGACGGCATCATCAACCCCGCTTCGACGGTCAAGGCGTTGCACGCGAGAGGAAAGCACGTCGTGTGTTACGTGGAAGTCGGCGCGGCCGGAAATTACTACTCGGCAAGGAGTGAAGGCATCGCCCAGACGTACTTCGAACAACTTCAAAGGGCGGGCGACTTTGGATCGAAGGTGTCGGGGTATTCCGAGTACTACCTCAACATCCGATCCAAGACGACGGTGTCGATCATCGAGTCCATGATCAGGCAACAGTGTGCGGCCAAAGGCTTCGACGCCGTCGAAACGGACATTGACACCGAATACGTCGACCATAGCGGCTTCGCGCTCACGAGAGCTGTGGAAGAGACCTACATGCGGACGATCGCACAGTTCATACATCGTCTCGGTATGGGATGGTGGATCAAGAATCCCGACGACACTGGTGACGGTTTCGCGAGCGACATGTTTCCCTTCGCGGACGCGGTCCTCACCGAACAGTGCAATCAGTACTCGACGTGCTCGCTCCTTCACGCGTATGCCGGTCGAAAGGCGGTCTTCAACGCGGAGTACGCTCTCGCGCCATCCCAATTCTGCGCGCGCGATGACGCTCAAGGATTCAACGGAGCACAGTTCGACGTGGGGCTGACGGGAATACGACGACCATGCCGTTAGACCTTCCACGTCGACGTCTCGCTCTAACTCCGTCTCATTCCGTGTTCTCGCCCAAGCGGGCCGTGACGATATGCGACGTCGCGTAGGAGCGGATTGCACCGTCGACGGTGATCGGTCGCGACGTTTCCTCCAAGGCTTGAGAGAGTACGCTCCGTTCGCCGTCCGACATCGCAGCGAGTGTCGTGGCGATCGAGGTGGCGTGGAGCGTCTGAAAGAGCTGTTCGTGGCCACCCTCAAAGACGAGAGGCAACTCGAACTTCTTCACGGCCACATTGGAGAAGCCGCTTCCTGCGACGAGTTTCGCCAAGGCCTCCGCATCACCGAAGCCCCAGGGGCCGGACTCGTAGACCAACGCCGCCTCGGTTCCCAACACTCGACGTAGCGCACTCGCCATTGCTGCGAACGGCGGGCACTCCGCAATGGCGCACCAGACGGCAATGATCAGTCGGCCGTCGTCGCGTAGAAATCGAAGCATCTCGGCGAGAGCGGCCGCTCGGTCGGGAAAGAACTGCAACCCCTGCTGGCAGGTCACGACGTCAAACGTGTCGTCGGGGACCGTGAGCGACTCCGCCGAGCACTCGAGATAGTCAACCGGTGCGCTGGCAGGTAGCGGGCTCTTGGAGCGTGCGACTTCGAGCATCGCTGGACTGAAATCACAACCCGTGACACGCCCGGTTGGTCCGACGCGGTTTGCCGCCAGACGAGTGACGGTTCCTGGACCGCAGGCGATGTCGATGACCGCCTGTCCGCTTCGTAGTGGCACCTGGTGAAGAAGGAGCCCGGCCCACGGCTCGAACATTCTCGGAACCATGATCTCGTCGTAGATACGCATTGACGACGTCGGCGCCGATGCGAATGACGATCCCCAATCAGGGCCGGCGTGCGTCATTGCGTGTAGCCCCGATCCCCGGGCATGGGTCGCACCTTGACGCCCGAAGTGGTGAGGAATTGTCGGATCTGTGCGGCGTGTTCCGCGACATGCAATGGAATGGCGCCAACCATAACCCCGTACAACGTGCCGTGGTCGCGATGCGAAGGGGGCAAAGGCCGTGATGCCTTCTCCTCGAATCGATCCTCGAGTTCGGCGCGCACACGGTTGGAGCAGTAGTCGACATAGGTGCGTAGCTCAGCTTTGGTGAACACCCGGTTGGGGAAGGCGTACGTATTCTCGTCGAAGGGCTGAGGGGGAGTCCACGTTTCGAACTCCCCGGAGAGGTCGTAGTCGAGGGTCAGCAGTGCGTGGTAGCCGAGGAACCAAGTGGCTGAACCGTGCAGTCCTCCGAGGGGCGTCGGAGCCGTCGTTGCTTCGTCCGGCCACAAGTCTGACTCCCAACAGATGTCTGGACAGTCGGCTAGGGCAACGTCCATCAGGCGCAGCGATTGCTCGAAATTGACGGCCAGACTCTGCAACATTGGATTTGCCATCCCATGAGTATTAGCAGGGTTCTGAGTCGCTGATAAAAGATTCATTCTCAGGGACGCGACCTTCGAGTATCGCCACATCGTGCTCACTCGCATCGATCGTGCCATTCGACGTGGGTGCTCTCACTAGAGTTCGAGACGCAGTTCAAGGCCGCCTTGACGATCGCGAAAGCCGAGCCTTCGATAGATCTGTTCCCCGTCCGGCGTTGCGTGAAGTTCTATGCGTTCGACTCCTCGTTGTCGTGCTACGTCGATGAGAAAGCGCAGGACGCTCTCGCCGATTCCCTGTCTGCGCCACTGTGGATCGACTGCGACGGATCCAACGCGGCCGAGCACACCGTTCGGGAATCGCGGTGAACCCAATCCCTGCTGCACGTTCAAGAGTCCCGAGGCGCAGAGTCCCGGTTCATCAACCCGGTCCATCACGGCTCCGACGATCGTCTCGTCGGCGAGTTGGTGCTCAAGAGTTCTATGAGTGTGGTCGATCCATTCGGTAGTCGCGCCATGAACGCGCATGTCGTGAAACATCACACCGCGCAGGCGCACCAGTTCTGGGATGTCAGACGCCCGTGCCCGTCGAATGAGTGGCAACTCCATGTCGCAATCTTTCCATTTGCCCACATCGCGCTGATGGAACCACGTCGCGTTGACCGGAACTCCAGGTTCAGGATCTGCCCCTCCGTTGGTGACGTTCCACTCGTGATCTGCGCCGCCACCGTGGCGCCCGCTGAGGTGCCGACGATCAAGTCGGCTTCCATTAGATCGATTCCTACCTCGGACAGGCTGGCGACCGACGCCCTCCCATGGGTTCCCGGCTGATCCGCCGCCGTGGAGGACCAATGCTCGCGGCCATTCGTCGCGTGGACGCAGGGACTCGATCGCGGTAGCGGTCCGGTCGAACGGTCCGGATGACGTGGCCGGTACCACTGAAGAGGATGCGGAGTCGATGGGGTCAACTTTCGTGCATTGCCTGTAGGGCTCCCCCGGGCGACTACTAGTGCTGCGAAATCGCTGTTTCCAGAGGAGAGCTCTCAGCGGATACTGCATTCATTGGCCCACCTCCTGTCGATCGATGTCGTTCGACAATCCGTAGCACCGCAGTGACATGATTCGACCTGCCGAATTACCAAAGACACCATTCGAGCACCGTTTGCCACGGTGCCTTGAGGTGATGCACGGATATCGGTGTGACAAAGGTGTTGGATAGGGGAGTGACTATGCGACTAATGCACCGTCTCGCCGTCGCGACAATCATGCTCGCCACATTGCCAGTCGTGAGCGCACCCATCACGGGTGCCGCGACGTTGTCTCCGTGTGGTTCAACGATGGTCGCGCTCACGGTCACTTCGAACCAGTCGGTCTATACGGCCGGAGCCCGCGTGCACTTGACCATCGCACTTCATAATCGCTCCACCTCGGCGTGCAGTTTCACCACGGGACCGAGCTCCCCGCAGTTCATTCTCTGCAATGCCACTGGCGTCGCGGTCTGTGGATCGTGCTGGTTCAGCGGGAGTCGCGCCCCATGTGCTGAC
>VFSW01011875.1_pt1 | contig 12206 bp, 12 predicted proteins | sample 5358111 | NCBI WGS metagenome assembly VFSW01 (sample SAMN11554181, study PRJNA540505) | mine drainage metagenome | isolation source: sediment from site ElyBrook_90M | place: USA: Ely Copper Mine, Vershire, VT | collected 2017
TCGGAAATGTCATGTCTCGCGGGCATCGCCGGCCGAGTCAAGCCGCTGGTCAACCGCGCGGCAGCGGCGGAACGCATCCTCGCGATTGACGGCTGTCCGTTGAACTGCACACGGCACACGCTGGAACTCGCGGGTTTCAAAAATTTCGACCATCTCGAACTTCACAAAATCGGCATCCGCAAAGGTTCGTGCCCGGTGACGGAAGAAAAAGTTGCGGCGGGCGTCGTAGCGGCGAAGAAAATTCTTGCGGACATTTCGCAACCCTCCCTAACTGATTGAACCATGCTGCCGCTGACCCAATTCAAACGTTTTTACGTGCGCGACCTGATCCGTCGCGGCGTCGAGCCATTTCCCGAAATTCATAAACGTGTGAACGCGCTGAAGCCGGACGAAGGCTTGATCGTCGTCGCGCCGTTCCTGCCTTCGCCGCTGGTCGAAAAACTGGCCGGCGATGGATTTGCCAGCAAGGTTGAGCGCGGCGCGGGAACGGATTGGATTGTTTACTTTTGGCGCGAGATTGATTGAATGGAGTCATGCCCATTGCGCTGGCTGAATTCAAAAAAGTCGCCGTCGCCAACACGTTGCGAAGCTGCCAGCTTTTCACCGGCCTGCCACCGGCAGATTTGGAGGCAATTGCCGAAGTCTCCGTTTTGAAGACGCTGGAAAAGGGCGGCTACCTATTTCATGAAGGCGATCCGGCTGCCGGGTTTTATGTCGTGCAACGCGGCGCAGTTAATGTTCATCGTGTCAGCGCCGCCGGCAAGGAGCAGGTCATTCACGTTTTCCGCACCGGCGATTCCTTCGCCGAAGTCGCGTTGGCTTCCGAACGCGGTTATCCCGCCGACGCCCGCGCGCTGGAGCCGACGCAGGTGTTGCTCGTGCAAAAGGAAGGCATTCTGGCGCTGCTCAAACGCCAACCGGAACTGGCGCTGCGAATGCTGGGTTCGATGAGCAGCCATCTGCGCGTGCTGGTCGGGCAGCTTGAGGATTTGACGCTGAAAGACGTGGAGACCCGGCTGGCCAACTGGCTGGTGAAACGCTGCCCGAATCCTCAAAGCGAAACGCCGGTAAAGATCGGGTTGACCATGACCAAACGCGTGCTGGCGGCGGAACTCGGCACCGTCAGCGAAACTTTTTCGCGCACGCTCGCCAAATTCCGCGAATTAAAACTGCTCGCCGTCAAAGGCAAAACCGTCACGATATTGTCCCCTGCAAAATTGAGCGCACTGTTGCGGCGGAATTTGGGTGAATGAAAAAATCCCGCCCGCCCTTTCGGGTCTTTTTGATAACGGGCCAACCATTCCGAAATTCAATCGTGGTCGGGTAAGGGAGCGGCGTTGCCGCCACTCCCTCCCTTCAGAACCGGACGTCAGGGTGTCCCCTCATCCGGCTCAAGCTGCAACAAAGCCCCGCGTGAGCGGAGCCGATTTCACGACGGTTTCATCCCGGCTTGCTGGCGGGTGACGCCGAACTTCTTGTGGAACGCACGTTCCGCAAAGTAGTCCTGCCACTGCGGGTCAAACAGGTTGGCCTCCCGCCGGATTTTGACGTGACGCCGGACTTTGGTTTCGCCCGCATACGCAAGGCGCAGCCAGACCGGGTTGCCATCCGGGCTTCCCAAGGCCACAGGTATATTTTTGGGACCAATTCCAGACCTCGATTTTAATCCATCGCCAACTGTAAAGTTTTTGTTTGTGCAGAGTCGAAATATCATCAAATTAAAGGGAAAAATAAAAAAATTGCTTTTCTGGCTCGACGGTGTTTTGCTTGCTCGACAAGCGATTTTACAGCGCAAAAAAAAGTCATTTCCCGCGGCAGCGAAATGGCCAATTCGGAAGTGGTGGTAGGTGATGGATTCGAACCATCGAAGGCATAGCCAGCAGATTTACAGTCTGCCCCCGTTGGCCACTTGGGTAACCTACCAAAACCAATAATCAAGCATTTGACGCACCTTGGAATTGTGCGTTTCACCATTGCAGCCTGGGATTGCATCCCGCGCGATTCAAACCGGCACGAACACTGAACAATGGTTTGCACGTTACACGCGGAAAAAAAGCGCCAATCGCCTCTCAACTGACGGCAAATGGCGGTTGTTCCCTCAGGTTCCGCGCTTGGTTGCAACATGCTCGCAACGGCACATACTGTGCACGAATATAATTTGAGGGCAAGCTCTGATTTTAGAGGTCCGGGCAGGCGGGAGCACAAATCAGCTTTTGGATGGTGCGAAGATCGGCCAATCCGGCCAATCGCCTGCACAGCACGCCCGGCACCCACGGCGGCCTGTTCTGGCCGACGAATTCGGGCGCGGAATTAAGCTTCTTGGGACCGCTCGTCGCGCAGGCCACGTGGACGGATTGGTTCAAACAATTTCCTGTTCGTTCGGAAAATCGTTGCGATCCATCTTGAACCAAGTTCAACGCTAAAACCAAAGAGCGAAATCCAAACCACCGCAGCCATTGATGCAAAAAGCCTGTCGTGCTCCCGCAAATGACAATCCCCTCAGATTGGCAAAAGAAAAAGGAGCGGCCAGGCCAAGACCCAGATGAGTCCGAAAATAACCGCTGACGGCGTCAGCACTACTGCCCGCCACAACAGCAATCAAAGGCCGGCCAAAACTGGCGTGAACACCAACTGGTTTGGCGCTGGATTTGGTCATCAGATCATTCGGCAAGCGCATTCTCAAGTTTTCGCAACTGGCGCTCCCGCTTTTTGATTTCGTCCACCAGCAATTCTTCCGCGCACCAGCCGCGTGATTGCGCATACGAAACCAGCGCCAGAAGTTCTCTTGCCAGCGCGGGCTTGGACGGCGGGCGCTTGGAATTTTGGCTGTCGCTGACCAGCTTGGCCTTGCGCGCCTTTTTCAAAAGTTTTTCCGCCCGCAGCAACGCCGGCAGATGTTTCGGAATGCCGTCCAGCGCGGAATGACGCGCGTGTTTTGTGCCGTGCTTCTCGCCTTTCTTGATCTTTTCCCAGTTGGCCCAGACCTCATCCACGTCCCTGACTTTTACCTTTCCAAAAACGTGCGGATGGCGGCGGATCAATTTGTCCACCAGATGCCGCGCGACTTGTTCAAAATCAAACGCGCCGCGCTCGCGCGCAAGCTGGCAATGAAAAACCACCTGCAACAGCAAGTCGCCCAGCTCCTCGGCCATCTCCACGTCGTCGCGCGCCTCGATGGCGTCAATCAATTCATAAACCTCCTCGATGGCGTGGCGGCGCAGCGTCAGGTGCGACTGCTCGCGGTCCCACGGGCAGCCCGTGGGCGAACGCAGCTTCGCCATGACCTTGAGCAAATCGTTTATCGCAGGTTGTTTTTTCATTTTAATTAACCACTGATCAACACAGAAGGACACGGATGAAAAATCTTGACCGGGTTCATCCGTGTCCATCCGTGGTTGAAACGGATTTTACAAAATTACCAGATCATCCCGATGCACCAGTTCCACGCGCGCCAGTTTTTTGGCGCGGATTTCCCCGGCGCTGAACTTTGCGATGCCGCGCGCAAATTCCATTCCGTCCAGGTCGCAAATCCGCACCACGTCGCCCGCCGCGAATTCGCCGTCGCAACGCGCGACGCCCGGTGGCAGCAGGCTTTTGCCTTTCTCGCGCAACGCGAGCTTCGCTCCGCTATCCACGAACAGCGCGCCGTTCGGATGATGGAAAAAAGCAATCCAGCGTTTGCGGCTTTGCAGCTTGTTGGGCTGCGCGACGAAGAGCGTGCCTTCTTCCGCGCCGCTCAGAATTCCCGCCAGCACCTGCTTCTTTTTGCCCGACGCAATCACGAGCGGAATGCCGGAACGCACGACGATTTTCGCCGCGTCAATTTTCGACTTCATTCCGCCGACGGCGGTTTCGCTGGTCGTGCCGCCCGCCATTTTTTCAATCGTGGAATCAATCTTTTCAATCATCGAAAGGGTCTTGGGATTTTTCTTCCCGAAATTCTCGATGACGCCGTCCACGGTCGTCAAAATCACCAGCAAATCCGCCGGCAACAATGACGCGACCAGTGCTGACAATTTGTCGTTGTCGCCAAACTTGATTTCCGTGAACGACACGGCGTCGTTCTCGTTGATGATGGGAATGACGCCGCGCTGGAGCAGCGTGACGAGCGTGTTGCGCGCGTTCAAATGACGCTCGTGATGTTCAAGGTCTTCGTGCGTGAGCAGCACCTGCGCGACGACGAGGCCGTGCGCGGCAAAAAGTTTGTCGTAAGCCGTCATCAGCCGTGATTGGCCGACGGCGGCACAGGCCTGTTTTTCCGCCAGGTCGGTGGGCCGCAAATCATAGCCGAGTGCGCCCATGCCTGCGCCGACCGCGCCGCTGGTGACGAGCACGACTTCCTTGCCGGATTTTTTCAGCGCCGCGAGCTGTGCAACGAGCTGCTCCAACTGCGCCGGATCAATCAGTTTCCGGCTGTCCGTGAGGACGCCGGTGCCGAATTTGACGACGATGCGCGAAACGGATTTGAGGAGATCACGATGCACGCGGCGAGATTAGGAAAAATTCCGCGCACGAAAAAGTCAAAACTCGGCCACGAAATCAAAAAACTAGGATATTGCCTGTTTTGAAAGGGGTTCAATTTGATATTCACGCCGGTTCCTTCAAGGTAATGTCCATGTTGCAGTGTGGGCAGGAAATTTTCTCCCCGATGGCGTGAGGCGGAAATTCAATGTGTTCATGGCAGAAGAAACAGGTCATTTTCAGGAGGTCCGGCTGGCGCAGGGTGATGGTGGCGCGGCACTGGGGCAGGGAATCTTCTGGCCGAGATTATTCTTTGAGAACTTGATATGGACGCCGCAGGCGGGGCAGGCCATTTTGAACTGGTTCGGCACGAGACGACGCGGCACCGCAGTGCTCCCTTCAAACCAAAGCCAGAGCGCTGCCGCATAACTGCCCAAAAGGAGATGAAAAAAATGGGAAAATGACGGTTCAGGCAGAAAGCATGGCGGTTGGTGCTGGCGTTGCGTTGTTTCAAACCCGCCGCCGGAAGGTTCACTTGGGGATCGAAGAGGCGGCGACCGGAATGGAGTTCGCCTGCATCCGAATCAAGGCGGCTCCCGCCACCGAAGCGGTGTTCGTTTCTTCCTTATTCGCCAACCAGCCGATAAGGATTCACCACATCTTCGCCGACGCGGGTGGCCGGGTTGGCCTTGAGCGAGAGCGCGAACGCGACCGTGAAATCCGCCGGGCTGCCGACATTATCCTGCACCCGAAAAGTCAACGCGGCAGTCCAGCTCCGCAGATCGCGGTAAAGCGTGTAAGACTGGTCCTGTAGCCGTCCGTTCTGCGCGTTAAAATTGTGCGTGGCGCGCAGGCCCCAGTTGTCGTTGACGCGGACGAAAAAGGTGCTGGCGAAGAAATTATTTTCGCTCCACGAACCGTTGCCCCAAGTGCCGCCGCGCAGATACCAATGGCTGATGCCCCAGCTCCAGCGGTTGTTGGGCGTGAAAGTCAACTGGTGGAACGCGAGGTTCAAATTGCCGTAGTCAAGGTCGTAACGCAGTTGCGATTCCGCCGTGAGCCACGAGCGCGGGCGGAACGCGAACGCCGAATACAAATCGTTCAGATCGCTCTGGCCCGGCTTGGGATCCAGCCGCCAGTCCAGCATGACATTCCAGTTCACCAAATTGTCGAGCTGGCCGTTCCGCTTGGTCTGCAACGTATTTCGCAGGCCGAAGCGGATCACGTTCATGGTGTCAATCGAATCAATGCTGTTGTAATCCGGGAACTGCACCGGCAGGAGCATAAGCGAGGGAAGCTCGCCGTCGAACTGCGGCAACTGCGCCGGCGGCGTGCTGGGGTCGGGAACGAAAACGTAGTTCGCCGACGGCTCGATGATGTGGCGCAGCCCATCCACATCTAAAAATGAATTGGTGGCATCCGCCCACAGGCGCGAGGCTTTGAATGACGTGCCGATGCCGGTGTTGAACACCTCCCGGTAAACGTCACTGTTGGGCGCTCCGTTCGTGATGTTTTGGCGGCTGTAATACGTCAGCCGGCCGCCGACACGCGGCGTGACGTTGAGCCAGTTAAAAAACGTCCACGGCAAGGTGAATTGATGATACGTGTCGGCACGGGCAGCGGAGTTGGCATAATAGCCATCCGCGCCCGGGAAAAGTCCATTGGTGACACTGGCGTTGGAGATGAAAGAACGGTAGTAGCCGAACGAACTTTCGCTGTCATAGTAAACCGGCGTATCAAAGACCTGCTGGCGAAAGCCGGTGAGTTGCACGTCCGGCAGCCGCTGGATCTGGTCGAAGAAGCTGTTCACGCGCGGCGTTGCCAGCGCGTCCAGGCTCCAGTTGTCCCAGTATTTGTTGGCCTCCACAAACGTGTTAGGCTGCGGATTGGCGGTGTATTCCCCTTGATAAAAATCGTGCAGCAGCAACGGATCGCTTTGGTAATTCACCAGCGCCTTGAGGTTCAGGTTCGTCGCGGGCGTCGCCTGCCAGCCAAGATAGAAGCGCTGACGGTTTTCGGGAATGTTGCCGAATTGCGGAAAGGCGTTCGTGCTAATGTTCGCGCGGGAGTCGTGCAGGTAATAATATTTGATCGTCGCCTCGCCCCATTGGCCGAGGTGCAGATTCACGTCTGGCCCCAACCCGGGGCCGCGCCGTTCGAGGTAATCGGCATGAATTTTCCCGTTGGCCACATCACCGAGATACCAGTTGTAGGTGTTGAGCAAATACGCACCATAGACGCTGCGATAGCCGGGTGTCGTCGTGAAGTTGTTCGCGTGCGGACCCAGATTACGTTCGTAATACGGGAAATAAAACACCGGCACGCCTTCGACATACGCGACCGCGTTCCACATCTGCACCGACTTGCCGGGAATGACCCTGATTCGGCTCGCGCGAATTGTATAGGCCGGATCGGAATAATCATCCGTGGTGACAAACGCCTTTGCCGCCGTCATTTCATTGGTCGCATTTTTTTTGCGGTCAATGAAACCGGTCAATTGGGTGCCGGCCGCAAACACCGGCGCATGGCCCGTGCGAAACTGTTCGCTCCGCATCTGGTGGTTTAGGAAGTTGTAATGGATGTGGTCGCCAACCCAAAGCAGGTCGCCAGATTCAATCCGCACATGGCCGTCGGCTTCCACATCGCCGGTCTTGGTGTTCACCGAAGCGCTGTCTGCCGTCAGCACCGCGTCCTTGTTGCTGACGAAGATCCCGCCGGTGTAGGTCGCCAGGCCGGTTTTGAAGGCGTAATCCACCTTGCCCTCGACCGCACCTGGAAGGATCTGGTTAAGCGCTATTATCTCCCAATCCGCCTGGTCCTGCGCAAACGCTGCCGGCGACAAAACCACGGCGAAAAAAAACAACGGAAGAATGGCGGGCAGTTTTATCATCAGGCGCGGCCAATAAAACAGAATGCGTCCCGCCTGCCAAGCGAGTTTTCTCGCAGAAATGCCCAGGAACAGAAACCGGCGGCGAAGCCTGGTGGTTTTAGCCTCATGGTTCCGGAGGTTGCAGTCGTATGTTTGGGCGGCAAGCCAGATAACCATGCAGTTCAAAGCGAAGGAAGCATTGATTATGGCAGGGCTGGAATTATCGGACGTTGGCCCGCGAAATCCGGACTTCGACCCGGTAGCTGACCCGCACGAGCAAATCGCCGCGACCGCCGCGCGGCTTGGGCAGGCCTTCGCCGCTGACACGGATAATTTCATTGCGCCCAACGCCACGCGGAATTGGCACGCGCACCATCGCGCCTGCAAGTCCGCGAATCATTTCCACGCCACCTTGAATCGCGCGTCCGGCTTTGATTTTCAAATCGCAGCGCAGATCGGAGCCGCGCACTTTGAAACGGAAGTCTGGCAGCGCCTTGACGCGCAGTTGCACAAAGCCGCCGGAAAAAGGTTCCATGCGCGGCAGGCGGAACCGCGTTCCCGGCGCGGTGTTTGGCGGAACGACCAGTTCGTAAATTTCCGCGCCGTTGGAATTGGCGGGGTCAATGACGCGCACTTCGCGTTTCGTGCCGCGCAGGAAATCTTCAAGCCGTAAATTGACCGCCTGCGAAATGTTCCACTGGGTTTTAGCGGGACGTTGCGGCGGCGCCGTTTTTTGTCGCGCATCCAGCTCTTGGTCATGGGCCGCGCGCCGTTCCGGATCGCTCAAAATTTCATGCGCGGCATTTAATGTCTGCGTGTGCCGGACAGCCGCGGGCGAGTTTGGATTGAGATCGGGGTGGTGCTGCTTGGCCAGCACCCGGTAGGCGGCGCGGATTTGCGCCGGCGTGCAGCGGCGGTCCAGGCCAAGCGTGGCGTAATGATTGGTTTCAACCGGTTGCAATTTCCAAAATCACTTCGCCGGAACGGCGGCAGTCGCATCCGCGCGGACGAGTGGAAACTTTTTTACGGCCGGGAGCAGATGCGCGCCTTTGAGCAGCCGGCAGAAATCCTTTTTGCTGGTGACTTGCAATGTGCCTTCCCTGGTCGTCAGGCTGGTCATGGATTTATATTCCACTTCGAGCCGTTCGAGCCGCACGATGCGGAAGTATTGTCCGGCTTTTTTCCAAGTCTGGCCTTGGCAAAGTTTCATGAATGGCGGAAGGGGAAAATCTGTCTCCCTTGATTTGAGACCAAAGGAGACAGCTGCAAGCCGGCGACTACTTCTTCTTGGCGGCGGCCTTTTTCTTGGGTTTCGTCGCGGGCTTCTTCGCTTTGGATTTGGTGGCCATAGTTCTTATTAACTGCGGGTTGACTCGCCGGCGGAATGGTTGTTTCTCGGCTGGTGTTGCTGGCATCATGCAACTTGAACCGGGGAATGCAACCTAATTGATTGGCACAATGTGATTCGCCTGGCGCCGCGCCGCGGATTTGGCCGCCAAAGATAGTTGCCGATTGTTCTGGCTATTTCCCAGGAAAAGGCGATACTGGCCTTGTTCTGTTAGATAGCTTGTCTCTTTTCAGGCATGGTAAATCTTCAAGTGAACTTGGTTCAGTGATGATTTTAGACCCGGCGTTCGGGAACAGTCTGCGTAAAGTCACGGTTAGTCGGACAGTCAAAACATCACATGAGCAATAAACTATTTGTCGGAAATCTTTCCTTCAACACCACGGAAAACGACCTCCAAGACGCGTTCGCGCAGTTTGGCACGGTCACGGAAACCAACCTGATGATGGATCGCATGACCAATCGCCCCCGCGGCTTTGGTTTCGTGACCATGAGCAGCGCCGAAGAAGCCCAGAAGGCCATCGAAGGCATGAACGGCAAGGACGTGGACGGTCGCGCGTTGACAGTCAACGTCGCCCGCCCGCGCGAAGAGCGTCCGGCCGGTGGCGGCGGCGGTCGCCGCGAATTCGGCGGTGGCGGCGGCGGACGTCGTGAACGCTACTAACCTGTTTTAGATTTCACGGCGGGGTTCGGTTTGAACCGGACTCCGCCTTTTCATTTTTATCGCTGCGTCCTGAAAGCCCGGTCTGTGTGGATGTCGCTTGTTCCACAGACCCGCAGTTAGTTCAGCTATGAAAGAAGAACACATTGAAGTCGAAGGACGCGTCCAAACCGTGCTGCCCGGCACCATGTTCCGCGTCGAACTCGAAAACAAGCATCTCGTCCTCGCCACCATCTGCGGCAAAATGCGCAAACGCTGGGTGCGCCTCACCGTCGGCGACCGCGTCAAAATGGAAATGTCGCCCTACGACCTGAACAAGGCGCGCATCACCTGGCGGTTGAAATAAATTTTTCTTCGCGGCGACGGCCTTCGTCGGGCCGCAAATTCGCGCGCGCCAGTTCGCGCGCCAAACCTATACTTTCCCGTCATGTCATTTTCTGTTCTCGGTCTCGATCCTAAAATTCTGCAAGCCGTCAAAGAAGCCGGCTACACCGAACCCACGCCGATCCAGCTCGCGGCCATCCCGCCGATTCTGGCCGGCCACGATCTCATTGGCATCGCGCAGACCGGCACCGGCAAAACGGCGGCGTTCACGCTGCCGATGCTGACCCGGCTGGCCGGCGCCCTCGGCGATGGCCGGCAGCGCGGCACCCGCGCGCTGGTGCTCGCGCCCACGCGCGAACTCGCCTTGCAGATCGAGGAAAACGTCAAAGCTTACGGCAAACATCTGCCCTTCCGCGTCGCCACCATTTTCGGCGGCGTTGGCGAACATCCGCAGATCAACGCCCTCCGCGCCGGCACACATCTCATCATCGCCTGCCCCGGCCGGCTGATGGATTTGATGTAGCGCCGCTACGCCGATTTTTCCCAGTTGCAATACCTGGTGCTCGACGAAGCCGACCGCATGTTGGACATGGGATTTCTTCCGTCCATCCGCCAGATCGTCCGTTCGCTGCCGCAAAAGCGGCAGACCTTGCTTTTCTCCGCCACGCTCTCGAAGGAAATCGAAACGCTGACGCACGAATTTCAGCGCGCGCCGAAGCTGGTGCAAATCGGCCGCCGCGCCAATCCGGCCGAGACTGTGACGCAATTCGTTTATGAAGTGCCGAAGCATTTGAAAACCTCGCTGCTCGTGCATCTGCTGAAAGACCCGGCGATGAACATGGTGCTGGTTTTTTCGCGCATGAAACACGCGGCGGACCGGCTCGCGCGGCAGTTGGAACAAGCGGGTATCAAAACCGCCACGCTGCATTCCAACCGCTCGCAAAACCAGCGGCTGCGCGCGTTGAACGATTTCAAGGACGGCGTCGTGCGTGTTCTGGTGGCGACGGACATCGCGGCGCGCGGCATTGACGTGGATGGCATTTCGCACGTCGTGAATTACGATTTTCCAATGCACGCCGAGGATTACGTCCACCGCATCGGACGCACCGGTCGTGCGCACGCCGTCGGCGACGCCATCAGCTTCGTTACGAATGAAGATCACGGAGCACTTCGCGCGCTGGAGCGTTTCATCGGCCGCGGCATCGTGCGGAAAAAGGCGGAAGGGTTTAATTACACCGCCGCCGCGCCCGCCTACAATCCCGCCGAGGAAGAGCGCCGGCAGCCCCGGCAGCAACAGCGCGGTCAACGTAATCCGCGCGGGCAGCGGCGCTCGCAAAGCTCATCTTCCCAGCCGCGCACGCCACAGGGCGGCCAGCCACATCAGCGCAGCAGCGGCGGACGCTCCGAACCGGTCAGCGGCAATCGCGAAGGCGCAAACCTGCGAACCACGACCGGCCGCCCGCAAAGTTACAGACGGCGTTTCAGTTCGCGATGACTAATTTTAAAATCAAACCGGCTCACTGGAACGCGCCGGCCTGCGCGTCGCTTGGTCGCCCGCCGCCAAAGCAACCGGCGACAAGATCAAGCAACTATCGGCTGCTGGCAGCTTGCCACTGCTGCAAAGCCTTCCGCAATTGACTAAAAAAGTTGCAGGTTGCTTGGCGGCCAAGTTGTGGTTTAATACGCGGTAAATCCATGCCTGAACTCACAGCGGAGATCACCGCCCCAACAACCTGCCATTCCCGCGCAGCGCAGTGCTCAAACCGTTGGCTCAACCGTGTGGCCAGAAATGGCCACATGATAACAAATGTCATTTCCGACAGAATTCCTGCGCATTAACCATGAAACCAAAAAACATTACGGCATTTCTTCCGCGCGCCGGGCGGATCTTTTTCAACCTGACTTTTCTGCTGACGGTCGCGGCGGCTTCCGGCAAACCGGCGGTGGACGAGGTGAATCCGATGATTGGCACCGCAGAACACGGCCATGTCTATCCCGGCGCCACCGTGCCGTTCGGCATGGTGCAACTTTCGCCGGACACGCGTGACAACACCTGGGACGGTTGCTCCGGGTATCATTACTCCGACGACAGCATCCTGGGCTTTTCGCACAATCACCTCACCGGCACCGGCTGTCCTGATTTGGGCAATGTATTGTTGATGCCCACCGTGGGGGCTTTGAAACTGACGCCAGGCGCGCGTCCGGGTGAAGGTTATCGCGCGCGGTTTTCACACGCCGACGAAATTTCCCGGCCCGGCTACTACGAAGTTTATTTGCCGGATTATCAAGTGAATGTCGAGCTGACCGCCACGGCCCGCGCGGGGTTTCACCGTTACACGTTTCCGGCCACGACCGATAGCCACATCGTGGTGGATTTGCAGCACGGCATCGGCAACACCGTGACGGAAGCGCAACTCACGATTGAGGACGACCACACGGCCAGCGGCTTTCGCCGGAGCGACGGCTGTGGTGGCGGCAAGGTTTATTATTTCGCGATGGAATTTTCCCGGCCATTTGATTCTGCCGGCGTGGCGCAGGCCGACAAG
>VFSW01011876.1_pt1 | contig 12205 bp, 13 predicted proteins | sample 5358111 | NCBI WGS metagenome assembly VFSW01 (sample SAMN11554181, study PRJNA540505) | mine drainage metagenome | isolation source: sediment from site ElyBrook_90M | place: USA: Ely Copper Mine, Vershire, VT | collected 2017
TGTTCATGGAGGTGGGTACGTCGAGCGTGCAGATGCTCCCGTATACAGCCTCTAGCGTTGGCGCGGCTCGTCGGCGGCTGGTCGGCGACCTCACCGAGGCCGGCGTCTATGAGGCAACGGCATGTGACGCCGGACTTGTCCTGAGTGAACTTATCAGTAACGCCCTGCGGCACGCCACTCCGCTGCCAGGCAGCCTCATCAAGGTCTCCTGGTGCCTGAACGATGACTGCATCGAGGTGGCGGTGAGTGACGGCGGCGGGCCGACCGTGCCGATGATCAACAAGCCGGCGGCCAACGCGCTCGGCGGACGGGGGCTCGGCATCGTGGACCGGCTCTCGCTCCGCTGGGGGGTGCACACCCAGCAGGACGGCGGCGAGACGACGGTCTGGGCGGCCCTGCCACTCAGCGGCGACGTGGACCACCACGCGCAGGCCGTGAACGCTGCCGGGGGCCGCGGGCACAACGGGACGGGTCCGGGACTGGTAATCGCATCGTCACGTGATGCGTAATCGCGTCCGGAAGTGGAGATAACTCCCGCGGGGGATGCCGCGACGCGAAGCAGGTTCATTGCGGATACAGCGGCAATCGGACGTGAATGTTACGTATCCGGGGGGATTCGTGTCCGAATTCTATGGGGTAGACAGCGAGGTCGGCCTGCTGCGAACGGTGCTGGTGCACCGGCCCGGAGCTGAACTGAGGCGGGTCACGCCCAAGCACAGGTGCGGGATGCTGCTGCCGTCCCCGCCGTGGGCCGAGCGGGCGCAAGCGGAGCACGACGCGTTCGCCGCCGCGCTGCGGGCGGCGGGGGTCACCGTGCTTTACCTGACCGAGCTGCTGCAGGACGCGCTCGAGTACGCGCCGGCCAGGGAGCAGGCGGTCGAGACGGCCACCAGCGACCGGCGGCTCGGTGAGGACCTGGCGGGCCAGGTAAGGGAGCACCTGGCCGGCCTGAGCCCCGAAGAGCTCAGCCAGCTGCTCATCATGGGCCTGGCGCGCGACGAGTTCCCTGGCGGGCGGGGTGCGGTCTTCGGTCTGCTTGACGCCTGGGACTACGTCGTCGACCCGCTGCCGAACCTCGTCTTCGCCAGGGATATCTGCGTGTGGATCGGCGACAGCGTGGCCGTGACCAGCCCGCCGGGCCGCCGTCGGGAGGCGGAGCTCGCGGCGATCGTGTTCGGGCACCACCCGATGTTCAGCGGGACCAAACGGCGGTACGAACCGGGGCACGAGCTGCTCGCGGGCGGCGACGTGCTGCTGCTCGCGCCCGGCGTCGTGGCGATCGGCATCGGCGCCCAGACCTCGCCCGCGGGCATGGAGCGGCTGGCGCGGCGGGTGCTCGACAGCGGGTTCGCGCATACCGTGCTTGCCGTGCTCACGGCTTCCGCGGCCGGGGAGTGCCTCGACACGCTGTGCACGCTCGCCGGGCCTGACACCGTGGTGATGCGCCCCGACGTCGCCTACTCGCTGGTGGCGCGGACGATCAGCCAGCGGGGTGAGGGGGAGCTGCGGCTGTCCCACCCGCGGCCGTTTCTCGAGGCCGCGGCAGACGCCATGGGGCTGGACGGGCTGCAGGTCATCGAGACCGGGCTCGGCCCAGGCCGCGGCGTCCCGGCCAGGCCAGGTTCGCTTGGCGGCCCGGCAGGCCAGTGGGACGACGCGGGGAACCTGCTGGCACTCGGGCCTGGCGTGGTGATCTCCTATGAGCGGAACGCGCTGACCACCGCACGACTTGAGGCGGCTGGCATCAACGTGATCCGTGTTCCAGGCGGCGAGCTCGCGGGCTGCCGCGGGGGCCCGCGGGCCATCTGCGGCCCCGGCGGCAGGGAACCAGCGGTGATGCCGGACCCGGCGCCGGACCCGGTGGCGGACCCGTGGGCGGAACCGGCGGCCGCCGGTGGTGAGCGCGCGGCGTGACCCGAGGCTGACCGGCGTGCGGCGGATGATACGCGGCGCAGTGCCTGTTACGTGACGATACGAGATTTGATGAGAGTTAACAGATTGTGAATTCGACCACACTCGGAGCCCTCATGCCTAGCGTTTCGCCCGTACGGGGCGGTATGGTTCCTGCCGTGGAGCTGAAAGTCTCAAGTCGATCTCAGGGAGATCACGAGCTTGTGATCGCGAGCGGGGAAATCGACCTTTACACCGCTCCGCGGCTACAGAGCGAGCTCACCGCGGTCATCGCCAGTGCCGCCCCGGCGTCGCGTGTCGTGGTTGACATGTCCGGCGTGGAGTTCTGCGACTCCACCGGCATGAACGTGCTGCTGTCCTGCCTGCGCCAAGCGCGGGAGCGCGGTGGCGAGCTCGAGCTCGCGGCGCCGCGCCCGGCGGTGCGGAAGATCTTGTCGGTGACCGGCCTGGACGCCGTGTTCACCGTGGCCGACTTCCCGGCAAGCAACTAGAAGCCCAGTAGTCACAAGCGTGGCCCGCTCCCCTGGGCGCGGCTAGCATCGGCCTCATGCCACCTGTCGCGGTCGTTATCCCGGCGTACAACGAGGCCGAGCTGATCGGCGAGACCGTAACCGCCGCGCTGTCGCTGCCAGGCGTCGACCTCGTGGTCGTCGCGAGCGATGGCTCGACGGACGCCACCGTCCGGCGCGCGCGGGACGCGGGCGCGACGGTGTGGCGGTCACCGCGGAACCAGGGCAAGGCGGCCGCCATGCTGGCGGGCGCGGCCGCGGTGCACGAGGCGGAGCAGCGTGCTCCCGCGGACGGGCCGCGTCACCTGCTGTTCCTTGACGCTGACCTCGGGCGGACGGCCGCCGGCGCCGGCCCCCTCATCGAGCCGGTCGCCGGCGGGGCGGCCGACATGACGACGGCTGTCTTCACCAGCCGTGTCAAGCTGGGCGGGCACGGCTTCGTGGTCCGCCTGTCGGGCGCGGGCGTCAGGCGCGCGACCGGCTGGACGCCGGCTCAGCCGCTCAACGGCCAGCGCTGCCTCACCAGGGCGGCCTTCGACGCGGCCTGCCCGCTCGCGCGCGGATTCGGCGTAGAGACCGCCATGCTCATCGACCTCAAGCGCAAGGGCCTGCGCATCGCCGAGGTCGAGGTGGACATGGCGCACCGGGCGACCGGCACCGACCTGGCGTCGCAACTGCACCGCGCCCGCCAGTTCGCCGACGTCGCCCGCGCCCTGGCGACGCGCGTCGTGCCATGAGGGTTCACCTGTGACTCTTTGTAGTTGCTATAGTGCTGTGCGTGACAACGATCGCGATTGCTGCAGCTGGGATGGTCGCCGGGATCATCGGAATCGTGACAGGCCTGGCCGCGGGCAGGCGAGCCGCGCGGGCCGTGCGCGAGTGCAATGACCTGGTGCAGGGGACCGTCGGCTCGTACGGCACCGTCGACCCCAAGGCGCTGCGGGATGTCGCCATCGTCAGGTACGACGCGCTGAACGAGATGTCCGGTCAGCTGTCGTTCTCCCTGGCGCTACTCAACGCGGTGGGCGACGGCGTGGTGCTCAGCTCCATCAACGGGCGTGCCGAGACGCGCACCTACGCCAAGCCCGTGGTCGCGGGCCAGGGCGAGCAGGAACTGTCGCCTGAGGAGGCACAGGCCGTGCGCTCGGCGCGGGCCGGCGCCGTGACCGGGGCGCCTGCGGCCGGCCAGGCATCCGGGCGCCATGATCATGCGCCGGGGCGCGCCGCTGCCAGCGTCGCGCGCCCGATGGCGTAACACGACCCGCCGAAGAGGGCATGATGGTGCTATGCGCTATGCCTACCTTGGCCCCGAGGGAACGTTCACCGAGGCCGCCGTCGCGGCACTGGCCCCCTCACTGGCGGGTGCCGACGACCAGCGGGTGCCGTGCTCGTCGGTCGGCGCGACCCTGGCGGCCGTGCGCGGCGGCGCCGCCGACCGCGCGGTCGTCCCGATTGAGTCGTCTGTTGAGGGAATCGTCACCGCGACGGTTGATGACCTGGCAAGCGGCGGTGACCTGCTCATCAGGGCGGAGACCCGGCTGCCCATCGAGTTCGCGCTGCTGGCGAGGGAGGGTACCGCGCTCGCCGACGTGAAGACGGTGGGCGGCCACCCGCAAGCGGAGGCGCAGTGCAGGCGATGGCTGGCAGCGAGCCTGCCCGGCCGCGAGTGGGTGCCGTTTCCGTCCAACGCCGAGGCCGCCCGCCGGGTCGGCGAGGGAGACCTGGACGCGGCCCTGGCGTCAGCGGCGGCCGCGGACCGCTACGGCCTCGCCGTGCTCGCGCCGGAGGCGCATGACCGGTCGAACGCGATGACTCGGTTCGTCGAGGTCGCGCCGACTGGCTCGCTGTCCGCCCCGACCGGTGCGGACCGGACCTCGCTCGCCGCCTTCCTTGCCCATGACCACGCGGGCGCGCTGATGGAGATCCTGACCGAGTTCGCGGTGCGCGGCGTGAACCTGTCCACGATCCAGTCCCGCCCAACCGGCGACGGCCTCGGCAGCTACTTCTTCTTCATCGACTGCGAGGGGCACATCGACGACGCGCGCGTCGGCGAGGCGATGATGGGCGTGCGCCGGGTGTGCGCCGAGGTCAGGTTCCTTGGCAGCTACCCGCGCAGCGACGGGGGGCGCCCCCCGGGCCGCCCCGGCACGTCCGACCCGGAGTTCGCCGACGCGGCGGCCTGGCTGGCGCGGCTCAGGTACGGCAGGGCCTAGACCCTAGACCCTGCCAGCGTCAGCCGGGTCCGTGGCGAACAGGTCAGGCAGTCAAAGGTAGGGGCCGGAGCCGCGGTGCGGCTGCTGGTCCTGCTCCTGCGCTGGCATGAGGCCGGGCGGCAGCGCGCGGCGCATCTGCTCAAGCTGCGCCCGTGCCGCCATCTGCTGCGCGAACAGCGTGGTCTGGATGCCGTGGAAGAGTCCTTCGAGCCAGCCGACCAGCTGGGCCTGCGCGACGCGCAGCTCCGCCTCGCTCGGCGTCGCGTCTCCGAACGGAAGCGACAGCCGCTCAAGCTCATCGACCAGCTCGGGAGCGAGGCCGTCCTCAAGCTCCTTGATGGAGTTCTGGTGGATTTGCTTGAGGCGCGCGCGGCTCTGCTCGTCGAGCGGGGCGGACTTCACCTCTTCGAGGAGCTGGCGGATCATCGAGCCGATCCGCATGACCTTGGCGGGCTGCTCGACCATCTCGGTGACCGAGCGCTCCGTTGGGTTGTCCCCAAGTTCTTCCTGGGCGGAGCCGACGGCCATGCCGTCCGGCCCGACCACGACGACTTGGGGCCCACCCTGGTCTTGTGGGCTGAATTCGTCGCTCATGTTCCCACGCTATCGGGTTCGCCGAGTTACTCGGTGCGCAAGAGGATCTTCCCGGTGTGACTGGACGCCGTCATGATCCGGTGCGCCTCTTCGGCCTGGGACATGGGCAGCTCGCAGTAGATGACGGGCCGGATCACGCCCGTGTCGACGAGTGGCCAGACGTTGGCCGCCACGGCGGCGACGATGGCCGCCTTCTGCTCCGCGGGGCGGGCCCGCAGCGTGGTGGACATGATCGTGCCGCGCTTGGCCATGAGCGCGCTCAGGTCGAGTTCGGCCCGGCGGCCTTGCTGCATCCCGATGTTCGCGATCCTGCCGTCAGGCGCGAGCGCGGCGATGTTCTTGGCCAGGTAGCCGGCGCCGATGATGTCGAGGATCACGTCGGCGCCGTGGCCGCCCGTGGCGTCCATCAGCCGTTCCACGAAGTCGTCCTCGCGGTAGTTGATCATGATGTCCGCGCCCAGCTCGGCGCACGCGGCCAGCTTCTCCCTGGTGCCGGCGGTAACCGCCACGGTGGCGCCCGCGTGCTTGGCGAGCTGGATCGCCGTGGTGCCGATTCCGCTGCCGCCGCCGTGGATCAGCAGCGTCTCGCCTTTCGCCAGCCTGGCAGCCTGGAAAACGTTGGAGTACACCGTGCAGACCGTCTCAGGCAGCGCGGCGGCCTCGATAAGCGTCGTGGTCGCCGGGACGGGCAGCAGCTGCCCGGCCGGGACCGCCACCTTCTCGGCGTAGCCGCCGCCCGCGAGCAGCGCGCATACCTGCTCACCGCGTCGCCAGCCGGTCACGCCGTCGCCGAGCGCCGCGATGGTGCCCGAGCACTCCAGGCCGGGGTAAGACGGCGCGCCGGCCGGCGGCGGGTAGGCGCCCTGGCGCTGCATCATGTCAGCCCGGTTGACCGCGGACGCGGCCACGTCGATGATCACCTCGCCGGGTCCTGCCACCGGGTCGGGCACTTCGGTCCACTTGAGGACTTCTGGCCCGCCTGGCTCGGTAATGACCACCGCGTGCATAGGTGCCTCCTCGCGCGGGAAGTCCAGTAACAGGTCCCTGCTACCGGTCGGGGTGAACTGTGCGATGAGCTGACGATATCGCGCCGCGGCCGCGGCACGCCCGCGGCGGTATGCCGTCACGGCACGGCAGGACACGACAGGTGGCTAGTGGGGGCGGCCCATGACACCGAACGAGCACGACGAACCAGAGCAGCCCGCGGAACGACCGACCACAGAGCTCGACCCGTACGCGCGCGTTACGCCGGGCGGGCTTGACGACGCGATGCCGGATGTCCCGGTCATGGAGCAGCTGCCGGACTCGCAGTCGCTCCCGGACCCCGGCTACCCGGAGATGCCGGCCTCAGCACGCGGGCCGGCGGGCGACGCCGCGCCCAGCGGGCCGCGGGAACCTCCCTCGCTTGACCGCGGGCCAGCCGACGGCCCGGGTGCGCGGTCGTGGCCGCGTCCGCCAGGACCATCTCCGCGGCCGGCTGACCCGTACGCGGCGCCGCGCGCACAGGCAGGCCTGCCGCCGTCGCTGCCGCCCCCGCATCCGCAGGACTGGCTGCCCGCGGCGACCCAGCGGGCCGCCGCCACCAAGGCAGGGCGGCCGGCGCAGCCGCCCGCGTCGGAGACGCTCACGACGGACTTCCGGCTGCCTGGCAGGCGGGGGGCGCCGGACGGCGGCTGGCGGGAGGCGGTATACCGCGCCACCGGCGGGCTCGTCCGCGTCGGGCAGTCACCCGCGAGCATGCGCCGCCGTGACCTTGTCGACCGGATCAGCACCCCGGTGCACCGCGGTCATCACCGGGTCGCCGTGCTCAGCCTCAAGGGTGGCGTCGGCAAGACCACGACCACGGTCGGCCTTGGCGCGACCCTGGCGTCACTGCGCGGCGACCGGGTCATCGCGGTGGACGGAAACCCCGACCGGGGCACCCTCTCGGACAAGGTCCACCTGCAGACCACGGCGACCATCCGCGACCTGCTCGACAGGCGCGCCGCGGTGGCCAGGTACGCCGACGTCCGCGCGTTCACCTCCCAGGCGCCAAGCAGGCTGGAGATCCTGGCGTCCGACCGCGACCCCGGGGCGTCCGTGGCGTTCAGCGCCGACGACTACCGCGCGGTGGCCCGCGTGCTCGAGCGCTACTACTCGATCTGCATCACCGACTGCGGCACTGGCCTGCTGCACTCGGCCATGGCGGGCATCCTTGAACTCGCCGGCCAGATCGTCCTCGTCAGCTCCCCGTCGGTGGACGGCGCGCGCAGCGCGAGCGCGACGCTTGACTGGCTCGACGCGCACGGTCACGGCGCGCTGGTCCGCGAAGCCGTGGTGGTGCTCTCCCCGGTCCGCCGCAAGAGCAAGTCCAAGGTCGACCTCGACCGCCTTGAGCAGCACTTCGCCGCCCGCTGCCGGGCCGTCGTGCGCGTACCCTACGACTCCCACCTGGAGGAGGGCGCCGAGGTCGAACTCGACTACCTCGACGCCGAGACCGCAGACGCCTACCTGACCCTTGCCGCGCTGGTAGCCGACGGCTTCGCCGCTCCCTCCTGACGGGGTTACCGCCTGCCGGGCGGCCATTGCCGTTCGCGCAGCCGTGCGACGGCAGCCGTCCCGCTGGCGTAAGGTTGTTGCCTACAGGAGGGCTCGCCTAGTGGCCGATGGCGGCAGTCTTGAAAATTGCTGAAACGGGTGACCGTTTCCGTGGGTTCGAATCCCACGCCCTCCGCCACGTGATGCCGCCCGGGAACTCGTGGCCGCGGAGGGCTGATGGGTCCGAACAAGCTTGGCCCCTTTCTGGTAAATCGGGTCGCCCACGGGAATTGCGCGGAGCTCGGCGCCGACCTGCCTGACGAGAGCATCGACGTGCTCGTCACCTCGCCGCCCTACTGGGGGCAGCGGACGTCCGCGGGCATGGGCGCCGAGGAGGACCCGAGGGAGTACGTCGGCCGCCTTGTCGAGATATTCCGGGTGCTCAAGCCCAAGCTGAAGCGCGACGGCATCGCCTGGCTCAACATCGGCGACGCCTACAACACGCCGGTGAACTGGCGGCCTGCTGACCGGGATTACAGCTCGCTCGGGCCAGGCAGGACCGGGCTTGACGGCAATAACTCGGCGTACGTCAAGCCGCGGGCAAGGCGCAAGGCGTACGTGCGGGCGGAGGCGCCGTGGCTGAGCTACGGCAACCTGCTCGCCCTGCCGTATCGCGTCGTCATCGGCATGTGCGACGACGGCTGGCTATTTCGCGGTGAGGTCATCTGGCGGAAGAAGAACCCCCTGCCGGAAGGGCGCTGCCGGCGTCCGCACCGGGCCCACGAGTCGGTCTTCCTGTTCGCCAGGACGGAGAAGCACGCCTTCCTGACCGATCCGCCGGTAAAGAGCGTCTGGGAGTTCCCCAGCGAGCGGATGGCCGGCCCGGCCCACTACTCGCGCTTCCCGCTTGAGCTGCCGCGGCGCTGCGTCACCGCACTGGGGCGCCGCGGCGCGGACGTCGTAGTTCTCGACCCGTTTTCCGGCAGCGGGACCTCGGGGCTGGCCGCCGTCTCGCTCGGCTGCTCCTATGTGGGCTTCGAGATCGACGCCGAGCAGGTCGCGGCCTCGAACGCGAGGCTCGCGGCTGCCGAGGGCCAGCCGCCGGCTTAGCTGAGGCCCCCGTACCGGCGCGGCGACGGTGACAATATGCCCTATATGGGGGCCAGGCCGCTATTATCCACGCTAGGTATGTTCTGTCATTCCTGGAGAGGCGGAGGGGACATGTCGAGAAAAACAGTAATCCTCTTCGTCTGGCTGATCATCGGCGCCGCGGCCGCCGGCCAGCGTGGCTACTTCGGCAACGTGCCCGCGACCTGCAGTGCGGGCGCGACCATCGCCGCCACGATGGTGACCGGGCCGCTCAACTACCTCGGCGTGGATCCGCAGATCACCTGCAACTGGCCGACGCCTTCAGCTACCTGACTCCCCGCGGCTCAGGCTCGTGCCTGCCTCCCCGCCAGTCGATCACGACAGCGCGTAGGAGAGGGGTAATCTCGGGTAAGAGGGAGGAGGCGCCATGTTGCCGCCGTTCAGCTGGGACGAAGCCGCCGCCAACTGGCAGTTCGCCCCGATCGTCACGGCGTTTACCGCGCTCCTCGCGGTGGCCTACCTGTGGGGCGCGGCCCGGGTCCGGCGCCGGCACCCGCGGCGTCCCTGGCCGCTGCGCCGGACGATCCCGTTCCTGCTCGGCCTGCTCGTCATCGACCTGGCCACGCAGAGCGGCATCGGCACGTACGACGGCACGCTGTTCTGGGACCACATGATCCAGCACCTCATGCTGCTCATGATCGCGCCGCCGCTGCTCGTCGCGGGCCAGCCGGTGACCCTGCTGCTGCACGCGAGCAGGAACCCGCTGCACACCGGGGTCAAGCGGCTCGTCAGGTCGCGCCCGGTGCAGTGGCTGACCTGGCCGCCCCTCGGCGTCGCCGCGTACGTGGCGACCGTCGTCGGCACGCACCTGACCAACTTCATGAACCTGGTCACCGAGCACGAGGCGGTCCACCAGGCAGAGCATGTCCTCTACCTCGTCGTCGGGTACCTGTACTTCCTGCCGCTGATCGGCAAGGAGCCCATCAAGTGGAAGGTGTCCTACCCGCTGCGGTTGTTCCTGCTGTTCATCGCCATGCCGGTGGACGCGTTCACCGGAGTGGTGCTCGGCTCCTACCAGGTCGACCCGTTCGTGCCGCTTGACCCGCGCTCCTGGGGCCCGACCGCCGTGAGCGACCTGCACGAGGGCGGCGCGGTGATGTGGATCGGCGGCGCGGCCATCATGTTCGCGGTGATCATGGTGACGTTCTTCCAGTGGGCCAGGGAGACGCGCCCGGCGGCGGGCATGGGCTGGCTTGAGACGGCGCGCCGTTCGTCCCTGGCGGACCGGATCGCCGAGGGCAGGCCCGCCGCCGGGCCCGCGGGCGACCCGGCGCGGGCCGGCGTCGCCAGGTTCGCCGGCCGGGTCGTCGACGTGGACGCTGACGATGACCAGCTCGCTGCCTACAACGACTACCTAGCCCGGATTAACCAGGGTGCGCGCCGGTCCGGGTCACCCGACGAGCCGAGAATGTGATCCAGATCACACTTAACGCCCGGCTACTTTGATGACTCCCTGAGGTTCCCAATCATGGGTGTTCCTGTTGTGATCAATGAGTTCGCCCAGGTTAGCCCATGGACGGACAGCCATGCGGTTGACTGTCATGCCGGGGGTGCAAGGAAGAAAGGCGGCAGCGTGACCGGCAACATGAGCAAGGCGGATACCCAGTACGTCGATGATGCCCTGTCGATCGAGGACGAGTACGAGTCCGAGCTCGCGGCCGTCCAGGTGGCGCTCACCCGGTTCGAGGTGGCGCCGCATGAGTACGCCGCCCGCCGGGCCGAGATCGCGGCTCGCGCTTACCTCAGGCTGGCCGAGGCGCATAAGCGCTTCCTTGGCCGGAATAACTAGCCAAGCGCGGCGCACGGGCCTCGCGCCGAGTGGTTGCCTGCGCGGTGCGACACGCCGGTAGCGGTCTCTACGGAAATCTACGGATCTCGCTAGACGGCGTCATAGAGTCCGATCGTGGACCCCGTACGGAACCCCTACGCGCCCGGTGCCGGGCAGCGGCCGCCTGAGCTCGCCGGCCGAGACCGCGAGATCGGCCAGTTCGAGGTCGTGCTTGAGCGCGTGGCCAGGGCAAAGCCGGAGCGATCCATGGTGCTCACCGGACTGCGCGGCGTCGGCAAGACCGTCCTGCTCAACACGTTCAGGTCGATGGCGCTACAGCGCCTGTGGGGAACCGGCAAGCTCGAAGCGCGGCCGGACCAGTCCATTCGCCGCCCCGTCGCGAGCGCGCTGCACATGGCGGTTCGCGAACTCGCGCCGCGGCACCGCGCGCCGGACCGGATCGATGACTTCCTCGGCGTGCTCAAGGCGTTCGCGCTGCGCGACCCCAACGCGCCCAGGGGATCGACGGTCAGCGCCCAGTTCGGTATCGACGTCCCGGCTGCCCGCGGCCGGGCGGACTCCGGCGACCTTGAGGTCGACCTGACCGAGCTGTTCACCGACGCCGCCTCCGTCGCGGCCGACCTCGGCGTCGGCATGGCCCTTTTCGTCGATGAGATGCAGGACGTGCCCGCACCCGACGTGTCCGCGCTGTGCGCCGCCTGCCATGAGCTCTCCCAGGTCGGCGGGCCGCTCATCGTGGTGGGTGCCGGCCTGCCGCACCTGCCCTCGGTGCTGTCCGCGAGCAAGAGCTATTCCGAACGGTTGTTTCGCTACGCCAGAATCGACCGGCTGGACCGGGACGCGGCGGACCAGGCACTCATCGCGCCCGCCGGACGCGAGGACGTGCTCTTCAAGCAGGATGCCCTGGACGCGCTCTACCAGGCCGCCGACGGCTACCCGTACTTCGTCCAGGCGTACGGCAAGGTGACCTGGGATGTCGCTGCCGCCAGCCCCATCGGCGCGGCCGACGTCGCCGTCGCCGCCCCCGAGGCCGAGGCGGAGCTTGCCGTCGGGTTCTTCGGCTCGCGCTACGAGCGCGCCACCCCGGCGGAACGTGAGTACATGCGCGCGATGGCCGTCATCGGCGACGAGCCCGTGCCGACGTCCGCCGTCGCCGACGAACTCGGCCGCAAGCCGTCAAGCCTGTCGCCGGCCAGGGACGGCCTGATCAAGAAGGGCCTGATCTACAGCTCGGAGCGCGGGCTCATCGCCTTCACCGTCCCCCATTTCGGCAAGTTCCTCAGAGGCCAGCCCGCCTGAGGGAATTTCCCCCAGAGGCCAGCCCGCCTGAGGGGAATTTCCGCGGAGGCCAGCCCGCCTGAGGGGAATCCGGGGGCAGGAACCATCCGCGCCCTCGTTCGGCGGATTATTGATTCTATTCTTTTGTATTGTGTTTTTGTTATACACGAGTAGACAGCCGTAGCGTGGGCACGCGCGGGTCGGCCCCCGGGGCGGGGGTGGGGTCCTGCAGGTTGGGGCCACAC
>VFSW01011877.1_pt1 | contig 12204 bp, 13 predicted proteins | sample 5358111 | NCBI WGS metagenome assembly VFSW01 (sample SAMN11554181, study PRJNA540505) | mine drainage metagenome | isolation source: sediment from site ElyBrook_90M | place: USA: Ely Copper Mine, Vershire, VT | collected 2017
AAGGGATGGTCGGTGGAGATCCTGAGCGAGAGCCCCGGCGAACACGGTGGCTACAAGGAGATCATCAGCCGCGTCATCGGCCGTGGCGCGTTCTCGGTGCTTAAATTCGAGTCCGGCACCCATCGGGTCCAGCGGGTTCCGGCGACCGAGGCACAGGGACGCATTCACACCTCCGCCTGCACGGTCGCGATCCTTCCCGAACTGGAGGAAGTCGAATCGGTCGACCTGAATCCGGCCGACCTGCGTATCGACACCTTTCGCTCCTCCGGTGCGGGCGGACAACACGTGAACAAGACCGATTCGGCGATCCGCATCACGCATATCCCGACGGGAATCGTCGTCGAGTGTCAGGACGAGCGCTCGCAGCACAAAAATCGGTCCCGCGCGCTGTCGCTTCTGAAGTCGCGGCTGCTCGCGGCCGAAAGGGAAAAACAGGCCAGTCAACAGGCCCGCACGCGCAAACTCCAGGTCGGCTCCGGCGATCGCTCGGAGCGCATCCGCACCTACAACTTTCCGCAGGGCCGTGTCACAGACCACCGCATCAACCTGACGCTCTACAAGCTCGACGAGGTCATGAATGGCCGTCTCGAGGAATTGGTGGGGGCCCTGAGCCACGAACACCAGGCCGAAGAACTCGCGCAGCAGATCGAATGAGCGGCCCGGCGACGATCGCAGGACTGTTGCGCGTCGGCGCCGTCGAACTCGGCGCGTGCAGCGAAAGCCCGCGCCTCGACGCCGAATTGCTGCTCGGCAAGATTCTCTCGTACGGCCGATCGACGCTCATCGCGCGCGGCGACCAGCCGGTGGCGGCCGGCGAGGAACGTGACTTTCACGCGCTGCTACACGCCCGGTGCAGCGGTCAGCCGATCGCCTACCTGATCGGTCGTCGGGAATTCTGGTCCCTGCCCCTGGCCGTGACAACCGCGGTTCTCGTGCCGCGTCCCGAAACCGAGGTTCTGGTCGAGGCGGTGCTCGCACACCTGCCCGTCGATCACCCGCGCCGTGTGCTCGACCTCGGCACCGGCAGCGGCGCGATCGCACTCGCACTCGCCTGCGAACGGCCCTTGGCCGCCGTAACGGCCACCGACGTGTCGCCGGAGGCGCTCGAGGTCGCGCGCGCCAACGCCGCCTCACTCGGCCAGAGTCGCATCCTCTGGCGGCGCGGCTCGTGGTTCGAGGCGGTGCCCGGCGAGCGCTACGATGTGATCGTCTCGAATCCGCCCTACATCGCGGCCTGCGATCCGGCGATCGAGCGGCTGGCCGCCGAGCCACGCGTCGCGCTTACCCCGGGCCCGCGCGGACTCGAGGCGCTGGAGTGCATCGTCGCTGCCGCACCGGGCCATCTGAGCGGCGGCGGACTGCTGGCGCTCGAGCACGGCAGTACGCAGGCCGCGGAAGTCGCGGCCCTGCTCGAGGAGCACGGCTTGCGCGAGATTCGTTCACTTCGCGACCCGGCAGGGCTGCCGCGCGTCACGCTGGCTTTCCTTTCCGAAAATACACCGAGGACCACGCCATGATCCGATTCGAAACGACGTTGGGAGAGTTCACTATCGAGATGTACCCGCAGGAGGCGCCCGAGACGGTCGCCAACTTCCAGCGCTACGTCGACGAGAGCTTCTTCGATGGCACCATCTTCCACCGCATCGTTCCGGGCTTCGTCATCCAGGGCGGCGGCTTCACCGAGCAGATGGAACAGAAGCGCACCCGCGCACCGATCAAGAACGAGGCCGACAACGGCCTGAAAAATCTGCGCGGCACGCTGTCGATGGCGCGCACCAACGACATCAACAGCGCGACCTCCCAGTTCTTCGTCAACCTCAAGGACAACCCGTTTCTCGACCACCAGCGGGGCAACTTCGGCTACGCCGTTTTCGCGCGCGTCACCGAGGGCATCGACGTCATCGACGCGATCGCCGCCGTTGAGACCGGCCGCCGCCGCGGCTTCGAGGATGTCCCCGTGCAGGCGGTGATCATGAACAGCGTGCGCGCAAAGGCGGGCTGAGAGCGGATCCGCCGTCCCGACGACGTGCGCGAGTTGCGCGCCGGAGGCCGTTGACATGACCCGCCGGAGCAACCGGCAAAGTCCCGCGAAACGCCTCGCGTTAGCCCTCGCGGCCGGCTGGCTCGCGTTCACGGCGCTGCTCGTCGTACCGCTGCGCTGGGTGAATCCGCCGACCGACGCCTTCATGCTCGAGTCCAGGCTCTCGGCCTGGTACCGGCGCGATCCGCGGTACGTGTTCCGCCACCGCTGGGCCGATCTTGCCCGGATCTCACCGAACCTCGCGCTCGCGGTGATCGCCTCGGAGGATCAGAAATTCCCCTATCACTGGGGCTTCGACTTCGAGGCGATGAAGGCCGCCTACGAGCACGACCGCGAGGGTCGCCGGATCCGCGGCGGCAGCACCATATCCCAGCAGCTGGCGAAGAACCTGTTCCTCTGGGGCGGGCGCAATTACCTTCGCAAGGCCATCGAGGCTTACTTTACGATCTGGCTCGAAGGCTGCTGGCCGAAGCGGCGCATTCTCGAGATCTACTTGAATGTCGTCGAATTCGGCCGGGGAACCTACGGCGCCCAGGCTGCTGCGTGGCGTTTCTTCCACGAACCGGCCTCGCGTCTGACGCCGAGCCAGGCCGCGCTGCTCGCCGCGGTACTGCCAAATCCGCGAATCTACCGCGTGAACGCGCCCTCAGCCTACGTCGAGCGCCGGCGCGCCTGGATCCTCGGCCAGATGCAAGCGCTCGGCGGCCCCGCGATGTTGCGCGAGATCGACGCCTACCCGCGGCGGCGCTTGTGAGGATGGCGCGACCTGCGCCCCCGGCGGCCGCAGTTGCAGCGCGTCGCAGGCCGCATGGGTCGGATCGGCACGATTCAAGGTGTAGAAGTGGAACTGCTCGACGCCTTGCGCCCGCAGGCGCCGCACCTGCGCGACCGCGACCTGCATCGCGACCCGCCTGGCAGCCTCGCCGTCCACCTCCAACCCTTCGAAACGCCGGTGCAGCCAGGCGGGTATCGACGCACCACAACGCCCGGCGAATCGCAACACCTGTTCGAAGCGTCTGATCGGCAAAATGCCCGGTACGATCGGCACCTCGATGCCGGCCGCACGGCAGCGATCGCGGTAACGCAGAAACGCGTCCGTGTCGAAGAAGAACTGGGTGATCGCGGCGCTTGCACCCGCGTCGATTTTGCGCTGCAGGTTCCGCACGTCCGCCTCGACGCCGCCACCGTCCGGGTGCCCCTCCGGGTACGCGGCGACGAACATCTCGAACCGATACCGCGGGGCGAGGTCGGCGACGAGTTCCGAGGCGAAGCCGTAGCCCTCGACCACGCCCTTGCCACCGACTGTCGCCTTCTCAGGCCCGGTCGGCACGTCACCGCGCAGCGCGACGAGACGCCGAAAACCCTCCTGCCAGTAGCGCGCGGCGAGTGCCCGCACCTCGGTCCGGCTTGATCCGGCGGCTGCCAGGTGCGGCGCCACCGGCAAGCCCCACTCCCGGTGCAAGCGGCGCGCCCAGTCGAGCGTGCGTGCGCGATGGGAGCCATCCGCACCGTGCGTCACCGAAACGAACTGCGGCCCGAGCGGCGCCAATCGGCTGACCGCCACCGCGAGTGCACGCTCGCCGGCCTCGTCGGCCGGCGGGAAAAATTCAAAGGAGACGTTCAGGGGCGGCGACATGGGGGGATGACGATGCAAGAACGGGCATAATGATTCAAACTCATTATTTTCATGGAAACCGTGAAGGGAATTCATGCCGCAACCCATGCTCGAACTGCGCCACTTGGAGACCCTGCTCGCCCTCGACGAGTGCGGCAATCTGTCGAAGGCCGCCGCCCGGCTGTACCTGACCCAGTCGGCGCTCTCGCATCAACTAAAGGCGCTCGAGCGCCACTACGGCACGATTCTGCTCGTCAAGAACGTACGCCCGGTACGTTTCACGGCGGCCGGGACCCGGCTGCTCGATCTGGCGCGCAGCGTGCTGCCCCAGGTCGCCGATGCCGAGCGCGAACTCGCCCGTCTTGCCGGCGGCGGCGGCGGGCCATTGCGGGTCGCCGTGCAATGCCACAACTGCTTCGATTGGTTGATGCCGGCGATGGACGCATTTCGCCCGCTTTGGCCGGGTGTCGAGCTCGACATCATCTCCGGCTTCGTCGCCGACCCGCTGCCGCTCGTGGAACGTGCCGATGCGGAACTCGCGGTCGTTCACGATGAGCCGCCCGCGCGACCGCTGCTCAGCTTCAGTCCGCTGTTCCGCTACGAAAGCGTGGCGCTGATGAGCCCGACCCACCCCTTGGCCGCGAAGCCGTGGCTCGAGGCCGCCGACTTTCAGGATCAAACCTTGATCACCTACCCCGTACCCGATGAGATGCTCGACGTGATGAAGCACTGCCTCGTGCCGGCCGGCGTGAATCCGCGCCGGCGCACCGCCGAGCTCACCGTCGCGATCCTGCAGCTCGTCGCGAGCGGTCGCGGCATCGCCGCGCTGCCGGCGTGGACGATCGGCCATTACATCGCACGCGGCTACGTCGTCTCGCGGCCGATCGGCCGTGGCGGCCTTCGCTGCGATCTGTACGCGGCAACCCGCCGTGCGGGCGCCGAGGTCGCCTATATCCGCGAGTTCATCACCCTGACCCGGTCCCTGTGCCTGACCGAACTGCAGGGTGTCTCGGCCCTGTAGACGCCGCATGGCGCCGGCGCGCGGTATATCATGCGCCCCCGCGGTCATTTCACGGATCCAAGGAGAGTTGATGATGGGAATATTCACGCACGTCTGTGTCGGCACCAATGATGTCGCGAAGAGCCGCAAATTCTACGATGCCGCGCTCGCGCCGCTCGGCATCAAAAACCTCGGCCCGTTCGGCGATTCGGCCTTCCTGTACGGTGCCGAGGGCCCGGAGTTCCTGGTGACGAAACCTCGCGACGGCCAGCCGGCGACACATGCGAACGGCGGCACCATCGGGTTCGCCGCATCGACCCGCGCGGCCGTGAAGGCCTTTCACGCAGCCGCGCTCGCCAACGGCGCCACCGACGAAGGCGCGCCGGGCCCGCGCACCTTCACGCCGACGTCCTACGCGGCGTATGTCCGCGATCCGGACGGCAACAAGATCTGCGCCTACTGTTTCGCGGCCGAGTGAGCGGCGATGAGCCGATGCGCCGCCCGGCGGCGCATCGCGCTCACGCGCACAGGCCCTGGCAGGCCTCGCGCCAGAGCTCTTCGGTCGCCGCGGCGATGACGCGGCCGTCCGAGCCCGGCCCAAGCGCGGCGCCCTGCCAGTCGCTGATGCGGCCGCCGGCGCCCTCGATGACCGGGATGAGCGCCAGGAAATCGTGCGCTTTCAGGCGTGACTCGATCACCAGATCACAATACCCGGCGGCCAGCATGCCGTACTGGTAGCAATCGCCCCCGAAGCGGCGCAAGGCCGCACCCGCGCTGACCGCCTCGAAACGGCGTCGATCACCCGGATCGAACAACTCGGCCGACGTCGAGTAGACCGTCGCCTCGGCCAGACGCCGGCAAGCGCTCGTACGAATCACCCGGCCGTTCAACGTCGACGGCGCACCGTCGCTGCCGAACCAGCGCTCCTCGAGCGCCGGCGCCTCGATCACGCCGAGCACCGGGCGCCCGGCGTACCGCAATGCGATCAGCGAGCCGAACAACGGAAAGCCGCTCACGAAGCTCTTCGTTCCGTCGATCGGATCGAGGAACCAGGTGAATTCGCCTTCGCCCTCGGCGCCGAACTCCTCGCCGCGGATCGCGTGAGCGGGAAACTCCCGGCGGATCATGCGGCGCCACTCGTCCTCGATGCCGCGGTCGGCCACGGTGACCGGGCTGCCGTCGGCCTTTTTCTCGACCTCGAGCGACGCACGAAAGTGCTGTCGCGCGATGCCGCGCGCGGTGTCGGCGAGCCGCTCGCACAGACGCACCGCGGCGGCGTAGTCCGGATGGTCGATGAAATTCATCGCTTGAATCGCAGGCCGCCTGCTCAGTGGATCGAGGTGCCGCCGCCCGTCGACGGGCCCTGGAAGATGCCGGCGACATCCACCGCGTCGAAGACGTAGGCTCGGTTGCAAAAATCGCAGCGCACCTCGACGTTGCCGCGCTCCACGAGCAGCGCGCGCGTTTCCGTCTCGCCGAGTCCCTGCAGCATGCCGCTCACCCGTTCCCGCGAGCATCGGCAACGGAAATACACCGGCGCCGATTCGAACAGGCGCAGATCGTCCTCATGGAACAAGCGGCGCAGGATCTCGCTGTCGGCGAGCGTGCCGAGTTCCTCGGCGGTGAGCGTCTCGCCGATCAACTGCACGCGCCGCCAGGCATCTTCGATCGCCGCATCCTCGCCGGAGACGGTGCGAGCGTCGCCGGGCAGTTTCTGCAGCAGCATGCCGGACGCGCCGTTCGCATCCGCGTGCAACCACAGCCGCGTCGGCAGCTGCTCGGAATTCTCGAAATAGCGCTGCAGGCTGTCGGCGAGCCGCGCGCCCTCGATCGGCACGACGCCTTCGTAGCGCCGCCCCCGATCCTCGCTCTCCAGCGTGACCGTGAGATTCCCCGCCCCGACCAGTTCATCGATGCGGCTCGCCGATGCGCCGTCGCGATGACGCGCGAGACCACGGACGCCGAACCCCTCGGTGCATTGCGCAAGCAGCAGATGAACCGGGCCCGGCCCCTGCAACTGCAGCGACAGCACGCCGTCGAATTTGATCGTGCTGGCGAGCAGCAGCGCCGCCGCCACCGCCTCGCCGAGCACGTCGCGGACCGCTTCGGGATATTCCCGATGCTCGATCAGCGCGTGCCATGCGGCATCGATGTGGACGAGTTGCCCGCGAATCGGCAGCTGCTCGAACAGGAAGCGGCGCAGGCAGTCGCGGTCACGCATCCTCAGGCGCCGCCGAGTTTCGCCCTCAACAGCTCGTTGAGCTGCGCCGGGTTGGCCTTGCCTTCGGTTGCCTTCATGACCTGGCCGATGAAGAAGCCGAACAGTTTGTCCTTGCCGGCCCGATAGTCCGCAAGCTGCTTCGGATTGGCCGCGATCACCGCGTCGATGACCGCCGCGATCGCACCCGTGTCGGTGATCTGGCGCAGGCCCTTGGCGGCGATGATCGCGTCGGCGTCTTGACCCTCGGACCACATTGCCTCGAAAACATCCTTGGCGATCTTGCCCGATATCGTCGCATCGACGATGCGCTGCAGAAGGCCGCCGAGCGCCCGGGGGTCGACGCGTGCATCGCGAATCTCGAGACTGTCGCGATTCAGCGCGCTCGACAGCTCTCCCATGACCCAGTTCGCGGCGAGCTTCGCGTGCGGCGCGCCGACCGCGTCGACGACCGCCTCGAAATAAGCGCCGAGCTCGCGGCTCGCGGACAACACGCCCGCGTCGTAGGCTGACAGCTCGAACCCGGCCGCAAAGCGTGCGGCCTTCTGATCGGGCAGTTCCGGCAGTGTCGCGCGCACCGACTCGATGAACTCGCGCCCGATCTGCAGCGGCAGCAGATCCGGATCCGGGAAGTACCGATAGTCGTTCGCCTCTTCTTTCGAGCGCATCGAGCGGGTCTCGTCCTTGTCCGAATCGTACAGCCGCGTCTCCTGGATGACATGGCCGCCGCTCTCCAGCAGTTCGACCTGCCGGGCAACCTCGTAATGGATCGCCTTCTCGACGAAACGAAAGGAATTCAGGTTCTTGATCTCGGCGCGTGTGCCGAATTTCTCACGGCCCCGCGGCCGCACCGACACGTTCGCGTCGCAACGGAACGAACCCTCCTGCATGTTGCCGTCGCAGATCTCCAGATAGCGCACCAAGGTGTGCAGCTTCTTCATGTACGCGACGGCCTCCTTGGCCGAACGCATGTCGGGCTCCGAGACGATTTCGAGCAGCGGAGTGCCGGCGCGGTTCAGATCGATGCCGCTCGCGTGCGCGAGGCCTTCATGCAGGGACTTGCCCGCATCCTCCTCCAGGTGCGCCCGGGTGATGCCGACCGTCTTGCGCACGCCGTCGTCGAGCACGATGTCGATCGCACCGCGGCCGACGACCGGCTGCTCGTATTGACTGATTTGATAGCCTTTCGGCAGATCCGGGTAGAAGTAGTTCTTGCGCGCAAATATTGAACGCTCGGCGATCTGCGCACCGATCGCGAGACCGAACTTCACGGCCATGCGGACCGCCTCGGCGTTCAGCACCGGCAACACGCCGGGGTACGCGAGGTCGACGAGCGAGGCCTGTGAATTCGGCGGTGCGCCGTAGGCGGTGGCCGCGCCCGAGAAGATCTTCGAGCGGGTCGCGAGCTGGGCGTGTATCTCCAGACCGATGACGACTTCCCAATCACTCATCATGTGATCCCGGGGGCGACCCGATCGTGCCAGTCGGTCGCCAGTTGATACTGATGCGCCGCGTTCAGCAGCCGGGCTTCCGCGAAATGCGGGCCGATCAACTGAACCCCCATCGGCAGACCGTCGATGAAGCCGCCGGGCATGGACAGTGCCGGCACGCCGGCCAGATTCGCGCCGATCGTATAGATGTCGTTGAGGTACATCGTCACCGGATCGTCGATCTTCGCGCCGATCGCGAACGCCGGTGTCGGTGTGGTGGGCCCGAGCAGCAGGTCCACCCGCTCGAACGCGGCGCGAAAATCGTTCGTGATCAGTTGCCGCACTTTCTGCGCCTTGAGGTAATAGGCGTCGAAGTAGCCGGCGGAGAGCACGTAGGTGCCGGTCATGATGCGCCGCTTGACCTCGGCACCGAAGCCCTCGCCGCGCGAACGCTTGTACAGGTCCATCAAATCCCGCGGATCCTCGCAACGGTAGCCGAAACGCACCCCGTCGAAGCGCGACAGGTTCGACGAGCACTCGGCCGGCGCGACCACATAGTAGGTGGGCACCGACAGAGGAAGGTTCGGCAGGCTCATCTCGAGCGTTTCCGCGCCCAGTGACCGGAACACCTCGAGCGCGGCCTCGATCAACGCCGCATTACGCGGTTCGAGTCCGTCGGAGAACTCCTTCAGCAGGCCGATCTTCAAGCCCTTCAACGAAGCCCCGAGCGCCGCCCGGTAGTCCGGCACCGGCATGTCGACACTGGTCGAGTCCCGGGGGTCGAATCCGGCCATCGCCTGCAGCACGGTCGCCGCGTCTGCCGCCGAGCGCGTGAACACCCCGGCCTGATCGAGGCTGGATGCGAACGCGATCATGCCGTAGCGTGACACGCGGCCGTAAGTCGGCTTGATGCCGGTCACGCCGGTCAGCGCCGCCGGCTGGCGGATGGACCCGCCGGTATCGGTGCCGGTCGCGAACGGCGCAAGGCGCGCGGCGACCGCGGCGGCCGACCCCCCCGAGGAGCCCCCCGGCACCTTGCCGAGGTCCCAGGGATTCTTCACCGGCCCGTAGAAGCTGGTTTCGTTCGACGAGCCCATCGCGAACTCGTCCATGTTCGCCTTGCCGAGCATCACCGCCCCGGCCGCCTTCAAGCGCGCAACGACGGTCGCATCGTACGGGGCGATGAAGTTATCGAGCATGCGTGAACCGCAGCTCGTGCGCACCCCGTCGGTACAGAAAATATCCTTGTGAATGAGCGGGATGCCGAGCAGCGGCCCGCTCTCCCCGGCCGCGCGCCGCCGATCTGCGAGCGAGGCTGCCGCGATCGCCTGCGCCGCGGTCACGCTCACCAATGCGTTCAGCACCGGGTTCAGCGCTTCGATGCGGGCCAACAAATGCCTCGTCAACTCGAGGCTCGAGACCTCGCCTCGATCCAGCAGAGCGCCTAGTTCGCCGATCGAACGGTCGTGCAACATCGCATCCTTGGGGTGATTCTCGAGACTCACTCGATCACGCGCGGCACCAGGTACAAGCCGCCCTGCACGGCCGAGGCGTTCGCCTGATACTTGTCATGCTGGTCCGTTTCCGTGACTTCGTCGGTGCGCAACCGCTGTGTCTGCCCGGCGAGCGGGTGAGCCATCGGCGCCACCCCCGCCGTGTCCACCTTCGCCAGTTGATCGACGAAAGCAAGGATGGCCGAGAGGCTGGTCACGTAGACCGGCATCTGCTGCTCGGAGATCAGCAGGCGTGCGAGGTGCGCGATCTTTTCGACGTCTTGACGGCTAAGGCTCATGGGATCGACCAATGTGCGCGGCAAACGCGCAAAAACAAGCTCGGCGGATGATACACGTCGCCTTGCTGAAAGTCCTGTCGGTTGTTACATTAGCGCAACTTTTTTCACGCCCCCCGCCAGCAGAAACCTCCACATGTTCAAACGTCTCCGGGGTTATTTTTCCAATGACCTCTCCATCGATCTTGGCACCGCCAACACCCTGATCTACGTCCGCGAGCGCGGCATCGTCCTCAATGAACCCTCGGTCGTCGCGGTCCAGGATGAACCCACCCGCGGCGGCAAGATCATCGTTGCGGTCGGTGTCGAGGCCAAGAATATGCTCGGCCGCACGCCGGGCCACATCACCGCGGTTCGGCCCATGAAGGACGGCGTGATCGCCGACTTCACCTACACCGAGAAGATGCTGCAGTACTTCATCAAGAAGGTGCACGGCAACCGTTTCCTCAGTCCGAGTCCGCGCGTGCTGGTGTGCGTGCCTTTTGGCTCGACCCAGGTCGAGCGGCGCGCGATCAAGGAATCCGCCGAAGGCGCGGGCGCGCGCAGCGTCGACATCGTCCCCGAACCGATGGCGGCGGCGGTCGGCGCCGGACTGCCGGTTCAGGAGGCGCGCGGATCGATGGTGCTCGACATCGGCGGCGGCACCTCGGAAGTCGCGGTCATCTCGCTGAACGGCATCGTCTACGCCTCGAGCGTGCGCATCGGCGGCGATAAGTTCGACGAGGCGATCACCAACTACGTGCGCCGCAACTACGGCATCCTGATCGGCGAGGCGACCGCGGAACGAATCAAGCTGGAGATCGGCTCGGCGTATCCCGGCCAGCAGGTGCGCGAAATCTCCGTCAAGGGTCGCAACCTCTCCGAAGGCGTGCCGCGCAGCTTCACGCTGAACTCGAACGAAATTCTCGAGGCCCTGCAGGAGCCGCTCCAGGGCATCGTCGGCGCCGTCAAACAAGCCCTCGAGCAGACGCCGCCCGAACTCGGCGCGGACGTCGCCGAGCGCGGCATCGTGCTCACCGGCGGCGGCGCGCTGCTGCGGGATGTCGACAAATTGCTGATGGAGGAGACCGGCTTGCCGGTCGTCGTCGCGGATGATCCGCTGACCTGCGTTGCGCGCGGCGGCGGCCGAATTCTCGAATTGACCGAGCAACACGGGCCGGGGATCTTTGGACTGGAGTGATGCCGGCGACTAGGGAGCACGCCCATGGTCGCGTTTCGTAGTCACGAGGCAACCGGCCGCCCTTCGGGGTTGTTGCTGCGCAGCGCGCTCTACACGCTGCTCGCACTCGGCCTGATCGTGCTCGACAAGCGCTACGACCAGCTCGGCAAGATACGCCGTGCGCTGTCGATCGTCGTCTACCCGGTGGAACTCGCGGTCAGCAGCCCGTTCGAGGGCTACACCTGGCTGCGTGCGAGCGTGACCACCCGCGATACGCTGCGCGCCGAGAACGCCAAGTTGCAGGCGAAACTGCGCGATGCGCGCTTGCGCCTGCAGCGCTATGCGGCTCTGCAGGCGGAAAACCAGCAGCTGCGCGCGCTGCGCGCGAGCACCGCCGGTGTCGGCCCGAAATTCCTGGTCGGCGACATCATGGACGTCGACATCGATGCTTTTCGCGAACGCGTGCTCGTCGACAAGGGAGCACGTGACGGCGTCTACGTCGGCCAGGCCGTGCTCGACGCCCATGGCGTCTTCGGCCAGGTTCAAAGCGTCGCCGAACGCACCTGCGACGTGATCCTGATCAGCGACGCGACCAGCGCGGTCCCCGTCATGATCAATCGCACCGGACTGCGGACGATCGCCGTCGGCTCGGGCGACCTCGGTCGGCTCGAATTGCCGTACCTGCCGACCACCACGAACGTGGTCAAGGGGGATCTGCTGGTGACCTCCGGTCTCGGTGGGGTCTATCCGGAAGGCTATCCGGTCGGCACCGTGCTCGATATAAAAATCGACCGGGTACGCTCCCTCGCCAAGGTCGACGTGCGCTCGGCGGCGAGCCTCAACCGCTCCCGCGTGTTGCTGTTCGTCTGGCCGACGCCGGCGGCGGCGCGGGCGGCGGCACGGCGATGAGCCGCGATCGCCGCATCCGGCGCACGCCGGTCCTGCTCTCGGC
>VFSW01011878.1_pt1 | contig 12203 bp, 10 predicted proteins | sample 5358111 | NCBI WGS metagenome assembly VFSW01 (sample SAMN11554181, study PRJNA540505) | mine drainage metagenome | isolation source: sediment from site ElyBrook_90M | place: USA: Ely Copper Mine, Vershire, VT | collected 2017
CTTCCAATAGAACGTTTAATTTTAATTTATTACTTTGGTCTTGATACAACACAGAAATCGCGTACTCTGCAAGAAATTGGTTCAATTCTTAACCTTACATTAGAAAGAATAAGACAAGTAAAGGACTCTGCATTAGAAAAAATAGATAAATCAAAACTCGAAGAACTAATTGTTTAAGGAAGCTTTATGGTAATTAAAAGATTTTACACAAAAGAAGGATTTGATCCCCACGTAGATATTAAATGGAAACAAGTTTCGTCTAAGATAGCAGAACCAAATGGTAAACTTATTTTCGAAATGAATGATGTAGAAGTACCTGAACAATGGTTACAAACTGCTACAGATATTCTTGCGCAAAAGTATTTTCGCAAAACTGGGGTACCCAAATATTTAGAGCACGTAAAAGAAGAAAATGTTCCTTCATGGTTACGTGCAAGTACTCCTGATATGCTTAGAATAAACTTAATGGAAGCTACAAAAAATAATAAAGAAAAAGGATTCGGTTCTGAAACTTCTGCTCATCAAATTTTTCACAGGCTTGCCGGATGCTGGACTTACTGGGGATGGAAAGCTAAGTACTTTGATAGTGAAAAGGATGCAAAAGCATTTTACGACGAAGTGTACTATATACTTGCCATGCAAATAGGAGCGCCAAACAGTCCACAATGGTTTAACACAGGCTTAAACTGGGCTTACGGAATTACGGGGTCTTCCCAAGGTCATTATTATGTAGATTATCAAACAGGAGAATTAAAAGAATCTGAAGATGCCTATTCACATCCACAACCTCATGCTTGTTTTATTCAATCGATCGACGACCACTTGATTGCAGAAGGTGGCATTATGGATCTCTGGCATAAAGAAGCCCGTTTATTTAAATATGGATCTGGAACAGGTACCAATTTTTCTAATTTAAGAGGTAAAGGTGAACCACTAGAAGGTGGTGGAACAAGCTCCGGGTTAATGTCTTTTTTAGAGATTGGGGATAAGGCGGCAGGCGCAATTAAGAGTGGAGGTACGTGTCTTACTGTGCGTACGCCTGTTTTAACGGAAGCGGGGTGGGTGCCCGCCGGGGAGTTAGTTAATAAAAGATTTTTAGTACTATCTAAGGATTTACAAACAGGAAAAATCTCAGCAAAATGGGCTACAGCCTTTAAGTCGGGACTTAAAAAAATTATTAAAACAAGAACAGATAAGGGCGAATATGAAACGAGCTATGATCACCCCTTTTTACTTAAATCTTCTGACTATTGTGAAGCACAAAACTTATTTAAAGGACAGAGACTAGATAAAATAGTTGTAGACACGGTACAAAAGTATCCAGTTGTTATTGTTCCTCCTGATTATGATCATAGAAAACCTTTTCACCAATTTGTCGCAGAGTTTAAGTACGGGGATATAAAGGGTAAGATTCCTCATCACGAAGATACAAATACTTTTAATAATCATCCTGATAATATACTACTTCTCGAGAATCAATCAGAGCATGCCAGAATACATAATAGAATTATTCCTCTTATTATAAAACAAAACAGAGGTAAAAAGTCTATTGCTAAACAAAAAGCAGAAGGAATACATGCTTTTACAAATAGAAGATTTCCTAAGTATGGAAATAAGAATGGTATGCACAGAGATTCGAACTTTTGGAAAGATGAAAAAAAAGTAACTGCTTACAGACTTAAAAAGAAAGAAGAAATGTTGAAATTGCATAATCCAGCGGTAATGCAAGTACTTTCAAGAAAATCTAAGATGCTTAACACAGGCTATAAAATTATAAATACAACAGGTAGTGAAATACTTAATTTTGAAGATTATTGTAATGCTAGACTGAGAGCAGGTTTTACTATTTCATCAAAAAAGAAATTACAACAAGCTTTCGCATCAAATTTTAATGGTTATGAAAATTTTTTAAGGGAGTTAAATGAAGCTAACTGTAAGGTTTTAGATCAAAGTAACGGTGAAGAAGAATTTGTTATTGATATTAGCGTCGAATGCACCTCTGTGGAAGATAGATCAATATACGATCATCACAATTTTATAATAGGTCCGACAGGAGTAAGAGGATGGGAGAGAGCCCACGGAATATTTGTACATAACACGCGAAGGGCAGCTAAGATGGTTGTTGTTGACATTGATCATCCTGATATTGAAGAATTTATTAACTGGAAAGTTAAAGAAGAACAGAAGGTTGCATCACTTGTTGTAGGGTCTAAACTATGTAACTTTCATCTAAATAATATTATAAAAGAATATCATAAAAGATTTGAAGAAGAAAAAATTGACGATAACTTTTATTCTGAACGTAATGATCAAAAGTACAATGAAGCAATAAGGGAAGCAATAAAGGCGGGTGTTCCAAGAAATTATATTGAAAGAGTAAAGCAACTGGCCAAGGAAGGATATACTTCTATTAAATTTCCGGAGTATAATACAGAATGGGAAGGAGAAGCTTATCACACGGTATCCGGACAAAACTCTAATAACTCTGTAAGAGTGTCTAATGATTTTATGGAAGCTGTAGAAAAAGAAAGTGAATGGTATTTGCATAACAGGACAGCTTTGTATAAAGCTAAAAAAGAAGGAAAAATAGGTAGTGCTTCAGCCAATGTTAGAAAGGCAAAATCTCTTTGGGATCAAATTTGCTATGCTGCATGGTCCTGTGCTGATCCTGGCATTCAATTTTCAGATACTATAAACAATTGGAACACGTGTATAAATGATGGTGAAATTAGATCAAGTAACCCTTGCTCAGAATATTTGTTCCTTGATGATACAGCGTGTAATCTCGCTTCTCTTAATCTTGTTAAATTTTATGACGGGAAGAAAATAGATACAGAGGCTCTAAAATTTGTATCTAAAATATTTACAATAGTACTTGATATAAGCGTCACTATGGCGCAGTTTCCAAGTAAAGAAATCGCACAACGTAGTTATGATTACAGAACGCTTGGGCTTGGATATGCTAATTTAGGTGCGTTGTTAATGAGAATGGGAGTAGCGTATGGAAGTGATGCGTCTTTATCCCTTGCAGGAATTTTAACTGCTATACTGCACATGTCAGCATATATTACTTCTGCGGAATTATCTAAACAGTTAGGAGCTTTTCCAAGGTATGCTGAAAATCAGCAATCAGTTTTGAGAGTAATTGATAAACACGCTAATGCGGTTGAAAATATTAGAGGAGAGTTTTTTCCGGATTTATTTAATGTAGCAAAGAATTTAACGGGAAATATGCAGAACACTTGTCATACCTATGGAGTAAGAAATGCTCAGGTTACCGCCATTGCTCCTACCGGAACTATAGGGTTAATAATGGATTGTGATACAACAGGAGTTGAGCCTGATTATGCTTTAGTTAAGTTTAAGAAACTTGCCGGAGGTGGGTACTTTAAGATCGTTAATCAATCCGTACCCCCTGCACTAAAGCAACTAGGTTATACAGATGATGAAATTAGTGATATTATAAAGTATATGACTGGGGATCTTTCCTTATACTATACCATAAGAGGTCCTATTAGCAGACTTGTATTAGAAAGGTTCTACTCTAAAGAACAGGTAGAAGAATGGGATGAACAATTAAAAAGTGCATTTGACTTATCTTTTGTTTTTACTAAAGAGATACGTGAAAATAAAAGGTATCCTATACCGGATACATATTTTCAACAAGCAAATGATTTATATTTAGGTAGAATGACTGTTGAAGGAGCCCCCCACTTAAAGACTGAGCATTATTCTGTTTTTGATTGTGCAAATAAACAGGGAAAATATGGAAAAAGAATTATTCCCTGGCAATCTCACATTGACATGCTTGCTGCAGTACAGCCTTTTGTATCTGGGGGTATTTCCAAGACTATAAACATGCCCAACGACGCTTCTGTAAAAGACATAAACGACGCCTATATGATGGCATGGAAGAAAGGAATTAAGTCTATTTCTATTTATAGAGATGGTTCTAAACTTTCCCAACCTCTTTCATCTTACAGTGAAGAAGAGAAAGCAGAATTAATAGAAGAAAAACAAGATATTGTAAAAGTAGTTGAAAAGATAGTAGAAAGGGGTAGAAAAAAATTACCCAACAAAAGACTTGGCTATACGCAGAAAGCTAAAATCGCCGGACAATCTATTTATTTAAGAACAGGTGAATATGAAAATGGAGAATTAGGTGAGATCTTTATTGATATGCATAAAGAAGGTGCTGTAGTAAGAGCGCTACTTAATTCTTTTGCTATTTCTATTTCTTTAGGGCTTCAACACGGCGTACCTTTAGAGGAATTTGTAGATGCGTTTGTGTTTACCAAATTTGATCCTAGTGGTACTGTAACTGAACACGATAGAATTAAAATGTCTACATCTATTATTGATTATATCTTTAGAGACCTTGCAATAAATTATCTTGGTAGAAATGAATTAGCTCATGTAGAACCTGATACAAAGACTTTGTCTTGGGAGGATGGTGATAAGAGATTGAAAAAGGAGATGACGAAAGCAGAGGATGCAGATTTTATGGGCATGTTGGAAGAAGTTAAAAATAACGGTAAAAACAATCACAATTCTACTCTTAGGATTACTGATACAGAAAGACTTACTGATCCTTCTGTTATAATTGCAGAAAATACGGAACTTAAAATATCTAGATTGCAAGGATACACGGGGGATATCTGTAGTGAATGTCAAAGTGCAACAATGATTAGAAACGGTACTTGCTTAAAATGTGTAACATGTGGATCAACAACAGGATGTAGTTAATAAATGAAAAAAAATACTTATAACTCTAGACTTTATAATTTAAAAATGCCTTTTATAATCCCAAAGAGAGGAAAAGGCAGCTCCGAAGTACTTGCCTCCTGTAATATTGTCGGATACGGGCAGTATAACGGAGTTGACTACATGTCCTATCTTAGTCCATATGCTAGAAACATTTGTGATAAAAGCCTCCCGGTAGAGATCGTAAGAGATATAGTTGATAATACCGGTCTTAAAAAGCTTGATATGAATATTTTATTTGATTACCATTTGGATAGAGCCACTCCATCCTACAGTCCTACTTTTTATGAGCTAAACTGTTTTTATAATACCTCTTTCAGTTGGGGCAAAACATCCGTTGGAATGGGTATGAATATTCCCATTAGAATACAGCAAGGAGGCTTTACAGGGGTAGGAGACTTTCAAATAGAGATTTCTCAATCAAAGTATTCTTTTTTTGAGGATATGTTAGATGATATACAAAAGCATTTAGATATTAAAATTTATCCCTTAAACAGTAGTCAAGATGAGGAAATAGCCCAAAAGGTAATTGATACAGGTAGATCCTTAAAAGAATACGTGTCTGATATAAAGAAGATTAAAGCATTTGGAAAAATGGGCAATGGCGGTAGTATAAAAATTAGAATGAAAGACGTGTATAATATGTATAACTTAGAATCAGAAATTATATGGTAAACAATGCAAGAACTTGAAGAACTAAAAAAGAATCCCCCTAAATTTAAAGACGGACATTTGTTGTTAAGTGGTGATAAGTATTTTTATACCGTACAAGGTGAAGGTCCTTCAATCGGTGTTCCGTCATTATTTATAAGACTTCACATGTGTAATTTAGAATGTGATTGGTCTAAGAGTGGTGGAGAAATATGTGACGCCTGGTACACATGGAAAAAAGATACTAGCGCCTATTGGAGTGAGCATTTACTAGTTAGTTTTGAAGAGCTAATGAAAGTAATTGAAAAACATTCATTAGCAGAGAAGATAGTGTTTACAGGGGGTGAGCCTTTAATGCAACAAAAGCAACTCAACTCTTTTCTTTCAAGTTACAGTAAAGACATTTTTGAAAATTTTGATGTAGAAATTGAAACTAACGGTACATATAGTATAATAGAAGAAGGTATATTGTGGAAAAAAATTCTTCTTGGCAGGGTACAGATCAATTGCTCCCCTAAGCTTTCTAACTCCGGAAATGTTAATGCAATAAAAAAAGAAGTTCTAGAACAATACAACCAACTTCCCAATACATATTTTAAGTTTGTAATTAGTACTCATAAAGATATTGAAGAAATACAGCAGTTAGTAAAAGACTGCGGGCTATTTAAGGATAAAATAATTCTTATGCCCGAAGGTACTTCTCTAAATAGAATAAGCGGTTTCTCTATGGAAAGTTTAATTCAGTTAGCATTATTTGAAGGATGGAGAGTTACGCCTAGATTGCAGTGTGAAGTTTGGGGTAATAAGAGAGGCGTATAATGAATAACGATGCCTTTGTACAATCTGTAAGAGAACTTACAACATTTAAATTACGCAGTCAGAATGTATTAAATGAAAAACAGGAAGTACCCGAAATAATTACTAAAGAACTTTTGCAATCTGTTGAAGATTTAGGATTTAAAATACTTCCGGATAAAGCAATTGTAGATGATTTTAGAATGGAAGAAGCAAATTTAGTTATTTCCAATTGGTTACCTGAAGGTATTGAGCCTTCAGATGTTAATTCAGCTCAGATTTTTAGTGATTTAAAATCACGTGGTTGGTTAATTTTACCCCCTCAATAAGTTATTTACTGAAAAAAAAGATTTTATGGAAAGCGTAAGGATTCAATTTTCATCTTCGTATTGTAAGATAATTACAGCTATAGATCCAAGCATTGAAGAAGATCTATACAATACGCTCTCCTTTCACCCTAATGGTTATTATTTTTCCCCGAAGTATCAAAGTTACGTACAAGCAAAGTCTGCTAATTTAGCTGCCATACAAAAAGGTATTGATCCTCCTTTTAATCTTGCATCGTTTAAGCTATGGGACGGTTTTATTAGGTTATACCAACCAGGCACTCATAGGTTTAAGGCAGGGCTTTTATCAAGAGTTACTGAGATTTTTAATTTAAAGTACGGGATGGAAGTAGTTGTAGAAGGCTTTCCTGAAAGCAAAGAATTTATACAGCATCTTGATACGTACGAATTGAGACCCTACCAGAATAATATTCTTCCAATTGTTACATCAAAAAGATTTGGGATAGTTAAATCCCCTCCGAGAAGTGGTAAAACGATAATAGCGGCAGCTACAATTGATAGTGAACAAGAGTTTCCTGTTATTTTCTTTTGTAGAAGCTTAGATCTTGTATCTCAAACACTCGCAGTATTTCAAAAGCTTCTGCCTTATGAAATAGGAGTAGTTGCCGACGGGGAGGTTAATATTAAGCCGGTTACAATTATGACAATACAAAGCGTATACTCGGCCTTTTCAAAGAAGTTTCCTGAAAAGGATATTGTAACAGAAAAGAGTATTGCAGATAAGCTCGCCGTTAAGCTCCATATTGTAAAAGCTAAGATTATTTTTTACGATGAAGCACATCATAGCAAAGGTGACACATCTAAGTTTATACTTAGTAAGTGCACTTCCGCTACAATGAAGATAGGGCTCACAGCTACGCCTAGAGATGATAGAGAAAATGAGCTTATACTTGAGAGTGTAATGGGGCCGATAATTGCAGAGGTTGGTTATTCCGAGTTAATCAGAGAAGGGTTTTTATTAAAGCCCTATATTTATATGTACAAGCTTCCGCCTTCTGAAGTAAAAGCAGATACTTACCGTGCAGAGTACCGTCAAGAAGTTATAGAAAATACTTTTCTTAAAGGACTGCTTAAAAAATTAACAGATGCCTTAGTTGAGGGGGATAACACTGTTGTAATACAAACAGAGTATGTAGAACATACAAAAGCACTAGCTAAGTTTTTAGGTTATCCGTTCTTAACTGGCAGAGAGAAAAAAGAAGTACGCGGGAAAGTTATACAACAGCTTAGGGATAGAGAAATTAAATGTCTTGTTTCTACCTTATTTGAAGAGGGTCTTGATATCCCTTCTCTTGAATATACTATTAATCTTGCCGGCGGACTTAGTAACATTTCTACCTTTCAGAGAATGAGGTCTATTACTACTGCAGATGGAAAGGAAACTTGCGGAATCATAGACTTTTTTTATAAAAGCCCCTATTTGAGAAGACACAGTTTAGCTCGCAGGCGTCAATATAAAAGTGAACCAGAATTTGTATATATAGAAAGAGATGTAAGTAAAAAAACCTTAGAGGAAATAGTATGAATATGAAATTTGTTAAAGATCCTTTGCTAAATAAGCCAGTACAGCAATGGTCTAATAAAGATTTTATCTTGTACTTTTCAAAAAAACTAAAAGACAGAACCGGTGCCGGTATTAGTGTGCCTAGTGAAGCTTGGGTTTCTTTTATTGGAAGAATAAAAGGGTTTAGATCTAAGATGCACTTAAATGAGGTTCAATACAAAGAGTTCGTAGATAAGGTTACTGACGTATTCTTTACACAACCCGGCTACACTCCCGCCTTTGGTGCTATAGTCAGTGAAAAAGTTTTTTATGTAGTAAAGAATATAAAAAATCCTGTTGGAAGATTTACAAATGATGATTTTGTAAAATTAAGAGACACACTGTTTAAAGACGTAAATATTACATTTACCGTAGGAGAGGGTAATGCCTGAAATTCTGATTACCCCCGACGATGTGTCAGAGATTAAAAGAGCTACAATAGGAGTGCATTGTAATAATAAATGTAGTGGTAATGGGTTTATAATTGCCAAAAACGATAAGAAAGTTAACTTTGAAGATTGTTCCTGTGTTAAAGAGTTCCAACGGCAGTGCCAACTTTTTAAGGCTAATATTCCAAAAAAATACTGGGATTTTTCCTTAAATATTCTTTTGAAAAAATTTATCAAGGAGAATAATACGGCGTTAGCTTTAATTGATGGTTACGTAAAGCAAGTTAATCTAATGATAGAAGAAGGTGTAGGACTTTATATACAGGGTACCAATGGATTGGCAAAGACTGCTATTGCCTGCTACATACTAAAAGAATTTATAAAAAACGATAAAGATGTTTATTTCATAAGAATGTCTCGGCTAACTACTCTACTGTTTGATGCACTTAAGAATGAGGAATCCTACAATAAACTGAAATGGATAAAAACCAAAGCCCAGGTACTGGTAGTGGATGAAATTGAAAAGGATTATAAAGTGGACGGAGATACAACGTTTTCGGGGGTAAGAGTAGGTGAGATTTTTGATGAAATATATGAGACAAAAAAATGTTTAATTGTAACTTCAAATATTCCAAAAAAAGAATTAAATAAAATTCATTCTATATCTGTTGTTGACAGACTTCAAGAACTTGTAGATATACCTCTTGTAGGTACAAGTTACAGAGGGGTTGAAGATAAAAAGGATATTATTATTAAAGGTATGAAAAGTGGCCATTAAATTTGATGATTTTGATACTGAGAAAACAGTTATAGCAGCTTGTTTAAAAGGTCCTGAATATTGGAAAAACGTACCAGATGCTTGGTTTCATACCGATATAAGTAGAAAGGTATATAAAGAACTAAAAACATTTCTTGAACCTCCCTACCAAACTTACCCGAGCGCTGATATTGTTTTTGAAAAGTCCGAGGATCTAGATGTAAAACTTTTTGTTAAAGAGATATCTACAATTAAAATAGAACACAGAGATATAAATGTAAAGTTATATGACTTGTTTGAAATGTACGCCGCAAGAAAAGTTTATGATATTGCACAGTCTGTCCCGAATGATCTAGAGAAATCAAGAGTAGAGGAAGTAGTAAGGGCGCGTATGAAAGATCTCGCCGAGCTAGTGAATCCTTTTGAAGTAGGGCAGCGTAAAAGAGGATTTATTTACGAAAGTGCTGCCGCAAGGTGGCAAAGATACAGAGAGATAGAAGACGATCCTAAAAAGCTAAATAAAATCCCATTTGGTATAACCGAGTTAGATAAGTATACAAATGGGGGCACAAGACCCGGTCATATAACGTTATTCTTTGCAAAGAGTGGGGGATTCAAAACAAAAGTAAAAGCTAATATTTCTTACAATATGGCTTTTGAATCATGTAAGGATGTAGCAGTTATTACCTTAGAAGTTCCAAAAGAAGACTACGAAGCTATCATTGATAGCAGACACGCTCTAATTGATTTTAATAATATAACATCATCTACCTTGGATGATATGGATAGGGACAAGTATCGTAATGCTTTAATTGATATAGATGAAAGAAAGCCCTCTCTGTATATAGCAGATATTCCTGGGGACGCTACATCTGCGGACATTATAGGGGAGGCGGAATTATATTATGTACAAAATAGTAAATATCCTGATGTTGTAGTTTTGGATTATATAAACGAAATGGATCCTCTAAAGCCATGGGGAACAAATACAGGGACCAAGTTTAAGAATTTAGGAGTGGAGATTAGAAAAGCGACTAGATCCTATAAATTTGCTTTTATTGGATCTATGCAAGAAAATAGAAAAGCTACTGATGTAAAAGAAAACAAAAAGAAAGTAGATTTAGAACACATAGGAGAAAGTCATTCATTTCATAATGTGTGTCATTTAGTAGTACATTTGTATCAGGATGAAACTGGAATTGATGAGGCCAGTAACTCTCTCCACTGGGGCATAAAGAAAAGTAGGTACGGACCTAACCACGTATCATTTACTACGTTTATAAACCCGGCTGTTAATTATGTAGGAGATAGGAATTTAATAATAGATGGATAGCTACGACATTACTGATGTTTTTGATCATTACGGAATTGATTATAAAGATCACGGAGGAGATGAAATAGATTTTTTATGTCCTTTTCACGATGATATTAATTTTGGAAATGCAAAATGGAATCATAAAAAAGAAATATTTAAATGTTTTTCCTGTGGCAAGGGTGGTAACATATTTAAATTTGTAGCCTTAATGGAAGGGTCTTGGTGTACTTTAGACTATGCCGAAAAACTTATAGCGTCCGATTTTACATACACAGGAGGTTATGATGTTAACATCTTAAAAAAGATACTAGAACAGCGTTTGACAGCAAAGAAAAAAATACATAATCCATTGCTATTAAAATGTATTGAAAAAATGCTGACCGCACTTTCAGAATATAAGCCCTCAATAGAACATGTTAAGAAATGGTTAGCTATCATTGTGTATTTTAATTACTACGTAAATCAAGAGCTTACTAAAGAAGATACAAATAATCTAATGCAATTATACACGCAATTTTTTAATGAAATAAACATGGAGAAAATATGAATGCTAGTACAGAAGTTGAAACTTCCCCCGCATCTGCTGCAATAGAAAAGGAGGAACCCTGTGATGCTTGTAAACTGCCCGATCTTCAGAATCAAGAAGATAAGAGAGGAGTGGAAATAGATAGAGTTGGAATTCAAGGTATTTATTTTCCTATCAGAATAAAGGTGAAGCCCGATAAAGATGAAAAGTCTATAAAATCTGTTCCGGTATCTGCGATTGTTAAGCTCTTTGTAGGTCTTCCTAAAAATTATAAGGGAGTTAATATGAGTAGATTTACCCAATCTCTTTTAGAGTTTAGAGAAACTCATAATGTTTTATCTTCACTCACAATGCCTGATTTACTAGGAATTTTAAGAACTAAATTAAAATCAAATGATGCTTATGCAAGATTTGAATTTGATTATTATATAAATGTAAAAGCACCAGTTTCTAAACTTGAAGCCCCCCAAAGATATCGTTGTGCATTTACAGGCATAAAGAAAAATGGAAGTTACGATTTTATACTCGAAGTAAATGTAATAGCAGCTTCAGTTTGTCCGTGCTCGAGGGAGATGAGTTTAATGGAAAATATGAATACGTTATCTAAATTTAATTTAGAGGAGGATACGGAGATTTCTAAGTTTCTCGGGTCTATTATTAGCACCTACGGACAAGGAGCCCACAATCAACGTTCGAACATTAAGGTTGAAGTAATTGCAAAAGATGGAGAGATAATTTGGATAGAGGATATAGTAAAGCTAATTGAAGCCCAAGCATCCGCCCCAGTTTTCCCGATTCTTAAACGTCCTGATGAAAAGTTTGTAACTGAACTCGGTTATAATAATGCCAAGTTTAGTGAGGATATAACTCGTGATATTCATCTTGCACTAGAAAAACTTGGAACCATTGAAGCGTGGAACCTTAAAGTTTCTAATGAAGAATCCATTCATCTGTATAATGCTGTATGTCACCAATCATCTCCGAGTTGGAAATACCATTTGTAACTGATTGTGTATAGTAGCATTAAGATAATAGATTTAGATAAGGATTGTTAATAATGGAAGAAAACCTAAAAGAAGAAGAAAAAGTATCTGTTACTTTTGATCTACCTAAAAA
>VFSW01011879.1_pt1 | contig 12202 bp, 10 predicted proteins | sample 5358111 | NCBI WGS metagenome assembly VFSW01 (sample SAMN11554181, study PRJNA540505) | mine drainage metagenome | isolation source: sediment from site ElyBrook_90M | place: USA: Ely Copper Mine, Vershire, VT | collected 2017
CGGGGCGGCGGAAGGCTCAGGCCGCGGGTGGCGCCGGGGCAGGCGTTGGCGCTGACGGGCTGGTCGCTCTCGGTCGGCGGCGACTTCGAGTATATGCGCGGCGCATTGGGACTGCCAGAGAGCGTCGGCGGCCTCGCCTACACCCCAGATTACGCGCATCAGACGCTGATGTGCTTGCCGACCGATGCGCCGGAACCCAACGTACAGCACTTCCAGCAGCGACTGGACGACGCGATTGTGGCGCTGGCGACGGAGCTGGGCGGCGATCTTGTCGCGCTGTTCCCCTCGCACGCCTCACTTCGAGCCGGAGCGCAGGGCGTCAAACGCGCGCTAGAGCGCCGCGACATCCTGGCGCTGGCGCAGGGGATTGATGGCTCGGCGCGCCAGCTCTGGCAGACGTTTCAGAGCCAGCCACGCACGGTGTTGCTGGGGGCAGGCGCCTTCTGGGATGGCGCCGACCAGCGCGAGAAGCCGCCCGCCTGTGTGTTCGTCACCCGCGTTCCGTTTCCCCCATCCAGCGATCCGCTGGTAGCGGCGCGCGCCGAGGGCTGGTCCGACCCACAGTCGCAGTTCGTCACCCCCCAGGCCGCGCTGAAGCTGCGGCAGGCGCTGGGCGGCCTCGCTTGGAGCCACCAGCGCCGCAACGCCGTGGTTCTCTACGACCACCGCCTCCAGACACGCAGTTACGGGCCAACCATCCTCAACGCGCTCCCCCGCTGCACGCATGCGCAAGAGCCGATGGCGCGCCTCGTCGAGCGCGTCGCCGACTGGACGCGCGGGTGAGCGCGTGTGGCGCAGGGAGAACCCTCACTCCTACCTCTCCCCCACAGGGGGAGAGCCGTGTACCAGGCTTTTGTGGCGGATGGCATAGGTTTTCGTGAGGCGAAGTCAGGTTCGCCCTTCGCCACCTTTGATGCGCCTGATGCGAGCGAATCACCACCTACGCCTCTAGCGACAGCGCGAAATCGCGTATTGCCGACGTGAAGGCGGCTGGCTGATCCAGGTTACAGAGGTGTCCGGCCCCGGCGATCACCTGGGCGCGGGCATTTTGGGCGGCGGCGAGCATGCGCGCCTCGCTGCGGCGGTTGGGCCGATCTTGTTCGCCGTTGAGGATGAGGACGGGGCCGGAATACTTTCGCAGCAGCGCGCGTGACCGCAGATGGGCGAGTTCTCGATAGACTGCGGGCATCGCCTGAAACGTGAAGCCCGCTGCGATCTGCGGTTCGGCGATCTCCGGCGGGTACGCGCTGCGGTACGATGCGCTCTGCATCGCCACCAATCGCGCCGGACGGTAGATGCGCAGCGAGAGCGTGGCGTCGAGCTGCGAGAGGCGCCCCAGAACGCCATGGTATTCGATGGCGCAGCCGGAGAGAACCAGACCGGAGCAACGCTCCGGCGCCTGGGCGGCGTAGGCCATGGCGACATAGCCGCCCAAGGATAGCCCAACGATCAGCGCCCGCCCCGTCGGCGCCAGCGCCAGCGCCTGCCCCACCAGCGCGACTGCCCCGGCCAGCGTAAACGGCTCGGTGGCCAGCACGCCATGCCCCGGCAGATCAAGCGTCACCACGCGAAACGCTGTGGCCAGCGTCTCCACTTGCGGGCGCCACAGCGCGCGAGTCGCCGCCGCCCCATGGATGAAGACGACGCCAAGACCATCAGCGGGGCCAGCGGCGGAAAACGCCTCGGCAGGATAGATGGGGGATTCATTCGTCATGGGCGATCTTCCCACGTCAGCAATTCGGCGCGAGCGTCGCGCAGCCGCTGGGCGATCGCGGCTGGCTCGTCGCCGTTCAGCGCCATCGTTTTGAGTTCGGCGAGCACGCGCGACCAGCGGGGAGCGTTGGCGGTGTAGCGGGCGTCGCGCGCCACCAGCTCCTCGAAGACGTGAACCTCCAGGTCGCGCCAGGTTGCGCGGTCGTGGCCGTCGCCCGCCTCGTCATCGCCGAGCGAGTCGTAGTCGTTGTCGTGGGTGGTGTCGCGCAGACGCACGACCAGTGGCCGGAAACAGCCCCGAACGTAGCCCTCTAGCTGGGAACGGTCGATCGCCGCGCCGTCAAAGCTGAGCACGCCTTCCAGCGTGACATCCACCACTGGGTCGCCGCCCACTGGCCGGTGGGTGGGGTCTTCGTAGCCTTCTTCGCGCATCTTCATCTGGCAGCGCCGCTCAAAGGCCGCATAGAACATCGCCGGATCGGTCATCCCGTCCGCGCTGAAACGGATCCGCACGAAGGGGCGTCGTGGATTGGTGACGTGCAGCGCCTGATGTTTCGCCTCGCCCTCAGCGACCGGTGTGTTGACCGCGACGGCGTAGTAGCCGCGATCCCAGACGCTTTCCTCCGCGCCCCAGGTCTCGGTCGAGCCGGGATTATACAGCCAGTCATCCATGCTGTATTGCTTGTGCACATGGCCCAGCGCGATATAGTCCACCAGCCCCCGCAGCGGCGCGAACTGGGCGTAGGTGGGCAGGCCGTGGAGTTGCGGCACGATCCCCTCGACGCCAGTGTGCATCATCAGCACGCGATAGACCACCCCCTCGGCCTCCTCTTCGGCGCGGTGGGCCGCCAACGCCTGGGCGAAGCGATCCATCACCTGGGCGGTGCTGGCGCCATACCAAGGCAGGCCGTAGACACGCAGCCGTTCGCCCGCTGGGGTGATCACTGCGTCCACATACGCGCCACGCAACGTCTCCGCATCCCACTGGGTGATCTCTGGGGCGCCATTCTCGATCAGCGGGCTGAACAAGACCAACATCTTTTGCCAGGCGAGGAATTGCAGCCACGAGACGCCGTCGCGGAAGTAGCTACGGTCGTGGTTGCCCTCGATGGCGATCGCGGCAATCCCGGCGTCTTTCAGACGCTGCAACGCCGTTTGCGCCTGCATCAGCGTTTGCGCGTCAATCGCGCGCTTGTTGAAGAGATCGCCCGCGATGAGGACGAAATTCGCGCGCCGGGCGATGGCGTCATCAATCACGCTGAAGAAGGCCTTGGCGAAGTCGTCGAAGCGTGCTTTCTCGCCATATTGCTCATAGCCCAGGTGGTTATCCGCCGTGTGAACGAAGGTGGCCTGCATGGTGTGATCCTCTCGCGTTGCGCTCAGTGAAGCAGGATGGCGATCCGCCGCTATCCTGTAGTATATTCCGCGATTGGCCCTCTGAGCGGAAATCACTACCAATTCTCCCCCCTATTCACCCCCCCAGCGTACATGGAAATAGGACTATTGGCAGGTATGATTGACCATAAGGAAAGAAACATCAGACAGTTATGTGTGCGAGCCGTGGTAGTAGCAATGTGGAGACCGCCGAGCGCGGTACACCCGCCGCTACGAGCAGCCAGCCGCTACGCTGGGAAGTCTGGGATGCGCAGGTCGCTGAAGATGATCGCCATCACTTTTGTTGGGGGGAGCGTCGCTTGAATCACGTACCATCACCGCGCGGGGCGACGCCACGCCAGGGCGGAGCGCCACAGACGGGCGCGCAACAGGCTATTCTGGCGCGGGCCGGACGCGCATCGGTGCGGCGGCTGCGGCTACGCTGGTGGTTTGCGCCATTGTTGACCGCGCTGACCCTGGTCTGCGCGGTCTCGCTGATTGGCGTCGCCTACCTCGGCGCACAGGCCAACGCGCTCGCCGCTGCGCAGGCGCGCGACGGTCAGGGCGCGCTGACCGCCAGCGCCCTGCTCACCACCAACGGTTCCGCGCTCAGCGTGGACAACAACGGCCAACTGGTCACCAGCGTCAACGGCTCCTCGCTGATTCTCGCCCACGACGCCAGCGCGCTCGCCCGCCTGCATGCGCTGCTCGGCGAGGGGGTGGTGATCTACCAGGCGCACAATGGCGCGCTAACGGCGATCGCAACCTCCGCCGATCTCACTGGCGCGCTGGGTGGCGCGCCGGACGCCGCCGCCAGCGCTGCGCTGATCGGCCAATGTGGCGCCGCTTCCCACGCAGGCTGCCACCAGGCCTATAGCGGCGAGACGCAGGCGCGTGGCGTTGGGTACGTCGCCGGGTTCGCGCCGTTGTTTGATCTGTCGGGCGCCTTCGTGGGCGCGGTCGCGGCGCTGACGCCGCTGGCGACCGTGATGGCCCCACCGATGCAACTGCTGGTGACGCTCTCGCTGGTGGGCCTGCTGGTGACGCTGGCGGCGCTGGCGACTGGCCTGGGCGTCTTTGGCGCCTTCGCGGGACGCGGGCTGGAGACGGTGAGCGCGCGTCTGGCTGTGTTGGGGGCCGTCGCCGCCAACGTTGAGGAGGCGGTCTATACCCATGCCGTGCGCGCACAGCGGCAGGAGCGCATGGGCCGTCTGCTGGCCGACGACGCCTACCACCTCGACGCCGTCGCTAATGCGCTGGAGCAGGGCCACGCCGCGCTGCAAGAGGAAGTGAATAGCGTCTGGGCGGGTATCTCGCAGCCAGGGATCGCGCCCGACCCGCAGACGATGCTGCGGCTGGCGCGGCAGACGGCGGTCGCCGCCGCGCATATCGGCGCCGACGCCGAGGACGCCGCCAGCCTCAGTCGCCAGATGACTCCGCTGATGAACACGCTGATCGCCGAGGATCACGCGCTCGCCGAGAGCGCCCAGGCGACCGAGCGGCTAGCCAGTGAGTTGCGCGCCGCGCTTGACCAGGTGGAGATGGCGCTGGGCGCGCGGCTAGCGCCCCGCCCACAGCGGGCGCGCTCTGGTCTGTTGCATCGGGCGCGCGCGGTCTCGCAGCGGCTGCGTCAAACCGAGACGAACCCGCAGGCGCACAATGGCCAGGCCGCGCGCCGCCGACCAGCGCCACCAGACGGCTACGACCCACGCCGATCGGCCACTGGGGACTACGGCGTGCGGCGCGGCGCCCCCAACACGCCAGGCAGTAGCAATGCGTTGGGTGGCAAGCACAGGCCAACCGACGACTATCCCACACCCCGGCAGAGTGGCGAACACCAAGCGCCACGGCGTCGGCCCACTGGCGCCCCTGGCTGGATGCCTACCCCCTCGACTCCATCGAACCCCTCGAACCCCTCGCATCCCTCAGCGCCATCCCAAGCGCCGCAGGGTTTCGCTGGCGCGCAAGGTGGCTACTGGACAGGCGAGAACGCAGCCTCATCCTCCGCGCGCTGGCGCATGCCCATCACCGGCGAGCAACCCTTCACCCCCTGGACACCGGAGGTCTCCCCATCCCCCTGGGACGCCGATGCGCCCGACGCAACATACCATCCGGGAACGCAGTACCCCTGGTTCCCCGGCTCGCAGGGTCGCGCCCCTCACGCCAACGACACCGACTGGCTCAATGCCTGAGCAGACGTGATAGCGCCCACAAAAAAGCCCCCTCTCCCAGTGGGAGAGGGGAAACGCAGGAAGATCGCTAACGAGTGCGTCAGCCGGAATGGCGCCAATACGAACGGCGATCATGCCCTGACGCCCGAAATACCTGCGGCAGGTGATGCCAGCAGTTGCCAGAAGCGGAGCGGTAACCGCCTTGTCAAAGCTCACAAGCAGTGGTATTCTCAATCCTGGCTACCATGTCTATCGTCATATTTCCACTGGAAACCTCCTGAAACGTGGTAGTGAGAGTGAGGAATCGTATGACTCTGCGCCAAGCAATAAACAAGAGTCGAAGAAGCGCTGCCCGTCAATTGGCAGTCGAAGTACATCCCCTGGGATCAATTTGGGGCACTGAGGGATACTTGTACCATCTCCCAGGGTACTCTCTCGATATCGCAGAGACCTATGCCGCAAATATTATCAACGAACGTTCAGGACACAGATACGATCCCGATGGATGGGAACCAGCTTGATTCTAAGGCCCGTCAGGGGCATAATCATCATACAAAAACCCCCTCGCCCAGTGGGCGAGGGGGTAGTGGGCGTCGTCTCGCCCTCTAGTGGAACTGCGCTAGCTCCGTCGAGCCACGCAGCGCTGTGGTGGAGGACTCGCCGCCAGAGATCACCTGCGCGACCTCGTCGAAGTAACCCGTGCCGACCTCGTGCTGGTGGCGCGTCGCGGTGTAGCCAACCGCCTCGGAGGCGAACTCGCCCTGCTGGAACTCGGAGTATGCCGCCATGCCGCGCTTGCTGTAGCCCAACGCCATATCGAACATGCTGTAGTTCAGCGCGTGGAAGCCTGCCAGTGTCACGAACTGGAAGGCGTAGCCCATCTCTCCCAGCCGCTGCTGGAAGTGCGCGATGGTCTCGGCGTCCAGCTTGCGCTGCCAGTTGAAGGAGGGTGAGCAGTTGTAAGCGAGCAGCTTGCCAGGAGCGGCGGCGTGGACGCCTTTGGCGAAACGTTCGGCTTCGGCGAGGCTCGGCTCGGCAGTCTCGCACCACACCAGATCGGCATACGGCGCGTAGGAGACGCCGCGCGCAATCGCCGCGTCGATCCCCTCGTGGACGCGATAGAAGCCCTCGGCGGTGCGCTCGCCCGGCAAGAAGCGGCGGTCGCGCTCGTCAATGTCGCTGGTGATCAGGTTGGCGCCGTTGGCGTCGGTGCGCGCGACCAGCAGTGTTGGCGTCCCCGCGACATCGGCGGCCAGCCGCGACGCGACCAGATGGCGGATGGCGGTTGCCGTTGGGATAAGCACCTTGCCGCCCATGTGTCCGCATTTTTTCTCGGAGGCTAGTTGATCCTCGAAGTGGACACCAGCGGCGCCCGCGTCAATCATCGCCTTCATCATCTCGAAGACGTTGAGCGGGCCACCAAAGCCCGCCTCGCCATCGGCGACAATCGTCGCGAACCAGTAGGTGTCGCTCTTGCCTTCGCTATGATCGATCTGGTCGGCGCGTTGCAGCGCCTGATTGATCCGCTGCACGACCTGTGGCACGCTGTTCGCCGGATACAAGCTCTGGTCGGGGTACATCTGCCCGGCGATATTGGCGTCGGCGGCGACCTGCCAGCCACTGAGATAGATTGCCTTCAGGCCAGCGCGCACCTGCTGCACCGCCTGGTTGCCTGTGAGCGCGCCCAGCGCCGCGATGTACGGCTCAGTGTGCAGCAATTCCCATAGTCGCTCGGCGCCCACCTTGGCCAACGTGTGCTCGATCTGCACCGAGCCGCGCAGCCGTACCACATCTTCTGCGCCATAGGGGCGTGTGATCCCCTTCCACCGTGGCGACTCGTTCCATTCCGCAGTCAGTTCGCGCGCCTGTTGTTCGCGTGTGCGTGTCGGGGTCATGGGCGTCATCCTCCGCATCATAGTGTGCAGAAAAACCGTCGGGAAACATGAGGGGGCGCAGAACACCTCTTCGTGTAGCGGAAACAGCCTCCGCTTTGCGCCAACGTCTTGTCGGTTCTCGCTGTTGACCGTCACCGTTTGACCGCCAAGAGAGCAAAAAAACCCAAGGTCATAGGCAAATCATAACGCAATCGGCTATAATTATGTGTACGAGCTTTTTATAGCGGCATAAGGAAAACCTTATGGAGTTGAATCATAAGCTGATGAACCTTCATCAGTTACACATTTTCTCCACAGTGGCGCAGCAGCGCAGCTATTCTCGTGCGGCGGAGTTGCTCTTTCTTAGCCAGCCGGGCGTCTCGTTACAGGTGCGCGCGCTGGAGAAGTCGCTTGGGATGCCGCTCTTCGAGAAGACCGGGCGCGGCCTGCGTTTGACCGAAGCGGGCGCGGAACTGGTGAGCTACAGCGAACGTATCTTCGGCCTGCTCTACGAGACGCAGGCGGTGATCGAAGACCTGGGCGCGGCGCGGCGCGGGGCTGTGCGCGTCGGCGCCAGCACGACGGCGGGCATCTATATCGTACCACGCGCGCTCGGTGGTTTCCATCGGCAGAATCCGACGGTGAAGCTCACGCTAGATGTCGTCAACCGCTTCACCGTTGCGGAACGGCTGCTGCATGACGAGGTGGATTTGGCGGTGATGGGATTGATCGAGGATGCGCACGATTTGGAGGTCGAGCGATTCGTTACCAATGAGCTTGTGGTGATCGCCTCGCCACGTCATCTGCTGGGGCAACGGCGGCGCATTTCGCTGATGGAACTGGCGAACGAGTCGCTGTTGCTCCGCGAGGCTGGCTCTGGCACACGCACCGACGTGGAACGCATCTTCGCTGCGCTCGACATTCCCCTGCGTATCGGGATGGAACTCCGGAGCAGCGGGTCAATCAAACAGGCGGTCGCGGCGGACTTGGGGATTGCGGTGATCCCCCTGCACGCTATCGAATTAGAGCTACTTGCCAAGCGGCTGATCGTGCTGGATGTGGAGGGTTTCCCGATGCGGCGCTACTGGTCGCTGGCGCGGCGGTCGGGGCGGCGACTCTCGGCGGCGGGCAACGCGCTTTGGGGATATCTGTTGGCCTACCGCGACGACGCCTCGCTGCACATCGCCGCGCGCCGCGAGTAGCGTCGCCATCCGGTAGGCGCATTGCGGCGGGGGCGCCACATCTGCTATGGTGAGTATAGGAAATATCTATCACACACTAGCAGCAGAGCGGGAGAGCAAGCACGGTGGGAATCCAATTGGCGACGGTCAAAGCGGTCGTCGCAGAGGCGCAGATGCGGGTGGACTCGCTCGTCGCAGCGGGGAATCTGTATGCGCTGGCGCCCGTCTATGAGATGGCGCTCTCCAGCGTCCACACGTTTTTGCTGGCCAGCGAAGACATCCTATCTGGTTGGCAGCGCACGGTGATACTCATCACCGATATGCGGTATCGCCTGGGCATTGATGCGCTCGGCGCCGCGCCCACCGAACAACTGCAAGCGCGTGTTCGCTGCCTGCTCGATCTTCAGGAGTTGAGCGGCATTGAGGCGCTGGAAGACCTGCACAACGCCATCGCCACCGCGATCTCGGTCGGAGCGCCCCGCTATAACGCGGGCGACATACGCGGCTGCTGCACGATGTATTGGACGACGATGCAGGCGATGGTCTCGGCGCCGGTTCGTCGAGGCTTCGCGGGCTATGCGCGGGCAATGGCGCAACTCAAAGCGGTGGCGGAGGTCGAACCCCCGCTCGCCCCGCTCGATAGCCAGGGTGTTGACTCCTTCGCCTGGGAACTGCGCCACGCCTTTGAGGCCGCGTTGCAGGTGACGGGTTAGGGCAGGCGCGCGTCAAGACGACGACGTTCGCCTACCTGGAATGCGCTTGCTTGTGGATCACATACTGTGGCGCCTTGACGGTTACCCGCTGACGATGATTTCGCCAACCATCCCCTGATGGTACTGACACCAGTAGTGAAATACACCCGCTGTCGTAAACGTCAATTGATACGTTGCGCCAGCCGACACGACGTTGTTTGCGCCGTTGCCCATCATGCCGCGATTGCCCATTCCGAAGCCACTTCCCATGAACGTGACGGTATGGGCGTCGGTATCTTGGTTTTCCCAGGTAACGGTGGCGCCCACCGGAACGGATAGGACGGCGGGACTGAAGCGATCCGCATTGGTCATCACGACTAGCGTCGTTCCAGTAGCGGGTGTCGCATCAGGGAACGCGCCAGACATGCCACCTCCTGGCATCGTCGTCTGCGTGGTTGTCCTGGCGCCAAACACGCCGGGATCCGCATGCATGAGCGTAACGGCGCCAAGCGAGACGAGCAGGAGACCGACGAGACCTGCCACGAGTACCCAGGGAGCGCGCCCGACAAAGCGTGACATCTTCTCCCTCCTTTCTTGGCGTGTGAAGAGTAGCGCACACGCTCTTCCCTGTCACGCGAGAGGCCAACGGGTAGATTATCCCGCTGGCCTCTCACGATCTGTCCATAGCGCATCCATCCATCGCTACTGCGTTAGTTGCCTTGTGCGCTGTTGCGCATCCAATCGCTCGCGCATCTGATCAAAGGTCGCTGCGTCAATCTCACCCCGCGCATAGCGTTGTTCCAGAATCTCGCGCGCCGACATGCCCTGTACGGGTGGGAGGCCGCGTGGCGCCGAATAATGTGTGACCCAGCGCACCAGCGCCCAGATGAGCAGACCCAGCACGGCGAACCAGAACACCATGCTCAGCGTCATCAGCGCCACGCCGCCCCACCCTAAACCGGTACCATAATATCCCCACATCATTGTGATTACTCCTTGCTCTACCTGCGTTGTCGTACAACGCGCGTTCAACGTCCTCCTGTATTGCGAGAAGGAGCGTCTTTTCGGTGGTGTGATGTTTCCCCCACCTGTTTGAACAATATGCCACCCTCCTCACAGGCGAGTCACATCGCTGACCAAACTGCTCACAGGCGCATCACACACCTATCACACGCGCCAGTTTCGTACAGTTCACTGACGCTACGGCGCACACTCAGCGTCGTAGCGTCACTGCCAATCACGCGATTGCTGTTCTGTCGCTTGGTTCTGTATCGCTACCGCAACGCGCGGCATCAGTTTCCGATCAGGAGCCATTCAAGTGGCCCTAATCAACTATCCAGAGAGGAAATGGCATGACGGAGTGTGCAAATGTGGCGAGATCGGTGGGGTTGGCGCAGAACTTCCACAAGCCCTGCGCTCAGTCGCAGAGCGAGTTCGCCTCGCTGGCGAGGAAGCCGCGCGCGGCCAATAGCCCCAGCAGCGCGTCGCAGTGGGCGCGGTCGCGCGTCTCCAGCGTCAGCGTCACCTCGACCTGCTGAATGTGCAGGCGGGCGCTGGCGCGGTGGTGCTCAATGTCCAGCACATTCACCCCTTGCTCCGCGATCAGGCTGAGCAAGCGCAGTAGCTCGCCCGGTCGGTCGGGGAGCAGCGTCTGGATCACCAGATAACGTCCCTGCGCCGCCAGCCCATGCTGGATGAAGCGCCCGACCAGGTTCATGTCTATGTTGCCGCCAGTCAGCACGGCGGCGACCCGCTGGCCAGCGACGTACTGTTGCGCCCGCCCGCTGATCAGCGCCGCCACGCTCACCGCGCCCGCGCCCTCCACCAGCAGCTTGCAGCGTTCCAGGAGCAGCAGCACCGCACGGATGATCTCGTCGTCATCCACCGTGATCACGTCGTCCACCAGTTTCTGGGTGATGGCCAGGGTATAGTCACCGACGCTCTTGGTAGCGATGCCATCGGCGATGGTGTTGACGCTTGGCAGGGTGACGAGGTGGTTGGCGTCGAGCGCGGCGCGCATCGAGGCGGCCCCAGAGGCTTCGACCCCAATGATGCGCGTATCCGGCTTCAGCGCCTTAACGGCGGTAGCGACGCCCGCGATCAGGCCGCCGCCGCCGATCCCCAGCAGGATGACATCCACCTCTGGCAGATCGGCCAGAATCTCCAGCCCCAGCGTCCCCTGGCCCGCGATGATCGCCGGATCGTTGAAGGCGTGGATGAAGGTGGCGCCGGTCTCCGCCTGGATCGCGTAGGCGCGAGTGAAGGCCTCCTCGATCGTCTCACCAAACAAGATGACCTGGGCGCCATAGCCTTGCGTCGCTGTGACCTTGGCGAGCGGCGCGCCCGATGGCATCACCACCGTGCAGGGGATGCCCAGCGCGCGGGCCGCGATCGCGACCCCCTGGCTGTGATTGCCCGCCGAGGCGGCGATCACCCCGCGCGCGCGTTCCTCCGCGCTCAACTGCGCGAGCTTGTTGGTCGCGCCGCGGATTTTGTAGGAGCCTGCCCGCTGGAGGTTCTCGGCCTTCAGATGCACCTCGGCGTTGCACGCGGCGCCAATCGTGGCTGAGCGCAGCAACGGCGTATGGTAGATATGTGGGCGAATGACGGCCTGCGCTCGCCATACGTCCTGTATGGTAGGCAGTATTAGCGGTGATGGGGTGGCGCCATTCGTCGCCAACCTCTGCGCGTCTTCCGCGCTGTCGCGCGCATCGTCATCAGCGAGCGGCGACGCGGCTGCGGGGGCGCTGGGGCGGCGCGGCGCTTGACGCTGGGTCAGCGCGGCTGCGTCATCCGGCGCTGGCAATGGGGCATGCTCTGTGCGGATGTCAGCGGTGGTGGGTGGCGGCGTCGTTTGCCTGCCAGTTGACTTTGGGGTGGGCAACGAAGGCTCAGTGGTCGGCATCGTCGGCGATCCTCTCAGCATGGCAACTCAAGTAGCGATCATCTGTTCAGCCAATTTTAACACACGGTTGCGGTTTCGTCTCGCCAACTGTTGTTCAGAGCAGGTAGAATAGAGTAAGAGAGCCGCTGCCGCCGACAATGGCAGGCGCCAGTTGATGAGTGTACAGCGAGCGACGCGGTGTGGCGATGTGGCCTACGGCGATGTGAACGACGAGCGCATAGATGCGCCTGAGGGCGCGCGTGGCCGCGTGTCGTTGAGGTAGGAGTGGGTGGGATGGATAGCGAGACCATAG
>VFSW01011880.1_pt1 | contig 12201 bp, 17 predicted proteins | sample 5358111 | NCBI WGS metagenome assembly VFSW01 (sample SAMN11554181, study PRJNA540505) | mine drainage metagenome | isolation source: sediment from site ElyBrook_90M | place: USA: Ely Copper Mine, Vershire, VT | collected 2017
AGACCTGGATAGAATAATCCCGGTCGCTGTCGAAACTGGCGGGCGGGTTAGTGCCGGCAAACGGGGAAAGGGTCAGGTCGCCCGGATTAGTCCAGATGTCCAGGCTGCGGGCAATTACATCGAGCTGTAAAGGGCATATATGCTTGGCGTCCTTCTCATCCCTGGCCCCGCTCTTATTGAGCACCCTGGTCTGATTTATGTCAAACCACACCGGCGAGGCGTAGCGCTGCCAGACCTGGATAGAATAATCCCGGTCGCTGTCGAAACTGGCGGGCGGGTTAGTGCCCTGGTAAACGTGGGACTGGCCGTGCGCCGTGTGGCTCCACAAGGCATTGATGCGGGTAGTCACCGAATCAAGTTCAATCAAGATTTCTCCCTGGAGTCTCAGATTTTCGTGTTCATTGGCCTCTTCGAGTTCTTCGCCAAGTGACTTCTTTCGTTTGGTTAGGCGGGATAATTCTTCCTCGATGCCGGCGTTGGGCGCTACCAGGTGGTGCACTACCTGTTTGTCCGGCACCTCTTCCAGGTCCTTAAATTTACGGAACACCAACAGATAATCCGGCATACCCTGTCGCACGACCTCGCTGCGCTCTGTCCAGTTCTTGTGTAGCAGGCCGTGGTTTTTGGTGCGCTGCATTTCGATGACCGGGTCCTTCCAGATGGTGACACGGGAATGATAGGTGAAACCGGCCTCTTCGTGGGCACGAATGATGCGTCCTGGGAAGTCAGATAAACCGGCTGCGCCGTCCCGGTTCATGTAAAGGGGAAGGTCTTTGCAATGGACGGCCACCAAACGGCCCGGACGAATGACCCGGTAAAGCTGGCTGATAAGGTACTGGTACTGCTCGAAAAACTCTTCATCGTCGGCGCTGTTACCCATGTCAGCCACGGAGTCAGAATATATATATAAATTACTGAAAGGTGGAGAGAAGACAGAGAAATCAATCGAATTATCCGGTATCTTCTCGATCTCGACGCAGGAATCGCCTAGGTACATTTCCCAGCCGTCGCCTTGCTGATGATCATTTTCTACCGCCAGTCTTGCAGCTCGTAAATCTCGCTGCTGGCCTAACCCGGATTCTTTCATGGCATGGTTCATCGCTTTCTGCATAGCTTTGTGCGCCTCCTGTTTAATCTGCAGTGTTTTCATAATGTCGCCCTCGGTTTCGGCGTAGATCAGATAAGCCGTGACCGGATGCGTTTGCCCAAAGCGCCAGGATCGGCGCAGGGCCTGATAGGTCTTTTCGAAGGAGTAACTAATTCCGACAAATACCTGGTTGTGGCAATGCTGCCAATTTAAACCCCAGCCGCAGATGTCTGGCTTGCTTATAATTTGCCTGGCCTGGCCGTTCGTGAACAGGTCGATTTTGCGTTCCTTTTCGGTAATCGAATCGGAACCTCTTACCTCGACCGCTTCCGGGAAAAGTTGCTTGAGCCGGTCAGCCTCATCGTTGGTATCGCACCAGATAATCCAGGCGTCCTGACTGTCCCCGACAATGTCTTTGGCCCTCTGGCAACGATCTGTCAACGTTTCGCGCTTTTCGGCCCACATGCCCGTAGCGGAGAGTGATTCGGTAACCAGTAACTGACCGTTCTTGAAGGCCCTGGTATGATCGACCCCTACCACTTCGTTTTTGATGATCAATTCCGGCAGGTCAAAACCCTCGTTGGAGTAACCCAAATCGCCCGGCTTGCTGATGCACACAGCCCATGAGGATGTCCATCTCCAAAAATCTTGCTCGGCATGGCGCTTGAGCCGGTAATTCCCGGCCTGCATACTGTCATTGATGAACCAGCGCTGGATCATTTCGTTGGACTGCATCACGTTCAGGAATTGAGCGTGGTTGCCCAGTTCCAGATGATCATTCGGGGCAGGCGTAGCGGTGCAGGCCAGTTTGAAAGGTGTGGTCTCGAACATATCCAGGATCAGGCGTTTGGTTGCGCCGGTGAAGGATTTCAGGATCGAGCTTTCATCGAGCACTACCCCGGCCCACTGGGAGCCGTCGAATTCCTTGAGCATGTCGTAATTGGTGATGTAAATATCCTGGTCAGGCTTTACTTCGTCCTGGTGGCGAACGTAGACGATCTTGACGTTGACCTTGCGCCCCTCGGTAATGGTCTGATGCGCCACGGCCAGCGGAGCCACGATCAGGACTTGATGCGTCGGGGCGTTGATGGCCTTGCAGTGCTCTACTACCAGCCGCGCCCATTCGATTTGTTGGACGGTATTATGAGTGACCGTGAAATCCTTCAGTAAATAAAGGCCATCGCCTGACAGGGTGAACCCGTAATAAGTCCCCTCCCCTATCGGTTCGACAGTAAAACCAACTCTCGAAACATCCTTGACCTGGCGGCGAGGATTGGCTTTCTTACGGGGCAATAAAACCGGAATCATGTCAGTGTTTCCGTAAATGACAAGAATTTGATATTCGGCTGAGAAACCGGAGGACTTTATCCCTTTCTTTGCAGTTCTTTGCGTTACACCCAAACCCAGAGAGCGAGCTAAAAAGGCAATATCATCGGAAAGCCCAGGGTACTGGGTGCAAATTTCATAAGTGCATTTGTCATCGCTGAGATATCCATCCGTATCAATCAGCCCAGCCAATAATTGCAACCTAACTTCTCTGGAGTTGTGTAGATAATCCTTTGGAATTCGCTTTTCCCCACCAACAATACATGTTCGGAGAAATGCCATAAGCGGAGTAGTTTGATTGTTTGATGCCCCTTTGTTGAAATGCCAGGTAGTAGAACCGTTATACGACTTGCGAATATCATAACCATGAATAACCGCCCAGGAAGTCATGTAATTACAAATTTCTTTATCTTCAGGCGCTTTTGTTATAGCAGCCTCGTGCTTCGTTCCGTCTCCAAACCATAGGCCAAGCATATAGGGTTCTAATTCGACAAGTTCCTTTTGCCAATCTACCGCTGCGTGCCAAAGTTTATAATTGTTCTTGAAGGAGAAATTCTCTCCAAGATAATTCTTTAGGGAGATATTGACTGTTTCTCCCTTTGTAAATCTCCCGTGAGTAGTTCCGCTTTGAAGATTTAAAACATGATCTTCATTGCACACCCAGGCCATGCCTTTTTTAGGCGTAATCCTGTAAAGTTGCCCGGTTCCTGTCGATGTGGACAACACCTTTCGAGGGAAGGAGTCCGGCCCCATCAACCAATCGCCTTTTTGAATATCCTGCACCATTTTGATAGACCCGTCATACATGATGATCGGGGTATCTTTGCCGTGGCACTTCCCCAGTCCGCACTCCTCGAACAGAGCCGCCTTACCGATGCGGCAGGCCCACAATACGATTTCACGCTGCCAATCGAACAATAGCGGATGCACCTGGTCAGGCGCCACTTCAAAGCCGGTTTCACGGGCGACGAGCTGCTTTTTGATGAGAAAATCTGTATAGTTATCCATCAGAGCTTAACCGACTAACTCAGAAATTTTAAGTAAAGGAAGTTCTTCTTTGAATGACTTCGCTCTTGAATGGCCTTTTTGGAATTCACCAATCTTTTCCCGGACTTTATATAGTTCAAATTGGAATTCACCGGCTTCGCCTTCTAAGGTTTCTATTTTGCCTTCAATGTCTTCGAGTTCTTCTTTGAGTTCTTTTTCCTCATCGATCAGTTTTTGATATTCATGGTCGGGTTCTCCCTTACTGAAACAGTCCCAGCACAGCGGTTCCTGGATCGTCCCGTAGGTATCCAACCCGCCCGTTAGATCATTTTCGCAAACGCTGCATTTCATGGGTTCCTCCTATATTTCCAAAAAGTCAGAACGTGACGGCCCCTGGGATAAACGCCCGGCTTCGACGTGGGCAAGCTCGATGATTTGCTGCAAGGCGGTAGCAACGGCGGCAGTGTTGCGCTCCGGTTCGGTCTTGCTGCGCTCGGCCCCAATCGGCCCGATGGCGTTCTGCAGATCGACCAGTCGGGACCTTAATTCTTTGTTATCCTTCACGGCCAGGAGATTGTAAAGCTCCAACAAACCGCGCCCTTTTTCGGCAATCTTTCCCCGTACAAAGCCGCTCCCCTGAATATTGGTGAGCATATCGGTGCAATCTTGCGCCAAACGCCCGGCAAAAGCCGCTACAGCTTCGTCCAGCGGGGAGGCAATGCTCTGTAATTGCTGGCGGATATGCTCGCCTTCCAAATTGAGCATGGCATTAATCTTCACTTGCTTTTCCTCTTCTTCCAGGGTCTGCATATCTTTTTGGTGCTGCAACTGTGACTGTAAAATATTGCTTTGCAGGTAGGCTTCTTGCTTTTTGGCATCGGCCTGCGCCCATTCGAGCGACGCCTCGGCCCGGATCTGCTGCGCCCGGTAATCATCGGCGGCTACGTCCTCATCCGAGTAAACCAGTCCCACCCGGTAATCCGCGGGCAGGCGGGTTTCGACGGTTTCACGGTCGGGCAGCTTGGCCAGGGCTTTTTCAACCAGGGCATCCGCAAAGGTGTTGACGCTGGTGTGCACGAACCCGTCTACCTGTATGCCGGTGTAGCCGTTGGCGACCAGGGAATGCCAGGCTTGATGTGCGCCTTCGGCAAACTCGCCGGCCAGGCTGTCACGGTAGCTGTCGTACTGGTCGATGATTTCAGCCTTGACCAGGTCGAATTCAGAGAGCAGCTCAAACCACTTGTTGTGCCAGGCTTTGTAAGCGTTGACAGGTATCCAGCGGTAAGGCCGGAAGCCGGTCAGGTCGTAGGAATGCCGGTCAAGGGTCTGGCGCATGCGGGTTTCGACAGAGCGCAAGCGATCAATCATGGTTTTGGGTATCAGGTACTTTGAGCCGGTAGTGAAACGGCCGCGCCTGATGTCATCCTCGCCAATGCCCAGTTCTGACCAGACTGCCGCCCGAATGAACATAGAAATACCTGAGATTTCCAGATCGACCAACAGGCCCTCTTTGCGCAGGCGATCCAGTTCGAGGCGCACGGTGTGAATTTTAGACTGGGGCAGTTCACTGATATTGAGTTCGGCAAGTCTGAGGGTGTCCATAAAAAATCTCCTTCCCGTACTTAACCGAGAAAGAGAGATTTTTTAAGCGTTGTGTGGGCAAGTCTTGAGTTTCAATCCACGCTCCCCGCAAGAGAAGCGACCGGTATACCACTTTTACACTAAGTGTAAAAGTGGTATTTCAATCCATCTACGTTTATTTCAAGTCCAGGTAATATTTTATTTTCAGGATGGCATCTTCCCAACCCCAGGCAACCGCGATGGCATATCCATTGCTTTTTAGGGCCATGAGCCACCTTGACTGTTCCTCTGACGGTTTATTGTCGCCATGTTTGAGTTCCAGGTAGAAACCGTGGAATGGGCCAACAGGAACAGGCAGGCAAATGTCAGGCACGCCGCTTTTTAGTCCTTCTTGCTTCAGCCGCATCGCTTCGGGTGAGTAGCGTTTGCCTTGCTCGTTCTTGCGCCAGGGCAGTTTTGCCCCATTCGGAATCGCATACATCAAGGCGAGTTCAGGATAAGCACCCAGGGACATCTCAGCCCAGGCGAAAATCCTTACCTGGTCGTCGTGCTCAGATTCGCCGGGGATGGGGGGAGTTTTATTGGTCATTACCGGCACGGAAAGAAATGATTTAAAATCAAAACGGTTATCGTGCTGGAAACAGCGGACAACGCAGTGATATATAGAAAGCGAGACAAAGTCATTTTCTGTTTTGTTGTTCTCATCACTTATACCCCTCCGGCTTCGGGTCTTTGTGCCCGATTTGCCTTCTGTACCGATACCACAGGAATTCCAGGGACTGGCTTTGTTTGTCGGACAACGGCGCATCTTCGGCCAGTACGGAAAGATTGCGCACAAAATACTTATCCCACGAACCTACGGCAAAGGTGACTTTACTTCTCAGTGTCTGGAGCTTGCGGTACTGGTCGGGGGTCATTCCTTCACCCCGCTCTGAATGATCCTAATCACCACTGGCGGCTCGCTGTGGAATTCCATGCTCCAGGTGGTAGTGAAGCCGTCATCGAAGTCAAGATGAATCACTTCTTCCCTGGTTCCCGGAACCTTGGCCGTGTCAATGCCGTGCTTTTCTTGCAGGTGCGTGATCATCTCGCTGATGGTCATCTGGATACGGTCGGCGCAGGTCTCGCAAAAGTAAGCCATGCTGTACATCATGTGCGTCGGCTTTGGTTTCTCTGGCGTTGTTTGCACAACGCCAGAGGATTTGACAAGGACTGGATATTGATTTTTCATGGCTATTTTTGTTCCTTCCCGGCGCATTCCGGGCACATCAGGCTGTCAGGGAAACACCCCAAGTCATCTGTTTTGCAAGGAACCATTGTTGATCGCTCGAACCACTCCCCGCACTCATAGCATTTATAAAGCGTAGGTTCATGGGTCTTGTGGAATTCCTTACAGATCGGGCAACGGCAGGCATTGTAAAACTCATCTTCCGAATCCATTTCGCTGAAGGTAATTCCAGCGTCAAGCAGGTTTTGCAGGCTGCATGGCTTGTCATCCAGCGCCGGGAAACGCTTGGCCTTGATCTCGATCCATTCCAGTTCGTTATCAGAGGCCAATTCGCAGTTCGTTTTAGCCTGGCTGCGGGTGTCGGCATGGATGATTTCGACGTACTCCACACAGTCGGCTTCGATCATCCATGCTTTCATGGCTGCGCCGGTTCAACCCTTGCCAATTTCGCACGCAGTTCGATCAATTCCTTTGCCAGGTCTGCCGCCAGAACAAAGCTCAACTGGCGGTAGCGGGTCTGCATGCGGATGACGCTGGCTTTGGCGCCGCTGGTAAAGTGGGATGTGGTGAACATCGGCACGTGCTGAGACGCAACCTTGCCCAGCTCGATCAATTCCTTGAGTTGTTCGTCGGTGATCATTTGTACAGCACTCTCCATTTCTCTAATGCAGCATCGATGGCGTTCAGTTCGGTGTGCTTGCCGTGTTCACGGAAGGACGCTGCGGCAAAACAGACCTGCTCGGCGGCTTCCAGGCGCTGCCCGACTTCTTTGACGTTCTGGTTGAACTGGTCGAGGACGGACTGGCCGGCCCAGTCGGTAGCGAGCAAGGCGGCCCAACGGGAGCGTACCGGGTGATGTATTTTCTGCGCCAGGTGAACGGCCTCTCGCAATGCAGTTTCAAGGGAGGTGATCCTGGACTAGATCATCTTCACCAGGGGCACGCCTTGGTCAAGGTGATTGGCAAGTTCGGTGCCGATGCGGTTGCTTTCGGCGAGGTCCTTGCGTGCCGTGGAAAGATCAGCGGTTACGGTATCGTACAACTGGCTTTTCTCGGCAAGCTGCCCCTCAAGTTCTTTGATGCGGTCTTGCAATATTGCTTCCGGGGACTGCTTTTTGGTTGTTTCAGCCATTGACTTGTTCCTTTCCTGCCGCCACTTCGAGCGGCACTTCGGCAAAATATGAATCCTGGTATTTGTAGACCATTTCGGGTTCAGTCCCAAATAACCGGGTGAAAAATTGGACGGCCTTCTGATCGGCGTCGGGTTTGGCATCGCCGTAACCACGCAGATGACGGCGGGGAAGCTGGCGCAGGCTAGCGAGGGTGAGAATTTGCGGGGTCATGCTTTATCCCTTGAAGATCAGAACTGCCAGGCCAATAATGCCGGCCCACAGGAGAAGGGATATTGCCAGGGATAGCAAGCAGCCTTTGCCACTGAACGGCATTTGCGGATCAGGTAATTCAAGCATGTTCAAGCACTCCTTCAAAGCGTGATCTGGCCCACGCCGGGCGGTATATGCGGAAGGCATTCAGGTAGCACTCTTGCGAGCAGTAGTGCGGGTAGGTGTGGCCTTGTTTCATGGGTTGCCCGCAGCCTTTGCATTTCCCGTAGCGGCCCTTGGCCGGGTTGTGTTCGTCGCAGTAGCGGGACTTGCGCCCGGTGCCGCTGTAGGGGACAGGCGCACCGCATTTGATGCAGTGGGTGGGATCAGGCATGGGAAGGCTCCGGAATTTGATCCCACACAACCCCATCGAGGGTTGGCATGTGGACGATCTTCCCGTCCACGAACATCTGTTTAAGGTAAAACTTGACGCCTGCCGACTGGCACTGATCACGGGTGGAGCGAGCCATTTCGATGGTCATATCCGCAGAGCGTGCGCCGCGGCCGGATTCACAACCCATAAACACAAGATCAATGCCAGGCCCTTTGCCAATCCTATTCAATCCAGGAACATCAGCGAATCGGATATGACCCAGCGCCGGTTCATAGCTCACTCCCCTGACCGCGGCGGGCGTTTTCAGCAGCCACGGGATTCGCTCGTTCGCCGTTTCTTGATCTTCAACGCTGACCAGTAACCAAACATTGGGTAGAGGCCAATCAAAATCGGGCGTGTGCCACTGCAAGCTATAACTCATTATGTCTAGCTCCGCTTCGATGTGAAAGGAACGGCGATCATTGATCAGGTACTGGTACATTTCCTTTGGTCGTTTGGAGAGCACCAAGTAGGTATGTTGCGGTGTGGCTGCCATAACGGAAAAGATTCTATTCAGGTAATCAGGGTACTTATCCACCATTTGAGCATGGAACAAGTCGAACATAAAATCGACTAATATCATCTGCGGCTTTTTCCAGTGCAGCGGGTCTTCCAGGTGTCCAGGCTTTATCCTGATCTCTGAAAATGGTTGATCGGGGTGAAAGCGGTCATGGATCGATTTGGCTGCGCAGTGAGCACAACCGGAACTTGCCGGGGTGCATCCTTCGGCCAAAGGCCAGGTTTTACCCGGTGAGCCGTCCTTATTTTTCAGCCACGGAATTTTAGAATTACCCATCTCTACCCTCCCCAGGCCCGGAGTAGCAGCGCCAGGCCAATCACTGCCCTGGCTGCGCCGCAGAAGCACAGCGCAACACGGAGAAAATCCCACGCAAAACGAACAAGACCATTCATTACCCCTCGCTTTCCTGAATGCAGTTTTCGGTGTCCCGCTCGAAGTCAAAGACCTCATCGGCCCATTCCTCGGAACAGGCGTTGCACATGCCTTCGATGACGGAGTAATCCTCTTTGGCAACGTACTCACGGCAGATTGGGCATTCGATCATTTCAGGCGGCATGCTGACCACGCTTTCTCAGGCTTTGGGTAAACAAGTCTTGACGACTTCGCCACACATACGGCTTGATTCGATCTCACCCAGTGGGGCAAAAGACTGCGCCAGGCCCACCGGCAGGGTCAGATTGCCTTGCTCATCCAAAATAAGCTCAGGCGAGTCCCAGTCCAGCACGATTGGCCTGGATACCGGATAGGCGCTGTAAATCGTTGCCTGCACGTCGATGGGGCGCTGATTGCGGCTGCCCCGCCAGGTGATCAGGTCATCGTCACGACTGGCGATAAATGGGCCGTCCACAACCACGTCGACGTTGTGGAGAACGTCCAGATTTTGACCCATCTCACGGTCCGAACAACTAAGCAAGCCTTCCCAGGTATGCCCGGTGTAAACAATGATGTGCCGCCCGGCATCTTTGAGGATCTTTACCAGTTCGGTCAGGGCTTTGACCTGCATGAACGGCTCGCCTCCGCTAATCGTGACGTTGCCGGTGGCGCTAGACAGCTCAAGCAGCGCCTTTGCCAGGTCGGCCACTTCGGCAGTTTGCCCGCCGTCCGGGTTCCACAGGGTCTTATTCTGGCAACCGGCGCAATGAAGGTCACAACCTTGAAGAAATACGACAGTGCGCTTGCCCGGCCCATCGACTAAACTGTTCGCTTGAATGTGATGAAATTTGATTTGCATTGGGTCTATCCTCCCCTGACTTAACCCGAAAGGTCGAATTAGTTAAGCTATCTGCGTTTCTTGAACCACTCAAAATCTATCGGCTGGGGGTCAAGACAAACTACGTTCATTTCGAAGGCAAAACGGCGCAGCGCCTCGGCGGTGAGAAGCACGTCCCCCAGGCTGTTATGGGCATTCTCGACCTGGATATGCAGCCGGTCACAGACCAAGTTGAGCTGGGCCTTCTGGTACGGCCAGATCTTCCCGGATATAAACATGGTATCGATGGCTTCTTGAATGGCAAAGCCACGCTGGTTGAAAAAGCCAATATCAAAGGCGGCATTGTGCGCCACCACGGCCCGGCCTTCCAGGAGAAAGCGTAGGTTATTGAGCACAGGCCCAATCGGCTGCCCGGTTGCAATCTCTTCCAGGGTCAAGCCATTGACGGACAGGGCGTCCTGATCAATTACTTTTTCAGGTTCATCCTTGATCAGGGTGTAATAACGGAAGCGCTCGTTCAGGTTTTCATCGAGCACTAGACAACCCACACTGACCAGTGCATGCCGGGTGTTATCCAGTCCTCCGGTTTCAAAATCAAGTACGGCATATTGCATTGATAAATCCTTTCTATAGACTTGCTTACACAACTTCACAGGATACCCGGCGAGGCCAATCCCCGCCGGGTTACAAAATTGCGCTCATACTTTTGACTACAGGGCAGTCATCGCTCACCTCCTGAACAAAAGGACATCACAGAAAAGGGGTTTGATTCTTATTATTTTGTCGGGGGAGATTTGGTATCTCCTTGGGGTTGATTCCTTTTTTCCCCTGGTGTTTGCCTGGCACAGGCCGGGGTTGCCATGATTTGTGCCAGGTAGTGGATGGGGGAGGATTCGAACCGCCGATGAGCTGTGAACTCGCCTGATTTACACATGTCAGGTTCCTTGAGCCACTTGGATACCCATTCATAAACCAGCCTGCGCTTGCCGTCGTAGTTTTACAACTTACCCGTTGATACGTACATAGGCAGGCTGGTGCAAAACTGACGGCGCATATCGGTCTTCGGGGTCTTTTATTGGCCCGTACTGGTACGAAATTGCCTTACTCCGTCAGATGTTGCTTACACAAACTATGAGAATGTAAAAGTTCTGTTTCGGGGGATGGCTACCACACCATCCCCCACCAACCAGGAGAACTAGCTCACGAGGAGCGCAGTTCGGTGATGTTTTTGTATGGATTTCCTTTACCGTTCATTTTGTCGCTGTCAACGTACAAAATCGTGTGCTTTACGCTGAAGGAGCGGGGTTTGGTTAGAAGTTCGGGCTGCCAATCCTCCCCGGTCGAACGAAGCAATTCCAGCGCCTTATCAATGGCGCGCTTGCTGTAAATATCCGGGTATTGGTTGTGCGGTTGTTTTTTGTCATTCCCGTACCACTTGAGCGTTACTTTTTCGTCCGACTCCGGGATGACCTCCAAGAAAACTGAATGAATCATGTGAGGTTGTCCGTTTCCGTTTACCGATTGGCCGGGAGCGCTGGCGGCGGGAGTTTTTCCGGGAGCGGAGGGCGCCTGGTCGTGTGACTGCGGCTGTCCATTAGAAAACGTATGGTCTATGTCCGGTCGAGATACCGAGAATCCATAGCGGTCTTTGGCGTAAGTCATGCCGTCAACCAACTCCTCAATTGCCTCCGGTGCGCTATTGCCACGTGCCGTTATGTTTATCTGGAAAACTTGCCCGTCCTTGGCTTTTCCGTAAAGCTGTGTAAAGACGACTGCGACACTTTCGGTAAACGATGGTTCGGTTACTTCCACTCTAGGCGGTCGCTCTTTGGTTCCTTGGTCATTGGTCATTTTGGTTTCTCCTCGAAAAAGGTAGAATTGAACTTTGAATTAGTTTTTATAGGTCGTAGCGCAAATCCAGCGCCACAGCCTTACCGAGCAATTCAGGGCGGGGGTGCACGCTTAGATCGGATCGCATGCGTTTGATCAGGCTGGCGTTGCGAATCGGGCGCAGGCCATACTTGAAAGCCCTTGCACCACCCCGCCAACGGCGGACTTCCCAACAGTGATTCTCGCACCAGGACAAAGCCGCTTCCATGTCGAATGCGTCGTGTTCCTCGTGCTGCAACTCAACCGGCATGGCCTCCCAGCCAGACGGCCATTTGTTGACGATGATTTTGCCGTCCCTGGGGCAGATAAAATCAATGCGAGTGATCAGGCCTGGATTGTAGGCTCTGTGATCAGATTCGAAACCGGCGTAGTGGTTGATGGTCTGGCAAGTCGTCATGGCGACCTCACTTCCGAATAGAACCTACGGTTTTGATAATGGCGTCCAACGGGATGCCTTCGGTGATTTTGTCGGACAACTCAGCCGCTTGCAGCAGTTCATTCGCAATCTGGCGGGCACGCTCTGTGCTGATGGCCAGGTAATCCCCAGTCTTGCGAAGGTCTACCGTATTGATCGGGAAGCGGATAATGACGGTGCCTTTGGCGGCGATTATGTCCAGT
>VFSW01011881.1_pt1 | contig 12201 bp, 14 predicted proteins | sample 5358111 | NCBI WGS metagenome assembly VFSW01 (sample SAMN11554181, study PRJNA540505) | mine drainage metagenome | isolation source: sediment from site ElyBrook_90M | place: USA: Ely Copper Mine, Vershire, VT | collected 2017
CAACCGAACCGCCATCACGCGGGCTTCCAGTGTCATCCACATCACCCAACGCCAGAGCATCTTTGCGCCCCTCGTCCTTCAGCGTGAGGGATGCGATTCGCGGCCCAGCGTCCATTTGGTAGAACGTGCCCTTGCTGGCCAATTCTGACTTGGTGGCGGCAAGAATCCTGTAATTGGCCTCGAACACCTCGCGCGAGATTGGCGTGTGATAGCCATGCACGATCACAGTGCCTTTGTCGTCTGACCTTAACGGAACGACGACTTGCAGGGATTCATTGATGTGCATTACAGGTTCCAGAGGTTGTTGTTGATGTAGAAGGTGCCGCGCAGAACTAGTTTCGACACCGGATCGACACCATCGAATGCGCCAGGATCAAAGCTCTTGATCACGGTATCGGCGAGCGAAATGGCGGAGAATGATGCCGTGTCGCTGTGGATGATCACATCACCGATGACGCCGGTGTTCTGTGCCTGCGTCATCCATGATTGAGCCAGGCTTTGCGTGCGCAGAATTCCAACGTTGATAGTCGCCATCACATAAGGCTCTGGTGATGTAACGACGCCAGTTGCGGTCTGGATTTGATCGACCCATGAAGATTCGTCGAAGGTGATGGTCGCCATCGACTTGCCCATGTAGGCGGACGTGATGTTCAGGTTCGAGAAGCTCGGAATCACAATGGAGCAGCGGACGCGATTCAGCGTCCCCTGTGGAACGAGGGGATTAGTTGCCATTTGTCATGCTCCTTAGATTACGAATTGGACAGCTTCTAAAGCAAAATTTATAGTCAAAAATCCGTTCTGCCCAACCACGGTTGCCGACAGGCCGTTGTAAATCCCGGCGTTGTAATTGGTCGGGTTCGCCGTGGTGTAGTCGGAGAAGGATGTTGCCGTGACCACCGCAGACAGCGCGCAGCCGAACTTGACGGCGCTGTTTGCAATACCCTGAGCGATAGCCTGAAGGGTGTTGATGCCGGACTGGTCGTAAAGCAGCGGAGGATTGCTGTTCGAGCCATTGATGATCGCGGCTGCAAGAGCCTGCTTGACTTGTATCTGGAACCAGTCGATGCCGTACCACCATGACGCTTGCTCGCCGTCCATCGTTGTGCCCTTGAACAGGCAGGACGTGGATATTCCACCCTCTGCGCCAGTCAGGATCAGGTTTCCGTAAGCCGTCAGAACCGTGTTGATGTTGGCTGCGTTGCCAGCTTGGGCCCACGGAGTCACGCCGTAGACGTACCGGTACGACATCGGCGCGAGCTTGCTCGTCAGGCCAGGACTGTTGACCAGCCATTGATAGAACATGGTTGCAGCCTGAAATTCGGTACTGACTGCGGTCGGGCTTGGGGTGAACGCTATGACGGCCTTGTTGTTGGCGTAGTTCGCCAAGTCTGAATAAACGCTGGTGACAAAGAAATACGTTTTCCCGGTGGGCGAAGAATACTGCTCGGCCAGAACATTGATCGCGGAGGCGAGGTTCGCAGTGCCGGTTGCCGTGGTTCCGCTGGTTGGCGCGGCGAAGGTGACGGTCGGGGCTGATGTATAGCCTGAGCCCGGGTTAGTGATGGTGACAGATACAACGGCACCATTGGAGATGGTTGATGTCGCGGTCGCGGTGATGCCGGTCGTAGGCGCTGAAATCGTGACCGCCGGGGCCGTGGTGTAACCAGAGCCGCCATTGGTGATCGTGACGCTGCCAACCTCATCCTTGGTGAAACCCCATGCGGCAGGGCACAGATAGGCGTAGAACACGCCGGTGTTGTTGGTGATCCATGTGGACAGAGCCGCAACTCCGGCATCTGCTGATGCCTGGGTGCCAAGCTCAAGGATGTACAAACCGACCGCGCTGCCCTGGGCGAAGAAGGTATTCGCCATATTGGACAGCTCGGTGTAGTTCCCCGTTGCACTTAATGCGTTCAGGACTGCGGAATATGACCCGTAGTAGACATAGGTTCCAACCGTCTTATTCGTGCCGCCTTCCGAGACCAGCGCCCCGCTTTGCTGTAACTGCGAGGGCGATGGCGCGGCAACGACGGTTGCATTGAGGTTGACAATGCGCGGAGTGATAGTAGTGGCCATAGCCCCCCCTTACTTAGTTGAACGATACGGAGGCGACTCCACCAGTCCCGGGATCAACGACGATTCCAACGGCACATGGAAATGGGCCAGTAATGATTTCGCCGGTCGTGGCAGTGGGAATTCCTTTGATGAGGTTTCCTGCGGCAGTGCCGCCGGTGGTGGCAACGTCATAAATTCCACCGGCAACAGTGTTTGCGGTGTTCATGATGACGTTCCAGACAGTGCCTGGAGTTGCCTTGATGACGGTCTTGGCGGTGATATTCAGGACGGATGCAGTTCCGCCCATGCGAGCGACGATGGGATATTGGGCCATGATATTTCCTTTATGGTTGGTTAATAGTGAAAATCAAACGGTTACTGCTGTTGCTGCCGACAAGATCAACCGGCGCTGGATTGCGTCTGCCGTTCCTTGGTAATACGAAGCCAAAATGCTGATTGACTTCTTCATTGCGATTGCCGCAATTTCGACTTGAGTCCTCTTTTCGTCCCGGATGGCCGGTGCGTTGCAGAACCCGAAAGCGTCTGTGTTCAGTGAGTAATCGATCAGCGATGCCATATATTGAATCGCCATGGCATTCGTGAATCCGTAGAGCGTGAGCTTTACCCTGTCGCGCATCAGCTGAACGCTGGGCAATGAGTTAAGCGGGTCAGTGCCCGTGCCAGCTGTCCCCGGCCATTGATAGATCGGATACTGCTGGAGGACTTCCGTTTCTTCCGGCTCGATGTGGGCTACTATGTACGGCGGAACCACGTTATCCGGCACCAGGTAGGACGAATACACCGGCGCCAGGCTGTTTTGGCTCAACCATATCGGCAGGCTGTTCGATACGATAGGACCAACTGGCAGATCAGCTGAGCTCGCAACAAGCTGCGACTCCAGAGCCGGATACACGGCATATCCGCTGTAGTGCCACACCCCAGCCTGTTCGTAGAGCGGTCCGCGCTCTGAAAAAACCACCTTGAGCGAATTTGTGCCGGCAACAAAGGTGCCTACCCACATCGTTGTCGGGCTGTTCGTGTTGAACTGGGTGATCTCTTCCTCGGACGTGAACAGAATCCTGTTCATGCCGATGGTCTGGTCTTCATCCTGATGCCGGTCAGCGATGGCGTGAAGTGATCCGCTGAAAATAGCCGTGTTGGTTGTTGCCACCCAGAACACATACCCATCCTGCGGCATAACGTACTTGGTGTACTGCGTGAACGTGACCTGCTGGTTCTGCGATATTGATTGCAGTCCTGAAGCCAGAGCCGCTTGTAAGGGGTTCTGTGCTGATTCGTTTGCGAGTCCCATGTCAGAACTTCAGAATCGTGCGAAATGATGCCTGGTAAAGCCCGGTGTCGATAAATGCCGGGCGCGCGCCGTTCGATTTCACGTATGGATGTTTCTTGCGGTGATTGACGCCCTCCGCAGCCGCCGCGCTTTGCAACGACAGCGGGAGAATCTTCGACATGATGTCCGAGTCCAGAAAATCCCTGAATCTTTCGTCCACCGGATCGATCGGCATGTCCTTCTTGCCCAGCACCGGCGAATCCATGCGCGCAACCATCTTCTCGGCTAGAGCATCGCCGATCAGGCTTTCGTTCAACTCCAAGAACGTGCGCATGATGTGGTACTTTTCCTCAAGTATCTCGGCAACCTCTCCAGTGGTTGAGGCTTTGTCGTCCTTGTAGGCCACATCCACAACGCCGAGAGAAAGAACGGTCATTACGAGACTCCAACAATATTCGGGCCATAGGTCATGGCGTAATCCAGATACTCTCTACCCCAAAAGGTCTTGATCAGGCTGAGGTCGCCCATTTGCAGGCCTTTCACGAAGTCGGGCTCCGCCAAAGTCTGCGACGTTCCGTTGTCGCCTGACGATGTGACCGGCCCGACGACCAAGTTGAGCAACCCGTATGTCTGCCTTGCCTGCGCGAAGAAGTTCTGTCCGGATTGGTCCTGCGCAATCTCAAGCAAGCGGTGCATGCCGTAGTAATAGACCGCAAGCGTGTAAACGGTTGAGTCCATCTGCGGAACATAAGAAACCACCGCATACGCCTTGTTGAAGGCGTAAGTCAGATAGGCGGAGTTGGTCGGGAGCTGCGCAGTGGTCACGCCCTGGTCGTAGACGAATGTCGTGAAATCCGCGAGATTAGGAACGCCGGGCGAGACGCATGCCATTACACGGGTATCCTGCTGCTTTCGCTTCATGTTTCTGATACTGACCGCCAGAACATGACGTCTTATCCTGTTCCCTTCTGGCTTCCCTGAATGTCCTGCAGTACCTCGACCTCGGTGACTTTTGCAAGACGCTTGCCACGCCCTTTGTCGGCGCGGGTGGAGCGGTCGAACGCCAGAGCCGAGCGAGTGGCCTCGGTGGCGGACCTCAATTCCTGATTATCAACTACCGCATCATGGCCGGAGATGATCTGTGTTTCGCTGATCGGCTTGTCCACGCTGTACAGCAGGCCGGTAAATCCTTTCATCGCCATTCCGGTTTCATTAGAACGCCGGGCGCCGAACAACTCCAGATGCTTGACAACAGCATCCGTTTGGTCTGAGGTCCATCCATCCCCGACCTTTTCCTGCCGGCCGGATTCGATGGTGACCATTTGCGTCTTGTCCGAAGCGGGCAGGCGGAAGCAATGAACCATGGTCTGCTTGGTGGTGTTACCGATATATAAGGGCATTTCAGTTCTCCTGTAACAAGTGAATAAGCCGCCCATCTTTCAACGGGCGGCCTCAATGACCCCTTGCGGGGATTGGTATTAGTACGGGAAGCTGAGGATCGACACGCCTTGAGGGCGAACGCACCAGCCAGAAGTCACGCGGATTTCGTTGACTTCGGTGATGGCGCCATCGGGGGTCGGGGTGGGGATCTTCATCGGTGCAGCCATGTCGGCATACATCAGGTTCACGGCCTTGAGGTTAGGATTCAAGGTCGGGAACACGTTGGTATTGATGCCAGGCATGTCGGGTTGCTCGATCTCTGGGATCGTCAACAGGATTGCGTCGGTCGTACCACCAGCGCCCTTGTTGATCAGCGTGTCGTCGTAATACCACTCGATCGTGTCGCCGGCTTCCTTCGCTACTTCCTGGATGACCTGCGCGGTCGTCATTGTGCCGCCGCCCGGACGCTGGTACGAAGTAACCTGGACGATGTTCGCGTATTGCAGTTGCAGGAACACGCGCTGCGGCGAAACGATCACGATCTTGTTGGCGATGTGAGCCCCGCTTTGATACATGCGGGACTTCAGCGCGACGATCTGTCCGAGGATGAACAACGCCATCTGACCGTTATCGTAGGTTGACGTTTGCGTGTTGCCCAGGCTGTCGGGCGGCAGGGTGACTTGCGTCGCGCCTACGGTATTGAGCAACCCTTCGCCGTTTGCCGGGCTGAAGCCGTACAGCAGGCTGGTGCGCATTTGCTGGAAAATGCCTTGACGCATTGCCAGGTCTTGCGCAGCAGGCAGGCTTACCGCCCAATTAGCAGCAGCAGCCATGTCGTGATGGTCGTAGATCGCGCGGGTGCGGATGAGGTAAGTCTGGGTCGAGTGGTAATCAGCAACAAGAGTGGCCGACGGCAGGAAGTTTGCCGCGGACTGGCCGCTGAAAGTCTCGGTGCGCAGATCCAGACTGTTCAGGTAGACATACAGGTCGCCATTGCCGAGCTTGACGCGAGGTTTACCGCCTTGCAGGGCGGCGAAAGCACCAGACGCCTGCGCGTAGGTGACGATAAGTTCGGGTTCCGAGAAACTCGGGGTAACCTTTGCTTGGGCTGGGAAGTAATTTGCCATTTGTTCAGCTCCTTAGATTTGGATGATTGCCGCAGTGCCCGCGATCCAAACCAGGGCACCAGTACCGGAGTTATACGAAACCACTTTGCTGTTGGAATTGACCGACAGAACCTTGACTGGCAATGCAGTACCAGCCGTTGCAGTCAGGGACTGAGTGGTGAAATCCCAATAGATCGGGGTGTTGGTCGCGTTTCCGTCCACAGCAGCGGCCACGTTGGAATCGCACTGAACAGCAATGCGGGCACCGGAACCCAAGCGGAAGTACATCAGCGTCATGCCGGCGTCGAACTGGGGCACATTGTTGTTCGGCGTGATAATGCCGTTGTAGCCCTGGTTGAATACGCTGAAGCCCGCAATCGTGGCTTCAGTGGCAGCAATGCCGATGGTTGCACCCATCTGGTTGCTGTTGAGCGCCGGGATGTTCTCGGTGATCGCCATGCCGCCCCACATAGGCTGAGTCACGCCGCTGGAGATAACCCCGCCCGCCAGATACATGCGGGATGATGGGTCATCCATGAATGCGCCCTGGACATAACCCTGGGTTTCAAGCAGGAAAGAGTTCTGCGGCGCAGAGGTCAAACTTGGGTTGAAGGAAATGTTTGCCATGTTTAGGCCCCTTTCTGGTTACGGTTGAGAGTGACTTTCGCGCCGGGAGCCATAAATGGAGACATCCATGCGAGCGGGTCGCCGGTGAAAGAAGTGATCTTGCGTCCGGCGGAATCGGTGCGAACCATCGGAATCAGTCGGCCGGCAGTACCCTCGGAAGGATTCAGTGCGACAGCCTGGGCGTCCGCATAAATCTTGCTCTCGACGATCTCGAAAGCCGGGCCTTCCAGCGAATCCAGCTTCACGTCCTTGAGGGATTCGGAATGCTTCTGGAACTTCGCGGCCAGACGCTTGCGGTATGCCACTGGGTTTTCGTTGTGCAGCGGAGCGGTGACGGTCTCACCGAACATCTGGGCAACGCTATCGGCGCGCGCCTGAGCGGTGCTCAGTGCATCGCGGTCTGCGTTCGAGAGTGGAGCGGTTGCCGCATTAAGGCGCGAACTCATCTCCTCGATCTGCCGGCGCAGCTCGGCGTTTTCCGTGGTTTGTGCGTCCATCTTTTCTTCCTCCGTCTTTTTGGCCTCGACTTCTTCAGCGTCCTTGCGGGCCTTGTCGGCTTTCTCGGCTTCCAACTTCTTGGCTTCCTCGTCGCCCTCCGCGTCTTTGCGAGCCTTGTCAGCCTTTTCAGCCTCAAGCTTTTTCGCTTCTTCGTCCTCGGCATCCTTGCGGGCCTTGTCGATCTTCATATCCTCGGGAGGGGTGCTCTTTGCCTCCAGGGAGTCCATGCGCTTGATGAGCGAGTCCGCCCATGCCGGTACTTTTTCTTCTGCCATTTCTGTCTCTCCTAAATTGATACCACTCGGTTCGCCGCCCTTGTCCCAAACACCAGCAACACACACCGCCAGATGATCGAGGTAGGACGGCTTACCCTCGATTAACACGCTCTTGCCGCCATCAAGTTCGATGGTTTCGGTTGATCCTGCATCACGGAAAACTACAGCCGGACTCGTTGAGATATGCGTCGTAGCCATCAGCTGCGCCGCGTCATCGTCGTAAACTTTTGCAACCCCCCACACCTCATCGCCCTTGACATAGGGCAATATCACCGTGCCGATCGCTCGGTCGCGGTATTCATCGGTGTTGAGGATGGATTTGTCCGGGTGCTCGAATATCAGCGGCAGGCCGTTGCACCGCTCAAGGAATTCGGGTGATAGAAACTGTTCCGGCGGGCGATAAACAAACTCGTCCAGCACGCTCCGGTAACTGGTTCCGGTCCCAGTAACGCGCACATCGAAAAGCCAAATGTTTTCGTACCGCTGCGGGCTTTGCAGCTCGCCGGACTGGATATGCTTGGCAATGTCCAGCTCATTTCCGGCCAGCAATGAAATGGTCTTTGCTACCTCGGCATGGATGCCGGGCATCTTTGTGCCGTCCGACCAGATGAAGGCCACGTTCTCGTGGTTCAGCTTGACGTTGAACGGCTCGGGCACGTCTTGCAGGAACTGGGTGTAGGAAATATCCCCAGCCCCGCTGTTACGCAGGACTATCCGTTGCCCGTCCGGGCATTGCCCCAATTCCTCGACGCACACACGAACGGCGGCTTGCTCGGCTGTTTCTCCGTCCTCTACGTGCCCGCCGGGCTGTTCCCAAACTCCGTTGTCTGTGCGGTTGACCAGCAGATATAGCGGTCCTGGCGCGCGGAACAGGATGCCGGCGCATTTGCGCGTTCCTGAATCAGCCGCAACAAACTCCTTGCCGACCGATTGCGGAACTCCGCCATAGCCGCTCGGCGAGTGCGCCGCAGCTTGCATCAAGCGTTCTTGCGCTGGGCTTTTCGACGGCATGGCATCCTTTGGGCGTTAAAAAACCCGCACTGGGCGGGTTAGGTTATCGTTTGCTCTTGAGCCAATCTCGGCCCTTTTCGGTCACCATGTCATCAGGCAGCTCACGCGGCGAGGTGTAATAGACCGCGAAGCACCGGCAAAAGACCTCTTCGCCGGGGGCTGTGATCTCGTCCGAGTATCCTTCGCCCTTGTTGATCAGCCCTTGCTGAACCGCCCATGAACCACGGATCGCATAAACCTTGCCGTCCCGCTCCCGGTGATCCTCGCGGTAGTCGTATCCGGCTTGCCGCCAGTGACTTCTCCACTTCATCGCAATGGCGCCGGTCTGCGAGGCTATCGACTGATTGATGTTGCTCACCAGCTTGTGTCCTTGGTCGATGTTCAACCGGCGGATTTCGTAGTTGACCTGCGACAATGACTTCTTGATGCTTTCCTTTACTTCTGCCCTGTCGATTACCTTTGACCCGCCGGCAGGTATGGAAGTAGCCCACCCGCTGAATCGCTGCAATGTCTTTTCAATGGCCTGCTTACGGTTAATCTTGATCAGCTCCGCAGATGCCAATATCCGGCGGTCTAGCTCTGGCCTGAGCGCTGGCTCGATGAGCGACAGCGTGAATCTTGTAACTCCAGGATGATGCTTCAGCGCCCCCGGACCGGTTGCACGCAGGTAGATGGTGCGCAGTGAATCGGTGAGACGCTTTTCAAGTGCCTGATCAGACGGCAGCGCGGTATCAGCCGCAGCCGCAAGCTTCCTTATCCACTCAGCGATTCGTTGCTGGTCAAAGAACCCATAGGTGGCCAAATCCTGAATGGCCATGGCCAGCACGCTGATGAAATCTTTCACAGCCCATCCGATTTTGGTTCTGGTTCGATCAATGGTGTGGGCGGGACGTAATTCGCTATCGCCTCGCCATCAAGGTCCAGATGCTCGGAGAACATCAGTTTGCGGGAATTCATCACGTCAGCCAGCCACAATGCAGCTGCGGCCTTATTGTCCGGGTCGAGCGTTGGCGCCAATGCCTCGAATCAGGAAATATCCTCCTTCATGATCACGTCGTCAGTCTTGACCTTCTCTGAATCCGGCTCGGTCAGCAGGTTCGGCCATGTTGCCTTGAATGCGTTTTTCCACGCATAGAAAGCTGTCTCGTATGGCATGTCCCCGTATTGCTCAGGATATTTCCTTTGCATGGAAGCATAGAACTCAGGATTCCATGCCCTGCGCATCACGATCTCGTCAAAGAACTTGTACAGCGGCCGCATTTCCATGCGGATGGTGTCTATGAACGCAGCGATGTTCTTGGCGTCCTCGGTGCCCTCCCCGAAACCTTCTGCCAGGGTCTCAAGGTTGATCATGCTGGCCGGCATGTTCGCGGCCGTGGCGATGTTCTTCAGGATGTTGTTGCGCGCGAACTCCGCGGCATCACGCAAATTCTTCAGGTCTACAGACTCGACGTTCTCGTCGATGCCTATCGAAACCACGTTCCCGGTCTTGGCACCTTTGATGGCCTCGCGCTTGAATCCGAAGAACGATCGCGCGCGCTGGTCGATTACAGAACCAGGTGACTTCAGCTTGGCAATCAGCAAAGCCGCCTTTTCAGTCACAGACTGGTCGGTGATCATCGTCTGGATGTACGATTTCAGCGGATACAGGGCACGCTGATAGACCGAGCGGCCGACAAAGCCGAAGGCCGAATTACTCCACTCGATGTAGACCGGCTGCTCGTTCATCACGACGCAGGTCCGGCTTGAGTGGTACTTCATCGAACCGACCGAGATATATGTCGGCTTCTGGTAATCTGCCGCGTTAGGGTCTTGGTCCAGCACCAGACTTCCGGCGGTGTTCAGTGGGTCAAGGACGTTGTAGTAAAGGTCCATGTCCGCAATCTTGTCCATCTGCAGCGGTTCGGTCGTCGGCAAGCCTTTTGCCCCGACCGCGATACTCGCCACGCCGTACATCCGGCCGGTGCGCATCGTGTTATGAATGAGCTTGTCAGCCCCGATATGTCCGGTCTCGTCCCATTCCTTGTTGAAGGCGGCTATCTGGTCGGATTCTGGCGCGCCCTCGATGCTGATCTCCCTGCGCTGCGACTGCGCCCTGGTGATTGGCTCCTCCGCCAGTTTCGCCCCAAGCGGGTGATAGCTGTAGATGGTCTTGCAAATCTCATAGCTCGGGCTGCTGCCGGGCTGGATGTCCTCGCATACCAGCAATTGCATCAGCGTGGGCGAAAGCGTAGAACCTAGACCTAGCGTGGCCTGGCCGTCGCTGCTGTAATCTGCCATCTAATATCCTTCCGAGTCGCCCAGTGAAATGGCGATGCTGTAACAGAACGTGTCGAGCAGATCCATGCCGTGCGGGGTCTTGACTCCCATTCGATAGCCGCACACCTGGCTCAGCAGGTGATTACGGGATTGGCCCCTGAAATTCACAATTTTGTTGTGGGCGTACTTGCTCAGCTTGACGTCGCCGCGAAACACATAGCCGCTAACGCTCAATGCCCGCCCGTCCTTGCCCATTGCGGTTAAATCTCCGTCAATCGGGAAAGCCGGCAATCCTTTGCGCTGCGCTTGCTGCAAAAGCACGATGCCGCTTGCTTTGTCCTCAATCCACATGCCGACATTGCCTTGCCTGGCATTGGTCATCTTCGCCAGCTCGTCGAGGCGCATCTGCACTGAGGGCAGCCAGGTCTCCAGCAACATACCCTCGATCTGCAGAATGTCGTAGTCAAGAATGATCAGCGGATGACCGACCAGCTTGTTTCTGGCGCAGTACAGAACTGCTGTGCCGTCGTGTTCTAGGCCGTCCTTCAATGCCGTATCAATGACCGCGAATACCTGGTCGGTCTTGGCCGGATAGTCCACGCCTTCGCCATTGACCAGCATCGAGATTTCGGCAAAGAACGCCGTCCCGCGCCAATCTACGAACTCGGCGCAGAATTCCTGCTGATACACCAGCGGGGCATTTTCCAGCTTCAGCCTGGCTACTGCTTCAGGGCTGAGCGTTGGGTTCTCCCAAGTGGGAGCATGACGCTCGTCCCATCCTTCTGATTTGTCGGTGCAGGCAACGTAGAAATACTTGTCCGGATCGATGCCCTTTGGCGTGCCGGCCATGATCGCCGCACCGTCCCGATCTAGCAGGGTTGGCTTGATCGCCTGTTCCCATATCTCCCGAAGGCCGGTCTTTTTAAGGCTTCCCTCGTCGATGATCACCAGGTCGTAGCTTCTCGACCGACCGGCGTCCTCGTTGTCCAGCGACCAGAATTCAACCTGTCCGCCGGTGTCAGTGCGGATCAGCCCATCGATCTTGCTCGAACTCTCCCGAATCGGCCTCAGCGTCTGGTTGATCTGCCTGAAGGTAGGGATGTTCAGCTTGTAGCTTGGGCTGAACCATCCGACGCTCAAACCTTTTGCCGCCGAGTGGCTGGCTATCTCTTCCAGCCCCGTGGTCTTTCCTACCCGCCGGCCAGCCCTGAGCACCGTCCGCTTGCCGCGCTTGGCAAAAAGATTGACCTGCCCGGCGTGGAACTTGCGGAACAGAATCTGCGCGGCATTCATCTGGAGCATCGACAAACTCGATGCGGCGCGGCTTGTCTGGGTCAACTTCTGGCGTCTGCTTGGCAGACAAGGAAAGCAAATCCATGCCTAACCTTGCGTGGGTGTTGACCACCATGCCGGCGGCCATATACTCCTTCAGCCCCTCGCCGCTCAACTCATCATCTGGCGACTCATCGACTTTCTTTTTCGCCACCGCCGAAACTCTTTTTGCTATCTGTGCTCCAGAGATTGCCGCATCGCTCAAAGCGTCCTGAATCGCCATCAATTTTGCCGCGTAAGTCTGTACGGAAATTTGTTCGCTTATCGGTAATTCTTTTAACGCCTTGTTTGCATTAACAATTTGATTAGCAACATCCTTTACCCTGTTTGTGCGTGCGGAAATCTCGGCACTTACAGAGCTTGGCGC
>VFSW01011882.1_pt1 | contig 12200 bp, 9 predicted proteins | sample 5358111 | NCBI WGS metagenome assembly VFSW01 (sample SAMN11554181, study PRJNA540505) | mine drainage metagenome | isolation source: sediment from site ElyBrook_90M | place: USA: Ely Copper Mine, Vershire, VT | collected 2017
CAGCTCGCCACCTAAATTCACTTACAAAAGTTGCACTTCAGAGTTGAATCCGCCGCTGTATTAATTACTGTGATTTACTTAGTTGCAACAGGTGTTGGTGGTGGTGTTTGTGGCGTAACTCTCGGTGATAGTTGTCTACTATTAGCTGCTTCAATATCCGCCTTAACTTTCCGTTTATATCGACTCAAAATGTCCGAGCAGTCTCCACCGGGATAGCTGTACGAAGCGAAATGGTTTGCCCAATCAGACGTGAGCATACCGACTTCCAAACTTGAAATTCTAGTTGATGCATTTCCAGTCAGCTTTGCGCCACCCACCCAAAAATTTTCACTCGAATCTTCCAAGACAAAGTAGGCTCCTGGGCTGCTTACATCAAGATTGCTTGATTCTTTGTATATATAACAGCCAATAGCTCTAATATCTTTGCTTGCCAGTTTAGCAATACCCGTATAGGGATCAACTGCACCACTATTATCAGTTACCGAGGGTAGCCAAGCTTCCGTATCAGATGCAAACGATAAATTGATGTCATGCTTGTTATTAAAATCCAACAAATGCTTTTTACGGTCAGACTTTGCCAACAAAGCCTTTTTCAGTTCGGATAAATATGGGCCGACCACGTCTCGCCATTCCCGGTACGGTTTTCCAACACCCTCTTGCACATCACCGATGATAAATTTGGGCGCGGATGGACCATATATTTGCTCTAGCACTGTCTCCACATTCGGTGCTTGGGAGAAACAGTTTTTCACAACAACAGGATTGTCATACCAGCTTGAACCACCCTTAGCTTCGTCTATGAACGATTTCATAACGATGGCAATATCCACATTACTGAGACCGTTCTTTTTTAATTTTTCGAGGCCGACACTACAGTTGTTAGTCAAGTCATGTCCCTCTGCGTTTGCAATGCTCATCAAAAGACTAGGCGAGGTGTCATTTAGCAGTTGCAGAAAAGTTTCGCTCCCATTCATGCGCTGATGATTTAACACATTTGACGTGGACAGTGCTTCGTCATTTTGAAGTTCGTTGATATTGCTCGCCGCAGGATTGAAAAGATTATTCGCGTAACTAAATGTGAGTTTGACCGTAAAGAGTCGTGTTCTCTCCGCTTTTTTATCGGTCTGTAACTCTTGTATTTTTTTATCTGGTGTACTACCGAGGCTGCCTTCTGCGCGGTAAACCGGTATCTCTATTGTTTGTATCCCCTTACGCAATTTCGACCAGGTCAATGTGATTGGCGTTTTCCCGTTCACCATACCTTTGAGCAAATTATTGGTCCGTGTTTGAGTTTCAGTCAGTACTGGATTCGAGACGGTAGCAGAAATGCCTCCTATCGTTGCACCGACACCACCGGATACAACTAATGCTGCTGCCCCCAGAACCCACTTTGCTGAGCCAATAAAATCTTGGTTTGAATCACTGGTGCTCTTAACGTTTAAGGTCAAATTAAGACTGCCCGGATTAAATAATGTGAATGAACCCAATATGGCAGACGGAACAACGTTGATTGGCAAGGTACTCAGCGAGGCGCATTCGGAACCATTATCCCGACCATCAAATGTTGCAATAGGTATTTCCGTTTTGTCGAATTTACTTTGGAAGCCGTTAGTGGTGATCGATAAAACTAATTGTGTTTTTTCACCCCCCCAAAAGCTATGGTTCGATAAAGGCACGCAACTACTCGATGGAATAACTTCCGAGGTAACAGTCACATAGCCATCATTACCATGTCCATCACGCAGCCATTTCGGTGCTTCGAGCGAAGTGATAGTTGGATTTATTTCAGGGAAAAAGAAGGTGGACGCGACAGAATCGAGAGTCGTGCTTACCGCAAGTATCACCGCCAATATTTGGTTTACTTTAAACATCCATCAACCTCGTGTTTGAATCGCCTCGGGATTCGTGGAGGCCGATTGGTTTAAGTAATGCTGGCAGATTCCGCGCTGGCCAACTGAGCGAGGCCCGAAACAGTCGAAATTATGCAGCATCCTTAAAAGTTTTTGCATAAAAGCTGTTGGCATATTCGGCGGGTTAATTGTTGCCGATCTTGGCATGCCGCCTGATACGATTATAAAAAACCTCGATATATTCAAACACGACATGTCGAGCCTGTACGTAATGTTGGCTATCTTTCGAAATATGCAGGCAGGATTGGGGTATGGTCCCAGTGCAATACTGAAGCAACTCAACGCTGGGATGGGCTAGGCATTGGCCATATCAAAGCGATCACTGAGGTTCGTGTTCATTTTCATCGTGCGACCATAGTTGATGTGCATCCAATAGCAAACGATAGCGCGCCTCGTTGGCTTCCAGTTGGGCGAGGTTTTCCGCGAGCGTGGCTTCCTGGGCGATGCGCCGCGCCGACAGACTATCGGACAAACCACCTTCACCCAATCGATAAGCCTTGCCTATCAATTCCGCATTTTCCCGGATCGCAACCGCCGCTTCATGCGCCTGCTGCCACGTTGTATAACTGCGCACAGCTTGGTGGTAAGCCGCGTAAATATCGTTCTGCAACCGGTGTTTTACGAACTCTGCCTGATCCGCCGCAATATAGGCTTGTTGTTCCGCGCCTTGAGCGGTGGCGGTACGCGCGCCGGAGGGAATCGGCACGCTGAGATATACGCCGGTGACTATTTCATTGCCGCCTACCTGGTGGGGATAATGCGCGTTGGAATAACTCAGCCCAACGGTGGGGTCGGGAAGTTGATCGGCGCGGCTGCGTTGAGCCAACAGCTGTTGCACTTGCGCCTGTGCCTGGACCATCCCCAGCTCGTGGTTGTCGTTCATGATGCGATCCTGCCAAACCTTGTAATCCTCCGCGATGGCTTGTGGGATTGGCAACACGATCTCCTCGGGCAACGGTATGGCGGGAAACTGCCGCTGCAAATCGTTGGCCGCCAGTTGCGCGCGCAAGCCAGCCTGCTGCAAAGACACTTGAGCTTGCGCATGCGCGGCACGTGCCAGGTTCAATTCCAGTTGCGGCGCGTCACCGGCCTGGACACGCTTGCCCACCACCTCGGCCTGTTGCGCAAAAATAGCGGCCTGCTGTTGCCACAGTCCCACTTGCGTCTGTTCACGCAGCCATGCGAACCACAAACGCAACAACAAACGTCCCGCTTCATGGTGCGCATCACCCAGGGCAAAATCCGCGCGAGCCAGGCTGGCCGCGCCGATATCCTGATCGATGCCGACTTTATTGGGCAGTCGCAACGGACGTTCCAGAGCCACATCCCATTCCTGAAATGTTTGCCCGAGGTCCACCAGCTGGCGTTGCCCCGAACCGGCGCGCAGATTGAACTCGTAGTTGCCACTGTTCCATTTGCGCTGATTGGCTTGCTCGAACTTTAAGGTGCTGTGCGCATTCAATACCAGCAGATGGTTATCCAATGCCGTATTGACCTGTTTCATAGGCGGCAGGTCGGGTGTGATGATCTCTGCGGCAACGACAAAATGACAAAACGCCATCGCCACTATTGATCCGACAATCTTTATCCAAGAATCCGTTCGCATTGAGCTTGTCGAAAAGTGAATGGATTCCTGTGCTTCGACAGGCTCAGCACGAACGGCAATCAAGTTCAATGCGTGCCGGATCAATAACAGTCCGCTCCATGTCCGCAACTTTCTATTGGTACTTGTTTTCGTTCTCATGCCAGCCTCCCGAATTCAATGACGGGAGTAATCCAATAGGCGATCTGAGGGTTGGCTTCTTCTGCCTTGAGGTATTGAAGCAAGGCGTTGGCATCGTCCAGACTCATCACGATACGGATTTCCACGCGCTGTGATCTTCCGCGCACTTGTTCTTGAACCGAAGGCAAATGCCCTTGTTGACTGCTGCCCTCGATATCGCTGGTGGAAAATCCATGCACCCATTCCGGATGTTCCAACAAATGGTCAAGCATCCGGCCTTCCAAAGAACGGTGACAGATCAATGTCAAACAACAATTCGCAGCACTCATCTTTTTTTCTCCGCAGGAGTCAGGCCGAAGTGCCGGTAGAGTATGGGCAGCAAGATCAGTGTCAGCAGCGTGGAGCTGAGCAATCCACCTATCACCACGATGGCCAGCGGTTTCTGGATTTCCGAGCCGGGGCCGGTTGCGAACAACAGCGGCAGCAGGCCGAATGCGGTGATACTGGCGGTCATCAACACCGGGTGCAGGCGGCGTTGCGCGCCCTCCACTACAACCAGACCAATCGCTCTGCCCTGTTCGTGCAGCTGGTTAAAACAGGACACCATCACCACGCCGTTGAGTACGGCAATCCCGAGCAAAGCGATAAAACCCACCGAAGCGGGTACCGATAGATATTGGCCGCTGAGCCACAACGCGAACACCCCGCCTATCAGCGCAAAAGGGATGTTGGTCAGCACCAGTACCGCTTGCCGCACCGATCCAAAAGTGGCGAACAGCAATACAAAAATCATCCCTAACGCGACCGGGATAACCATCGTGAGTCGCGCAGCGGCACGTTGTTGGTTTTCAAATTGTCCGCCCCAAGTGAGACGATAACCCTCCGGCAGCTTGATCTTGGCGGCCACCGCCGCTTTGGCCTCAGCGACGAATCCGACCAGATCGCGGTCGCGCACATTGCTTTGCACGACCACCATGCGTGAGCCGTTCTCGCGATCTATTTTCACCGGTCCGTCCACCCGCTCCAGTTTTGCCACCACCGACAGCGGCACGCTTTGTCCATTACCCAATGAGATCGTCAATGCGGCAAACAGGGCGGGCGATTGCTGGACACGAGTTTCGCCGCGCAAAATTAGCGGCGTGCGCCGCCCCGCTTCGATCACTGTGCCGATGCGCAGTCCTTCGATCTGGCCGCGCAAGGCGTTGCCGATGTCGTCCACACTCAACCCCAGCCGACCTGCCGCCAGCCGGTCCACCGCCACGCGGTAATACTGCACCCCGCTGTTTTTCACGGTGAACACGTCTTCGCTACCCCGGATGCCCTGCAACACTTTGACCATCTGTTCCGCTGTCGCATTGAGCCGGTTCAGATCCGCGCCAAAAATCTTGACGACCACATCACCGCGCGCGCCGATGACCATTTCCTGCACGCGCATGTCGATCGGCTGGGTGAAGCTGTAAGCGATTCCCGGCAACTGATCCAGCACCGTGCGCAATTGGTCGAGCAGCCACTCCTTGTCCGGCTTGCGCCATTCGCCCATCGGCTTGAGCACTAAAAATGTGTCGGTTTGATTGACGCCCATCGGATCGAGGCCGAGTTCGTCCGCCCCGGCACGGGCGATTATCCCTTTCACTTCGGGTATCCGATCCATCATCGCCTGCTGGATTTTCAAATCCAGCGCGACGCTTTGCTCAAGGCTGATAGACGGCAATTTTTCGATGCCCACGATGACATCGCCCTCGTCCATAGTCGGCATGAACGTCTTGCCTATCTGGGTATAGGCAACAACCGTGAGCAACAGCGCGACCGCTGCCGCGACCAACACGTAGCGCACGTTGCGCAATGCCCACTCCAGTGCCGGGACATAGAGCGCGTTGGCTTTGCGCAATAACCAGGGATCGCGGTGCGCCCCGGCCTTGAGGACAAAAGAAGCCAGCACCGGAATGACGGTAAGCGACAACAGCAACGAACCGGCCAGCGCGAATACGATGGTCATCGCGACGGGAATAAATAATTTTCCCTCCAGCCCTTGCAAGGTCATGAGTGGCAAGAACACGATGATGATGATCGCCACGCCCGCTGCGACCGGGGTGACGACCTCTTTGACCGAACGAAACACGATGTGCAGATGGGGGAATTTTTCGGTGTTCTTATCGTGCGACAAATGCGACACGATGTTTTCCACCACGACGACAGCCGCATCCACCAACATGCCAATGGCGATCGCCAGCCCGCCCAAACTCATCAGATTGGCCGACATGCCAAATTGCCGCATCAGAATGAACGTGATCAGCACCGCCAGCGGCAACGTGACCGCCACCACCAACGCCGCGCGCCAATTGCCCAGGAACAGCACCAGTAAAATGACCACCAGCACGATCGCTTCGGAAAGGGCTTTTGCGACCGTACCCACGGCGCGCTCGACCAGACTACCTCGATCATAAAAAACTTCGCTGCGGATACCTTTGGGCAACATAGGCGCGAGTTCGGCCAGCTTGGCACGCACTTCCTCCACCACCTTTTGCGCGTTGGCACCGCGCAGACCCAGCACCAATCCTTCCACCGCTTCGCTTTTGCCGTCTTTGCTGACAGCACCATAACGCGTCAGACTACCGATGCGCACTTCGGCCACATCGCCAACCCGGATCGGGCTGCCGCCTGGGCTCGCGATGACGATGTTGCGTATATCGTCCAAACCCTTGATGTTTCCTTCGGTGCGCACCAGCAGAGCCTCATCCCCATCGGTCAATCGTCCCGCACCATCGTTGCGATTGTTCGCCTGCACCGCTTGTTGCAGCATGGCGTAAGAAATGCCGCGCGTCGTCAGCGCGGTGTGATCCGGCACGATCTCAAAGCTGCGCGCCAGGCCACCCAAGGAATTGACATCGGCGACACCCGGTAAAGTGCGCAGGGCCGGTCGTATCGTCCAATCCAGAATGGTGCGGCGTTGCTCCAGCGTATAGCCCTCGCCTTCCACGGTGAACATGAACATCTCGCCCAACGGCGTGGTGATCGGTGCCAGTCCTCCTGTGGCATCGGCAGGCAGGTCTCCCTTGACAGTGTTCAGCCGCTCGGCGACTTGCTGGCGCGCCCAATAGATATCCGTGCCGTCGATGAAATCAATGGTGATATCAGCAATCGCGTATTTGGACACCGAACGCAAAATGTGCTGATTCGGAATCCCCAGCATCTCCAGCTCGATCGGCGCAACGATGCGCGCCTCGACTTCTTCCGGGGTCATGCCCGGAGCTTTCATGATCACTTTGACCTGTGTCGAGGAAACATCGGGAAACGCGTCAATCGGCAACTCGCGGAATGAAACGATACCGGACACGATCAAGAGCAACGTCAAGGCGGTGACCAACAACCGCTGCGCGAGCGCAAATTCCACTAGCCGGGTGAACATTATTCTCCCCCGCCTATGCCCATCACACTGGCTTTCAGTGTGGCTACCCCGCGCACCGCAATATTTTCGTCGCCCTTGAGATCGCCGCTGATCACGCTGTTTTGCGCGCCTTCATTTTGCAACGTCACGGCCTGTGCGCGAAATCCCTGGGCGGTGGCCACGAACACCATCGTCTTGCCGTCGATACGCGCGATCGCGGCATTGGGTACTTCCCATTGCGCCGTGCCGCCGACAGCGGTGACGATGCCGACTTCCACAAACTGGTTGGGACGCAGATTCTCCGCTCCCTGCGTGATGACTCCACGCAACAACACGCTTTGATTGCTGCCGGTCAGACCGCGTCCGATCGCGATGAGTTTGCCGCTCGCGTGAAAAGCCGGAATGCGGATTGCCGCGCCCACTTTTAAATTCCGCGTCATGGCGGCGGGAGCCTGGATTTCCAACGCCAGCGGGTTGAGTTTGGCCACTTTGAATATCTGCACGGCGGCATCCAGACGCTGTCCCGCGCTCGCCGATTTTTCCAGTACCACGCCGTCTATGGGTGCGGTCAGAGCCAGGCTGCCGGAGAGATTGTTTCCCGCTTGCAACTTGGCCAGCGCGCTGTCGTTCATGCCCGACAAACGCAATAACTGCCTGCGTTCCGCCAACGTCGCGGCAGTTTCCAAAGCCGCGCCTTTGCTCATGCGATAGCGGCTTTGCGCAATGATGCCGTCTTTGAACAGAGCCTCGTCACGGGTCAGATTGTCTTGCGCCAATTGCGCTTGCACAGATGCCTGCAGAAAACCGCGTTGCGCTTCGGCGAATGCCGGACTTTGCAGCGTCGCCAGCACCTGCCCTTTTTTGACGCTGTCCCCCACGCCCACCAGAGTCTGCTCGACCAATGCCGGCATCGGTGAACTCATGACATGCAATTGATTGCCGGGAATCACCACCTGAGCCGGCAAGCCAGATACTTCACCGGCAGACTTATTCGGCAAAGCAGCCGTGGTGATGCCCAATGTTTTAGCTTGCTGTGCCGACAAAACCACATCGGATGCCGCATGGGCAGCAGGTAAAGACGCGAGGAACAACAGTCCAAACAAAGTGAATGCGGGTGTCATGGTGAACTCCGAAATCACGCATCGCGTGATTTTATTGATAGCGGGGATACTGCGGAATAACGCGGCGGCTAAGCCAGATGAGCACGAGGAGGAGGGGCTTGCGACCACGCCAGCGTGTGGCAGGATGCGCTGAGTGGCACATGAAATAGCGTGGAAAAAGCCGCCACAAGCCGGGGCTCGTAGTCAATGCGATACAGGCTGGCAACCAATTCAACCGAAGGGTCGGAGACCGTTGGACTGTCGCTGGCGGGATAAGCATGCGGCATGGTAACCACCGCCCCCGCTTCATTCTCGACATGGCTTTCTAGCATCTGTGCCTGCACACTCAACTCGTGACTGTGCAGGCTATGACCCGCATTGTGTCCGTCCACATGCGCGTGCGCCAAGGGCGACATGCATTGCAGGAACACAAAGAGGATGAGCAGGAATTGTTGGATGATTTTTTGCATGGACGGCCAATTATAGCATTACCCTATTCACCGACGCGGCAGCCGGATCCATTGATTCAGTCAAATCGCCACGCATCCATGGCGAGGATGCCATAGGTCATCACCTGGTTCAGGTGCGTTGCGCTTTCGATCTTATCGGCGGCCCCGAGTGCCACGAACAAGGGCAGCAAGTGTTCGTCGGTGGGATGATTTTGCACGGCATGCGGCGCACGGGTGCGGTATTCGACGAGTGCATCGAGATCGCCTGAGCTGATGTTGTCGGCCATCCATGCCCGGAATTCGGACACCCACTGCGGCACGGCTGCGCCCTGCGGATGAGCGAACAAGGCGCGCAAGTTATGCGTGATCGAGCCACTGCACAGGATCAGCACCCCCCGTTCCCGCAACGGTCGCAACGCCTTGCCCAACGCGACATGCCAGGCCGGATTCTGCGCGGGCTGTAATGACAGTTGCGTCACGGGAATATCCGCATCGGGAAACAAAAACGTCAACGGAACCCAGGCTCCGTGATCCAGCCCGCGTGTCTCGTCCAGCTTGACCGGAATGCCCGCCTGTTGCAAAGCCTGTGCGGCGTCACGTGCCATATCGGGCGCACCGGGTGCGGGATAACGCAGGCTGTACAACTCGGCCGGGAAACCGCTGAAGTCGTGGATGGTTGCGGGATGTTGTGCCGTACTCAAAGTGGGAACGGGTGTCGTCCAGTGCGCCGAAACCACCAAAATCGCAGCGGGCTTTTCGAGTTGTGCGCCTAGCTTGCGCCAAGCCGCCCCCGTATCGCCGGGTTCCAGCGGCAGCGTGGGCGCACCATGTGAGACGAACAGTATGGGAGTCTTCATATGCGGGATGCTAACGCGGGAAAAGTTTGCTGTCATTTGGTTGCATAGGCTATTTTTCTTGTTCTCGTCGCCTGAGTACCCGCCACATCCACACACCGAACAGCAACACCATCCCCACACCCAGCCACAGCGGCCACAGCACGGGACGATTCCAGTCGCGGCGCAATCGCTCGCGCAGCGCACCGTCCACGCGCCAGTATTTGAGTTTGTTGTTCGCCATCACATTGGGTTTCACGTTGTGCAGCCAAGCGTGTTGCAGCACGAACTTCTTCGGATGGTAGCCCCACAGCCAGGGCGAGTCGCGATGCAGGATGACCAGCATCTGGTCGATGATTTTTTGCCGCTCCGGGGTGTTGTCCATATTCTTCATCTGTTCGAACAATCGATCGAACTCCGGGTTGCTGTAGTTGGCCGCATTTTCGCCGCCATGACCTACCTTGGCTTGCGCGCCACTGAGCAAAAACAAAAAATTCTCCGGATCGGGATAGTCGGCGTTCCAACCGTAGTAGAACATCTGCATATCGCCCTTGCGTATCTTGTCCTGGAAGCGGTTGTAGTCGGTGCTGCGCACCACCAGTTGCACGTTGAGCTTCTCGAACTGTTTGCGCATCCAGTCCAGCCGCGATTTGTCGCCCACGCCGGTCGCGGTCGTGTCCAGATTGATGACCAGCGGCTGGTGCGTTTGTGCATCCACGCCATTCGGATAACCGGCCTCGGCCAGCAGACGTTTTGCGACCGCGATGGATTTGCGTTGCGGCTTGCCATCCACCCAGTCGTACACCACGGGGTTGATGCCCGCCTCGCCGTCGCGATAACCGAAGATGCCCGGCGGGATGGGTGATTGCGCGGCGATGCCGCGACCGTTGGCAAAGATAGAGACGAATTCCTCGAAGTCCACCGCGATGGAGATCGCCTGTCTCAACTTGCGCGCCCGCTCTGAATCGCCACCGACCGTGACATCCAGCCAGTTGAATCCGGTGTACATGGTGGAGGTCTCCACGGCGGTCGAGAGCGTGATGCCCTGCGCCTGCATGCTGTCGGTCACCGAGGTCTCGCCCGACACATTGACCTGTACCGCCTGATCGAAGCTGTCCGAACTGATGCCGGACGCGTCGTAATAGCCCTGCAAAAATTTGTTCCAATACGGGATGGTTTCCTTTTCCAGCGTGAATACCACCTGGTCGATCAAAGGCAAAGGCTTGCCTGCATCGGCCAGCAATCCCGTTTGCGCGTCGCCCGGCTCGCCGTGTTCGGGATACGTCTCGCGCATGTAATTGGGATTGCGCGTCAGCACCATGCGCTGATTGGGATCGTTCTCGGACAGATAATACGGCCCGCTGCCCACGGGCCACCAGTCCAGACTCAGATTGCGTTCGCGCATGCCCGCCTGCGCGTAAAATCTTTCCGCCTCGAACGGCATGGGTGCGAAAAACGGCATCGCCAGCCAATATTCGAACTGCGGATATTTGCCGTTGAGGGTGATGCGGTAAGTGTGTTCATCCACCACTTGCACACCGGACAAATCGAACGTGTTCAGGTCGAGAAACTCGTCCGGATGCTGATGCGCCTGCTGTTGCAGGGTGGCGGCATAGTCTTTGAAGCCCGCGATATATTCGCTCATCATCCCCGCGATGGGTACATGCAATGCTGGATGTGCGAGGCGTTTGATCTGGTACACATAATCGGCGGCGGTGACCTTGCGTGTCGCCGTGCGTTTGAAGTCACCCAGGCTGTGGACGTTAGCGATGTCCTGAACCGTGCCAACAAAAGCCGGATGTGGCTGATAACGCATGTCGTCCCTGATGTGTATCTCGTAGACGCTGTAGGCGATCTTTTCCGCAGCGGTGTGCTCCGGCAACAGATGATGCTGCCGGTCGAAAAAACGCACGGTGGGCATCGCACTCGCCGCCAAGGGAACTAATTGATACGGTCGGTTGAGATAGTGATATTGCAGCGGCGGCGCGTAGATCTGCGCCAGGAAATCGTATTCGTTCTCGCTGTAGGCTTGCGCGGGATCGAGGTGCTTGGGTCGTCCGGTGAACGCCGTGTACAAAATCGGCTGTCCGCCTGCACTGCCGGAATAAGGATCGTTCCATTCGTCACAGGCGGCGAGCGACATCACCAACAAGAGACAAAGGAGGCTTTTCCAAATCGGGCTTTTCATGGGGCGCGAGTTTAACGGAATCAAGGGTAACCGTCTTGTGAAGGTTGACATCATCTGATGCTTGCACAACACTGCGCGCACTTAATCTTCACACCGCCCGCCATGCTCTATTACTGCATCAAAATAATCGTTTCCGCCGTGCTGATCCTGGCAATTTCCGAGATCGCCAAACGCCACTCTGGATTCGCCGCGCTGGTCGCTTCCTTGCCCATCACATCAGTGCTGGCCTTCATCTGGCTGCACGTGGAATCGACTCCCAATGAGCAACTTGCGGAGCTATCCGGACAGATATTCTGGCTGGTGCTGCCCTCCTTGATCTTGTTTCTGGCCTTTGCCTTCATGCTCAGACTGGGAATGAATTTCTGGCTCAGCCTGATCTTGTCGATGGCGGCGACGGCCTGCGCCTATCTGGCTTTGCTGCCTTTATTGAAACGCTTCGGCATCTCTTTGTAACCACCCTACACCAACCACACTATGAATCCAGAATGGCAAGATTTCCTCACCCGACACCATGCGCACATCGACGCGGGTGTGGTGCAACACTTTGGCGACCGTGATGCCGAATTGGGTACCACCGCGCACAGCACCGTGCTGTGCGACCTCAGCCAGTTC
>VFSW01011883.1_pt1 | contig 12200 bp, 21 predicted proteins | sample 5358111 | NCBI WGS metagenome assembly VFSW01 (sample SAMN11554181, study PRJNA540505) | mine drainage metagenome | isolation source: sediment from site ElyBrook_90M | place: USA: Ely Copper Mine, Vershire, VT | collected 2017
TGGCGGTCCTCTGCTTTTCCTCTGCGCCCCTGCCTTTGGCCAGATTCTCAGCTACACCCCGCCGCCCAACGGATCGCCGGGCTCGATTCCCCCCGGCCACCTTGCCCCGCAAGCCCCCAACACCGTGCTGGGCAACGCGACGGGGAGCACGGCTAGCCCGACGGCGATTCCGAGTCCGACGCTTCCAACGCTTCAGGTGCCATGGGTCTGCGACGGAACCACGGATAACGGAGCGATTTTGAACACCGCATTCGCGACGATTAGCGGGACGCCGGGCGCGGCGGTTGCAGTTCCGACCTCGGCGTCAGGGTGCGCCTTTACGACGGTCGCGGCGTACTCGACCGTGACTCATGGGCCACTGTCGATCACGGGGCTGGGGGACGCCTCGGTACTGCTTGCGAAAAACAGCACTGGTATTTTACATGTTACTGGGAGCACTGGTGCAACTCGCGACTATGTGCAATTGCGCGGGTTTAAGACGCTTGCCGCAAACGGTGGGGCGACCGGGTACGCGATTGAATTATCTGGTGTGGCGGTGTTCGATATTGATGTGGATCGCGTGTGCTCATCGCCGTCTGTGTTTACAAATTCGATCATTCTCGCAGGGTCTCAACAGGCGCGGAGTGGTGATGGCGTCTCAGGCGCGGATTCAAATTGTGGCACCGGCGTGTTGCTTGAGGATTTAGGTGGCATCGCTTCGAACTATGTTGGAATCACTGGGACCTTTAGTGATGTCACCTCTGCCGTAAACGTGACCGGTGGAGCGTCAGACACAACGATCTCCATACACGAAAGCAGCTCGGCCTCTGGAATTATCGTAAACCAAACCACGAGTACGGGCGGTTACGGGAACACATGGATAAATCATACGCATTTGGAGTTGAATAGTTCCATTGGGCTTAATGTCATCGCGGGTACTGTAATTTACGATAGCAACAACGATTACAATATGGCAGCTATACACGTAGCCAGCGGGGGCTCGCTGCACGCGACGGACAATCTGATCAACGGCACCGTTGTGTTGGATTCCGGGGCGACGAATCTGTATTTTGCTCACAATGTTATGAACGGAGCGCTGACCAACAATGCTGGCCTTGGGAATATCTATGGCTTCGCAAATTCTGGCAGCTATCCCACGCCATCTATGCTGCGCCTTGGTAACGCCGGGGTGTCCCTGTATTTGGACAACGCATCCTCCATTCGGGATTACACCACAGGGGCTACTGACCAATTTTACTTTGACCTCCCTATCATCACTTTTCGCGATCCGTCGTCCGGTTTTGCGACTACGGGAACAAATAATAGAGGAGCATGGTCATTTCCGGGGGCTGTTTCAACGGTAGGCGCCTCCCCCACCATCACCGGCTGCGGCACGATCAGCAGCCAAGTCGGCGGCGCACTCTCTGGCACCTTCGTCTCTAGCGCCACCTCCTGCACGCCGGTTCTGACGGCACTTCCGGCAAGTCCGCACGGCTACCAGTGCTTCATCGTCAATGACACGGCAGGTACGGGCACGGTAATCGGCTCTATTTCGAGTACGACAACCTCCGCTACGTTCCCGACGTTCACGATTGTCGCTACCAACGTGCTCGGGTTTAACTGCGGGGTATCGTTTTGACCCCTCACCTTCCCCCTCTTCGCGTCCGTCCCTCAACGCCGCCAACACGCTGCTGGGCCTGGGCAACGGCTTGACGCCTGGCTACGCCGTCGCCTTCTCCGGCTCCTCATCCGTTGATCTGAGGCCCCGGTCAAACTGAGGACCGCCAACGTCAGACGGACGGCGCAAGCTCAACGCCGGAGGTAAAAAGTGAGCCTCAAACACACCCATATCCGCACAGAGCCTCAATCTTCGGCCACCAGCTAAAGAGCGCCCATCCGATCCCGGATAGAGCGCCCGCCAGAATCCACAGCAAAGCCTTGAGCGTGATTCCAGCGCGCCCGGCAAACCAGCGCAAAAACATCATCGCGGCATCTCCACAGAGACACCATACCAGAATCTGAACGGCGTAAACGGCTGTGATGATGGCCAGCCCGAGCCATGGCCAGTGGGCCTCAGACATCGGCGGGGGTTGGTCGGGATTCACGACAGCGAGCGGCGTCTCTTGGGGACCGCCAACGTCTTCGCCGGTTCCCTGGATGCTTCACCGGAGGTAACGCATGTGTGCTTGCCTCTTCCAAACACGCACTTCTCACAGCACATGAGCTGATCCTTCCGGCGGAACGCGAAGCGCTTGCCCTTCAGAAACGATCGGGAGTGGACGCCCATTTTATTCTGCCTCCGGCGTTTCGTCTGAGCCTTCGAGCTGGCGTTGGAGGCCCTCAAGTTCTTCGATGTCTTTTTTGAGGCTTTCGTGTTCGTCCCAACCGGACCACGTGCCTGTGCTGTCGCACGATTCGAGATAACCAACTCGCCGGTTTAGATCCTCCAGAATCCCGATCAGAAGTTGGTCGGCCCTTGTCATCGATCCACTCCGAAAAGATCCAACCCGGCGAACTGTGCGCGTCCGTGCTCGGCTACCAGCCGGCGAACTTCAATCGCCTGCCATGGTTCGTGTTCCGTGTCCTCAAAGTTCAGATATTTCAGCCAATGCGCGTAAGGCGTCCACCAGCTTGCCGGGGCGGTGTCAAAAGTCCAGCCCGCCGGTTCGCCGTCCTTCTCTCCATTGACGCACATCGAGTAGTAGCGGTCGATTTGCGCAACGTCTTTCTCCGGCCAACGCAGCCGTTCCGTGACCTTGTATAGCGCATGCTTTGCCAGCAGACGGGGTTCAGACACACCCCATAGGTGCATTACGCCGCCCTCCCCCCGTTCCAGGGGTTGGAAATGATTCCAGTGCGCTCGCCCCATCGGTTGACGGTGGTGGAAGCGGTCACCCTTCCAATGCAACCTCGGTTCATCCTTGAAGGCAAGACCAATGGCGCCGCCGCCCCACAGCCCGTTTGAGTGGTACCTGTACATCCCGCCCCGCAAATTGTAAAGCGGAAGAGTGAACATCGTCCCTTCGGACATCGATTCAATCCAGAACCGGACTTTCGACGGAGCGAGATTTCCGGTCAAGATTTCGTCCGCGTCGATCAGGGCTATGTGGCTCGCGCCCCGCCTGCGGGCGTGGTCGATAAGTTTCTGGCGGTGCTGCATTTCGTCCCACCATCCCGGCACCATGGCAAAGTCGAGACGGCGTTCGTATTCGTCAGCCAGTTCTGCCGTGATTCCAAGGCTCCGGTCCGTGCAATCGTTCAGCAGAATCAGCAGCTCGTCACACCAGCTCAGAGCCACGCGAGCCGAGAGTCCCAGTATCCAATCCTCGTTTTTGACGGGCATGCAGCCAATCAGCTTCACGGCTTCAGCTCCAGCACAACATTGGTTCCGTTTTCCTTAGGATCGTGCATGAGCCGGTATCCGCCGGCTTCCGCGGCTTTCCGCATTTCGTCCCAGCGGGAATCATGTTCCACCACAACGCAGCGGGGGCGCTGGCCCAGATAAATAAGCCGCTGGAAAAGATCGACGCTGGTTCCCTCAGTGTCGAGCGACACAAACTCAAAGCTACCCCAACGGTCGAATACTCGCGCGAGGGAGAAAGTCGCCGCTGTCATCGTTCCGTAGAACCCGTAGCCTTCCCACTTCTTCAAATGCACTTCGTTCGCGGCATCCGCCGTCACCGCGTCATCCGTGATCCGCAGTTTTACAAAATCTCCACCGTTCGCGGTCACAGCGCAGCCCACCACTTCCACCCGTGGATTATTCCCGTACTCTTGCACCAGACTCCGCAAAGGACCGGGCGACGGCTCAAACATCACTGCGCTCCATCCCAGCTCAATCAGCGCTCGCGAGTTGCTCATAGCGGTTGGATGGAAGGCTCCGATCTCCAGCAGGCGTCGTGTTTCAGACTTCGAACCCTCAAGCAGCGTTGAGGCTGCCACAATATCCCAGTATCCCAGCGCTTTGAGGATGTATTTCTGCTCTCCGTATTGGCTGTAGTCCTTCATGCTTTACCCTCCGGCGGGCTTTTCGGCTTCGTTCGGGCTGGCGTTGGCGGTCCCCGGCGTGTTCCGCTCCATCCACCAAAAGATCCGATCACAAGCCCATCGGTAAGGCGGGAAGGCGTTGAGCAGCGGGCTTTCAATCCGGCGGCTCAACCACATCAGCAGCCAAAGGACCGGCCACCATCGGCGCGGCAACAGGTAGGTCATTTCGCTCCGTCCGTTGTGGTAGCAACCGTCATGGCCGCCCATTTGTCACGCAGCCGCTTCCGGTACTTCAAACAATCAGTGGCCCACTGCCCGGCAAATGGCGTGCTGCAACTGGTTGACGCTTCCGCTGGCGGCACCACCACCGGGATACCTCTGTCGTGAGCCTGCATGCACAAATCCTCGACGTGCATGTGGAATCCATCGAAGTTCACCTGGTCGAATCGAAGGCCCGAGTCCCGGCGAAAAAACACCGAGACCGCGTCAAGCGTTGAGATTGGCCCTTCCTTGAAGTTGGGATGCTGGTCCAGGTGTAGCTTGTGGACCGACCAAACATGAGTCGCTGGATCCGCGCTCCTTCCGACCATGCCGCACACAGCGCCTTCCCCGGCGCTCTGGGCGAACACATCGAGGGCGCCCGCGCCGAACACAGCATCCGCGTGGCACAACCCGAAGATGGGATTGACCCTATTCTGGCTCGTGGCTGGCACGAGAAACGACGATCCGAGGAATCGATTAGCGATGCTCGAAAGTGGCTCCTGGTTATAGTTGATAACCAGGATGGTTTCCGCCGCGTTGATATGCGTCTGGTCAAAACCCCGCATGCTTCGCTCGTCCTTGGCTACCACTACTAGGGTCAGGTCTTTGGCGTTCATGCTTTGCCTCCGGCGTCATCCGGCTCTGCCATAGGGCTGGCGTTGGCGGTGCCCATATACCCCAGCACCCCCGCCGCGATGTCCCGCAGTTTCAAATGGGGCAGCGGTCCCACTCTCCGGTCAACGCAAATCTTCTTGCCCAGCTTCCGCGCCCTGAAGCAGAACGAGACATCTTCACCGTAGATCACCAGCGTGTTGTGACCTTCGACTGGGAGAAAGCCTTCCGGGCCAAGCTCCTTGAGCAGTTCACCGCGCATGAGCACGAGGGGGAAGCCCGTGTAGCCAACTTCTTGCAGCTCTGGCCCAGCAATTAGATCCGTTGGCTTGATCTCCCCGCAAGAGAGTTGCAGCGCGGTCGGGTAAACGTCCACTCCGGTTACCGTCCAACCCGCGACCAGGTCGATATCAGGGTTGCCGTCCAGGTCGGCAATGAGTTGCTCAACCTGTTCGATCTCTACGAGCTGGTCATCGTCGAGCCACAGTACGTAGTCAAGCTCTCCCAGCGACAGCACATTTTGCGCCATAGTGAAACGCATGTGATAGACGTTGGTCCCGGCGAAGTTGAACACAATTTCCAGGTCGTAGCGCTGGGCTAGTTCGAGCAATTGCGTCCATCGCTTGAGCCACGCAACCGCGAAAGGGCCTCCGGCCACACAGAGGCCAATTCGTCTCTTCAAATGGAGCCCTTCAATCACGTCTGAAAATCCGCTGGCTTTGCGCGCCGCAAGCAGTCTCCGTCCCAATGCATACGATTGCGGCCGGTTCTGGTGTTTGTACTGCTCGTCAACCGGGATTGCCGGATCGTTGATCGGGTGCCGATGCGGAAACTCCGGCTCATCGAGCCGGATCAGTGAGCAGGTGCCGGCCTTTGCGTCGTACTCGCAGTGCCGCGCAAAGTCTTCATCCGCGTACATCCCTTCGTAGCCGGGGTACAGCAGGTATCCCAGCCGCTCAACGCGGGCGCGCGAACACACCGGCATTTCCATGATGCCCTGACCGGGCGTGCCCCTGATGGCTTTCTGACGTTCCGGTGTCCCGCCGTTGTTTACCCAGATGGCGAACTCCTTAGGCTCAGACCGGTCATTCGTCCAGGCGTCAAAAATGGCCTTTGTCAGCACTTCGTCCCAGTGCTGTGCTGGCCAGATGTCATCGGCCACAACGATCAGCACGTCTCCGGTTGCCGCTTTCGCTCCGATGTTGACCGGGGTAACCCAGCAGGATTTGCCGGGATTGAGCAGTAGGCGATTTGGTGTGAACTCTGTGCCGTGATCGTCGCGCGCCCAAACCCAATCCGCCAGCGCGTCATCGTGCTTTAGATCGAAGCCCCACTTTTCATCCGCCACCAGAATGTATTCGACGTTTTCCGGGTGCGCGGCCGCTGCTATCCAGGCTTCGTAGATTTCCCGCCACTTGTGCGGGCGGATGCTGGGATGGATGATTGAGAAAGTCATTTTTCGTTGCCTCCGGCGTTGGCTTGTGGGACGGGCGGTCTGGCGTTGGCGGTCCCGGGTGTTCTCTTGCTCACAGCTCCCCTCCCTGAATCAATCCTATCCCGGCCCAGTGCTGGTGAGAATTGAATTCGATCTTCTTACCCTTCAGCTCCGCCCACAGCTTGCCCACTCCCACATTGAGTGATCGGTGCCACTCCGAATCGTTGATATCGTGAAATGCGATCCAGCCGGAGGGGGAAACGAAATCCTTGTACATCAGAAAATCCTGCTTCACCCCTTCGTAGGTGTGGTCTCCGTCGATGAACAGGAAGTCCAGCTTGTCGCCGTTGAGCAGTTGGTTGATCCAATGTTTTGTTGCCGCGGCGTGGGAATCCATCTTCAGCAGCGCCGCGCCGGGGTCAAGCATTTCACCTCGGCGTTTGATATCCTCTTCCGTGAGTCTGTCCCCGCCAAAGGCCCCCCCCGGAAGATCGATGGAGAGTTTCAACCCGGTAGAAAGCGCGCACCACAGGTAGAACGTCCCGCCCTTCCAGGTGCCGATTTCCAGAATGTTGCGGGGCTTCAGCTCCCGCACGAACTCCGCAAGCGCCTCGATCTCCTCCGGCACTTGCACCATCCCGATTTCAAACGCGCGTTGAACTAGTTGGCTCACTCAGGCGATTCTATCAGGGAGGATTTCGTTTGAGCAATGGCCCGTTGGTACGGGTACGGTTTCATTCTGCCGTTTACGGATGCCGAACTTAGCCAAAAACAGAGTCCAGAGGGAAAGCCGCTCCGCCCGCCGCTGCATCATGACCACCACGCCGCGGGAGGGGATCAGCGTAGCCTCGAACCGACTGTTTGCTTTTGGGATGGCCATCAGCGCGATTCTATCAGCATGATACAATTTCCGCAATGGAACTCATAGGCGATTTGGGCGATATCAACAAAGTGAAGGCGATGCTCCGGGAGCTGCTGGACGGTGCAAAGCTGGTGATCGTAGAGGGCGGATTCCAGCTCGTGCTCAAACCCAAGACAACCGGACTTGAGGCGTGCGGTCGGATGCCGCCGGGCGGTTCTTCATGAAACGCCTCCTTCTTGCCGTACTGCTGGCAACGCCACTGTGCGCCCAGTCCTTCTGTGTCGCGGGCGCCGCCATGCTCCCCCAGACAAGCCCCAAGACAACCGGGTTTGAGGCGTGCGCCGCGGTGCTGTCGAGCGCCAATCAAATCTGGTCCATCACCGGGAACCAGCTCAACATGACCCCGCAAAAGAAAATTCAGGCGGTGGCCTTTTCCGGGATCGCTACGGTCTGCCATGTGTTCTCCTTTGCCACGCTCTACTGCTTTGGAGCGCCGGCCGGCGCAACCACGGGAACCAACGCCAGCCTTGCCGTTACCGGAGGATTCATCGGCACATTCCCGGTGAAGGGCGGAAAGTGGGGATTTTTCACGCCGGGCTACAGCGTCGTCAAGTCGAACGCGGGAGCGACTGGCACAATCCTTATCGGATGGGGGTACAAGCTGTGAACGTCAAACAAATCGAATCGTTGGCGATGAACATGTTGGCCATCTTCGGATGCGCGGTCGTGGGAGCGCTTTACAACATCTTGCAGCAGGGGGATTTGCCGCACGATTGGAACGGGGTGCGGAAGATGTTGGGGAGCGCCGCGTTTGCCGGAGTCCTTGCCGTTTTCGGCTGGATTAAGATGCGCTCCCCCTGGGCAAAGCCTACCCAACCGGCTGTTGGGGATTCTCCGACCACTTGAACTCTGCCAGTCCGCCGCCGGCGTTAAAGTAGGTCAGGTTCTCTCCGCCGATTCCGCCGTAGGCTCCATTGGTGTCGAGCATGTCCGGGGATCCCCCAAAGCCCTGATCGACCGGGCCCCGGTCCCACACGTCGCCCGCGTAATCGTCCATGTTCAGCGTGCCCTGCTCTCCTGCGGAAGTCAGCGGCACGGTGCCCTGAATAATCCACACGTCCAGACCCAGCGGGTTGGGAACCGGCAAGAGCATGAAGGCCGCGTTGCCGTTCTGGGTTCCGCTCACGAGTTTCAGCGTTGCAGAGGGGAAGTTCTTCAGGGCCAGATCGAGCACCTTCTGGGCTTGCGCCTTGGTGGAAAACATGTACCAGTTGCCTAGAGGGACAGGGATGAACTCGACTACTCCGTTCGGCAGGCTGTAAGCCTGCAATGCGCCTTGTGGTTGGGTGAGCATGACCGCAAGCATATCATTTCTTTGCGTCCCGTGAAAGGCTGGTACCAACGGTCTATTTCTTTACAGAGGTCCCGGCCTGTAGAATTGCAAGGGTGAAGAGCGGTTACACCGTCGAAGTGTTATGGTGTCCTAACGCGCGGCAAGGGGCTAAAAACGGCTGGTCATTTCCGCCGGCGGTTCGTAAACACCTAATTGTCGCGACCCAAGGGAAGCGAGTCCTTCAACTATTCGGAGGTCTCGCCACGTTTGGAACTCGTATAGATATTGACCCCCGCGTGAGGCCTCACGTCATTGCAGATGCATGGCTTCCGCCGTTCGCTAAGGACAGCTTTGACGTGGTTATCATCGATCCGCCGTACTTTCATTTGAACGCTCAGATGAAAACCGCCTTGTTCCGCGCGGCTGGCTGGATGGCGAAAGAAAGCGTTATCTGGTTTTCGACGATATGGCAAGCCGGATCCGGCGGATTGAAACCCTCCAAGGCTTACCTTGTCCGAGTCGGGGATTCCTGCCATGTCCGATGTCTTCAGTATTTCGATGTGGTGGCGAAGCCCGGCCCAGTTGATCGCTTCAATCGAGGGCCAGCGATGAAATACAACCGATGGCTAGTAAATCCCCACGGGTTTGCGTTTGAAGAAGTGGGGCCCGCCAATGAAGAATCGCCCGGCCCACAATCACCCGCCGGAGGTAACCTTCAACCAGTTCCGCGCGATCTCCTCAAAGATCACAGGTAGGGACTTGGTGACTCTCCAGCCCGGATAGTGCGCCTGCATCCTGCGCAGGTCGCTGTAGTAGCAAATGTGATCGCCCGGCCGGTTCTCGTCCAGGTAGCGCCAATTCATTTTCTTGCCGGTCGCGTCCTCAGCCATCTGGAAGGCTTCAAGGATCGAGCAAGAGTTGGGCTTCCCGCCGCCCAAATTGTAGACCTCGGCCACTCGCGGCGACTTCCAGAATCCGAACATGAAGCTTGCCACATCCTCGGAGTGAATGTTGTCGCGAACCTGCTTGCCCTTATATCCGAAGACCTTGTATTCCCGTCCTTCTACGTTGCACTTGATCAGGTAACTCAGAAACCCGTGAAGCTCGACGCCTGCATGGCCGGGCCCCGTCAAGCACCCTCCGCGAAGACAGCACGTGGGCATGCCGAAATAGCGTCCGTACTCCTGCACCATCACATCGGCGGCCAATTTCGATGCTCCGAACAGGGAATGCTTGCTCCGGTCGATGGAAAAGCTTTCACTGATGCCGTGCTCCATGTCCGCGTAATAATCCCAGCGCGTTTCTTTCTCCACGAGGGGCAGCGAGTTGGGCCGGTCGCCATAGACCTTGTTTGTGGACATGTGTACGAAGGGTGCCTCAGGGCAATTTTGCCGCGCCGCTTCAAGGAGGTTCAGCGTCCCACCCGCGTTTACCTCGAAATCAAGAAACGGAATCCATGCGGCAAGATCGTGGGAGGGTTGGGCCGCAGTGTGAATAATGAGATGGGGTCTTAGTTCCGCCACTAGGGCTAGGATCTTTCGACGATCACAGATATTTATGCAGGCGTGGTGATAGCTTCGGAGTTCGAGTAATTGAAGGCGGACTGAATCCGTGTCCCCTTCTGGGCCAAAAAAAATAGCCCGATGTCCGGTGTCAATCCCCGTGACCTCGAAGCCCCGCTGGATGAACCAACGGGTGACCTCAGATCCGATGAGCCCGCAGGAGCCGGTGACCAAAACCTTCTTCATGAGCCCCGCGCGATCGCAATCACAACAATCCCGGCAGCTCCCAGCCATGTGACCCAGTCCGGCACTCCCGGAAAGATGGTGGACTGGGAAAGATCCGGCAGAGAGAAACTGGGGAGTCCGAGCGACGAAAGATCGAGACTTGGGAGTGAACCCGCGTCCGGCACGGCGTTCAGCGGGACATCGGAAGGCAGGCCGGTTTGCGAGGATACAAACGACGCGTAGGCCGTGGGGTTGTTATTGCCTTGCCCAGCAGGCGCCCATTTCTGAAAGAACTGCTGAAGCGTCAACCCTTGATCGACGTAAGACCCGATCAGCGCGTTTTCAGCCGCCTGCCCGTCCGCCAGCGTCGGATACACCATGGGCCGGTAAAGTCCGGTCTGCTGGTAATACGACACGTCCATCAGATTGCCGGGGTTGTTGTTTGGCGCGGCCGCGCCTTCCTCCGCGTTGATCGCGGAGGCGAGTGAGCTAACGATTGCCTGGGAAGCTCCGAGGCCATGCGCAAAGTGCGGCACTGGAAGCGCGATCATTCGTCCTCGTCGTCGTCCTCGTCGAAATCGTCGTCCTCTTCCAAATCTTCGTCGTCGTCCAGCTCGTCATCGTCGTCTTCGTCCTCTTCAATCTCCAGCACCAGCGGTTCGATAGTGACGACGTTCAGCGCTTCGTCGCACTGGTCGCATACGACGCAATCGCCTTCTGAGAGTTCTTCCAAATCGATTTCAACCGGGGCTTGGCAAGCTGGACATTCTGTGGTCACGGCATTCATGGTATCACCACCAGATTAATATCCGTGCCAGCCGCCAGCGCCGCGCGAACGGGCTCCGGCATGACGATGCAGCCTTCGGAAAACTCCGGCCCATGGATGTAGAACCCACCGCGGCCCTTGAGCCAGTTGAAACCTGGAGCGTTCGGATTAGGGCTTGGCAATGGGATCAGCGGAGCGCTGATGGGCCCGAGCTGCGCATGCGTGCCCCAAACTCCGATAGTGTAGCGCCCGCAAGGCAGCGGCCCCACGTTGTGAACGTACTGCATGGCCGGATTGTTGTAGCCCGCGCCGTTGCCCGCGTGGCCGGTTCCCAGCAGCGTTCCATCGTCCGCGAACAACTCTCCGGTGCTTTGGTGGTAGGTCATCCCACTGGCCCTACTCCATCGGTTCGCCTCAGCACCCCAGCGGTGCGGAGGATGCGTTCCAGTATCGCGAGCACGAGCGCTCCGCCGATTCCGCGTTGCCACCATTTGCCTTCGGCAAGATCGTCCTTGATTGAGGCTACAGCGTCTTCCAGGCGAATAATCCGGCCATCATGGTCGGCAGTTTTGAGAAGCGCTTGCGTGGCTACTTTTTCCAACTCCCGAATTCTTATTTGGTCTGGCGTTTCATCGAAAAACGCGCTGGCGGTGCCGATGAGACCAAGGGCCAGCGAAATACCCAGGAGGGCATCCCGAATTATGCGGAAAGGTTTCATTACACGCTTTCCGAATTCGGATAGGTGAAGCCTTGCAACATCCCAATGGCCACGTCGGTAGCCGCCGGGGTGGACAGTCCGGTATTGTTGATCGTGATTTGGAGCACGTCGAGCGGGGCAAACTCCAGTCTTTGCCGAATTGGGGAAAGCTCGGTTTCAAACTGCCCGGCGGTGGTCACGAATTTCCCGGTCGGGAAATCCAGGTTCGTGAAAAACTCCACCCCGCGGGGTCCAGATGAATACTTCACCTGCAACGTGAATTTCATGAGCCCTTGGCCGGGACTGTAGCCCGTAGCGTTCGTGGACATCAGCACATCGGTGAGCACAAAACGATAACCCTCCGGCACTTCGTAGCTCAGAACGGTCTGTTGGACCGACGTTGCCGGAGCTGTGATCGGAAGCAGCGCCACAATGCCGGATGGCCTGGCGAATCGCGCGTTGGGCCCCTCGTACAGCCACTGGAAGTGGTATTTCCCCTCGACGCGATGGGGCGTGGACAGCGGGCGCGCGGCGGCGATGA
>VFSW01011884.1_pt1 | contig 12199 bp, 9 predicted proteins | sample 5358111 | NCBI WGS metagenome assembly VFSW01 (sample SAMN11554181, study PRJNA540505) | mine drainage metagenome | isolation source: sediment from site ElyBrook_90M | place: USA: Ely Copper Mine, Vershire, VT | collected 2017
AACTCCTTCAAGGTCGAGCCCTGCTTCGGCAGGCCCCAACCGGCTCCTTCAAGGCGCATCAATACTCTGGCGCTCCGCTGGCGTGCTGGGAAACATTCAGCAGAATCCCGGCCGCAAAAAGATTGATGACCAGCGAAGATCCTCCGTAGCTGAAGAATGGTAATGGAAGTCCCTTGGTAGGCAGGATGCCCGTAACCACGCTGGCGTTGACCAGAGCCTGTCCCACCAGCATTACAGTGATTCCAATGGCCAGCAGGCGGCCAAACTCATCCGGGCATCCTGCCGCTGCGCGCAGACCTCGCCATAGAATAACGATAAACAGCACCAACACGGCGAAGCCACCTATCAACCCAAACTCCTCGCAAATGACCGCATAAATGAAATCCGTGTGCGGTTCAGGAAGAAAAAAAAGCTTTTGCCTGCCCTCCATAAAGCCCATGCCGGTAAGGCCTCCAGTACCCACGGCAATCAGCGACTGCAGCATTTGGAAGCCTTTACCCAGCGGATCCTCGCCCGGGTGCAGAAAAACCAGCATGCGGTTCAGGCGATACGTAACGTGAAAAATAAGCTCATAAAGAACCGGCAGCATGCCCAGACCCGCAAGCACAAAATAGCGCACCGGCAACCCCGCCACAAACAGCATGGCCGCTGCCACCAGTGCAATCGCAAGCGAAGTCCCAAGGTCAGGCTCCTTCAGAACCAGAAGCACCGTGATGCAAACGACGGCCCCGACAGGCAGAAGAGTGTGGCGGGCATCCTGGATTTGGCCTTGCCTTCGATCCAGGAAATAGGCCAAAAAGATAATCAGCGCCATCTTGGCCAACTCTGAGGGCTGAAAATGAAAGGCTCCTGAGCCCAGCCATCGGTGAGTGTTGTGCCCGTGGCCAGCCACAAGAGCGACCAGCAGCAGCACTAAAGTAGCCGTTAGAAGCGAGAAAACCACCGAGGGGCTGCGCAGCCAGCCGTACTTCATGTTCATTGCCACAAGCATGGCAACCAACCCAATAACCGCCGCTATCAATTGATGGCTGAGAAAGTAGTAAGTTGAATGGTAGCGTTGCGCCGCCATTACGGCTGACGCGCTAAAGACCATCCACGAGCCGAGCAACACGGCGGAAACAACGGTGCCGAATAGGATGCGATCGGATTCGAGCTTTCTTGCCATGTGTGCCGTCTACTCCTTCAACCCGGCCGCTGCTGGCGCCTGGGCGGAGGCTTCAATCTGGTCCGCCTGCACAGCCTCAGCCCCCCAGCCAACTTCATATTGGATAATCTGGTCCGTAATGGGTTCAAAGGGTCGCAGTTGAATGCCAGCGGCGGACTCCCCGGCGCCTTCCCAAAGTCGCGATGCCATGACTGGCAATAAGCCGGACTCCTCGCCTTGCAACTCAAAAAGGAAAACCGGCTCCAGCGGTTTTGCCTGAGTTTGGCTTCCCGGCATCACGCCAGCCACTGTAACGGGATCCGATTCGGGTTTCACCTGAGGCTGGTTGATCTGATCTTCAATTTGCCTTGCGGGCTGGCCGGTTTCGGGGCCGCCGAGTTGGGGGCCGCGCGCAACCTGTTGGCGGGGGGTAGCCGCAGCCGGCCCTGGCTGGGTCGCGGTGGAAGTCCTCCGCCCCTGGGGTTCAGGCTGGCTTGAATTTGCCGTCTGTGCCTGGGCCAGCGCGGCAACCAATTCCTTAAACACGCGTCCACGCTGTTCAAAGTCCTGAAACTGATCAAAGCTGGAGCAGGCGGGTGCAAGCAGCACAGTATCTCCCGGCACCGCACGGGCGAAGGCTTCCCGCGTGGCCTTGGCCAGGTCACCCGCCATTACGATCTCTGACGCTCCGCTTAGCTCTTCGCCAATGCGCTGCGCCGCCGCTCCGATTAACAAGAGATTCTTCACCCGAGTCTCAATCAGCGGCCGCAGCGGCGAGTAGGGAGCTCCTTTGTCTTTGCCGCCCATGATCAGGTGAACTCCCCGTTGAAAAGCGTTTAAAGCTTTGGCAGTGGCATCAACGCTGGTAGCCTTTGAATCGTTAAAGAACTCCACACCAGCGAGAGTGGCCACGTATTCGAGGCGGTGCTCAACTCCGGTAAATTCGCGCACCGCCTGGCGAATTGCGGAAAAGTCTGCGCCCAGCGCAAAGGCCGCTGCCGCCGCGGCCATCACATTCTGAACGTTAAAATCGCCGCGCAGCTTGATTTCACGCGTTTCCAGCAGCACACGCTCCAGGTTGGCCCAGCGCAGCAGCACGCGACCGCGCGACAGCATGACTCCTTCAGGCAGGTCCCTTTCCAGGCTGAAGTAAAGGGTTCGGCTCGCGATGGAAGGCGCCAGCGACATAACCACAGGATCATCCGCGTTGAGAATGGCGTAATTGTTTTCACGCTGATTGCGGAAGATCTGGGCCTTGGCCGAAATGTAGGCTTCAAAGGACGGGTGACGGTCAAGATGATTCGGCGTAATGTTCAGCAGAACCGCCACGTGGGGCCTTAAGTCCTGAATCGCCTCCAACTGAAAGCTGCTCAATTCCGCCACGACGATGGTCTGTTCCGTCACCTGACCGGCCGCGGTAATCAGGGGCACGCCGATGTTGCCTCCGACAAAATTGGGGAGCCTGGCGCACTCCAGCATTTTCCCGAGCAGCGCTGTAGTGGTGGTTTTGCCGTTGCTGCCCGTAATGCCTACCAGAGGTCCAGGCAAAAACCAACTGGCGGCTTCCACTTCGGGCAGCACGCGGATTTGCTGCCGCCTGGCCTTCAGCAAATACGGCATATCCCACGAGACACCCGGGCTGACAACTATCAGGTCCTGCCGCAGGAACGTTTCCTCCCGGTGGAGACCCAGTTCCAAACCGATTTTTTCCTGCAATAATTCCCGCAGGCTGTCCTGAAAAGCGGCCGGCTCGCGTGTATCCGTGACAGTCACGGTGGCCCCGGCGGCGCGCAGACGCTGCGCCACAGCCCGGCCGCTGCGGGCCAAACCAACCACCAGAACACGTTTTTGACGCAGACCCATCATGGTCGGGCTACCGGTCTCTGATTACTGCTGCGGCGAAAGTGACTATCCAGAATTTCCGACACCAATTCGGAAAGCGAACGGCGAGCTTCCTTGGCCAGCCGCCGCGCCGCCGCAACCGTATCGCGATTCAGCGTCAAACTCACCCGGGTAGGGTAACGGAAAGATTTGGGTCGAGCCATACGTTACCGCCTCAGTCTTTGGATGTCCCCGAAGGGGTGCTGAACACGCTGCGCTTAATTGCGTATTTTATGCACACAAATTACTGTTGTCAAAACCCGGACGTCCGGGTCCGAATCAGCGCTCGCCATCATGGGCTTAGCGCAGCTTCAACGTGGTGAGCGCGAAAAGTGCGAAAACCAACCCCGCAATCCAAAACCGGGCGATAATTTTTGATTCCTTCCACCCACTCAGCTCAAAATGGTGGTGGATCGGCGCCATGCGGAATATCCGCTTTCTGCGCCATTTATACGAACCTACCTGCAGAATGACGCTGAGCGCTTCAATCACAAAAATACCACCCACAAAAGGCAGCAGCAGCTCCTGTTTTATGATGACCGCAACCGTGGCCAGCGCTCCCCCCAGGGCCAGCGAGCCCACGTCACCCATAAATATTTCCGCCGGATAGGCGTTGTACCACAGAAAACCCAGGCTGGCCCCGACCATCGAACCGCAGAAGATCGTGAGTTCTCCCGAACCCGACAGGTGTTCCAGGTCCAGATAGCCCGCCCAGGCGGAGTTCCCAGTAACGTAGGCCAGCACTGTAAGAGCTGAGCCCGCGATAATCATCAACCCAATCGCCAGCCCGTCCAGGCCATCCGTAAGATTGACGGCGTTGGATGAGCCCACCAGCAAAAACGCCACAAGAAGCAGGAACGGAATAAAAGCGAGCGGAAAAGTCCAGGGGCTGCCCAGGAGCCGGTCAATCACAAAGTCAGGCTTGATGTTTTTGAAAAAGGGGAAGGTGAGCCGCGTGGAATAGAGACCGTATTGAGTCAATGCAATCAGGCTTACCGCCAGCCCTGCGCTCACCATAAATTGCAGCAGGAGCTTGGTGCGGCCCGTCAACCCCAGGTTCTGCCTCTTGCGAAGCTTCTGATAATCATCCCAAAAGCCTATGGCGCCAAACGCCATGGTAACGATCAGGGCCAGCCAGATAAACACATTGGTAAGATCCGCCCAGAGGAAAGTTGGCACAGCGATACAAAGCAGGATGAGCACACCGCCCATGGTGGGAGTTCCGGCTTTGGCCCGGTGCGATTCCGGACCTTCCTCACGAATATACTGGCCGATCTGGAACTGCCTGAGCTTGCGAATCACCCATGGCCCGGAAATAAGCGACAGCAGCAAAGCAGTAAGACTGGCTGAGGCGGTGCGAAAGGTGATGTAACGAAATAGATTAAAGATATGCAACTGCGAGTGGAATTTGAGGTAAAGGAAATAGAACATGAGAAATCAAGCCGCCTTGCCTGCCACAATCTTCCATCAATATCAAGAATGACCGAAAATGCCACGGTTCAAGGTGACCATCTGAAAAACATCTTACCCCTTGCCGGCGGCTGTTGATAAAAGAACCTCAACCGCCTTCTCAAGGTGCACACCTCGCGAGCCCTTTACCAGAACCACGTCGCCTTCCTGAAGCGTCCGGCCGCAGGCTTTTGCCGCCTCCTCCGGACTTTCAAAAAAGCCCATCTGAGCAGCACTCATGCCCGCTTCCAGCGCGCCCTCCATGAACCACCGTGCATCGCCCTGGACGGCGAAGAGTTGCTCAACCCCGCATGCGGGCAGCCGCCGGCCCATTTCGCGATGGAGTTCCGGGGATGTGGGGCCAAGTTCCAGCATTTCACCTGCAATCAGCCGCCGCCGCCTGGCGCCGGGCCAGTCACGAAGAGTTTCCAGCATCATTCCCAAAGCACGCGGGCTGGAGTTGTAGCTGTCATTGATCAGCACCGCCCCGCCGGGCAGCTTCAAAACCTGCGAGCGCTGGTCAAGCGCCGGCAAGTTTTCGAGCGCCGCGCAAGCGGCCTGCGGCGGAACTCCGTGTAACCCGGCCACGGCAATTGCCGCCAGTGCATTTTCCACGTTATGGCGACCCGGCAATGGCAGCAAACAATCGCCGCTGCCAAACTCGCCAGCCACCTGAAACTGCACCCCGGCTCTGTCGCCTGCGCGTGCCGGGCGCACGGAAAGGGCCCTTACGCCGGCCAGCGGCGAAAATCCGTAATAGATGACGCGCCCCTCAAATCCACGGGAAAAGCTGCGCACCCGCTCGTCATCAAAATTCAGCACAGCCGTGGCAGGGGCTTCCAGGCCTTCAATCAACTCGCGTTTGGCGCGGGCAATGCCCTCCACCGATTCAAAGAATGCCAAATGCACCGCGGCCACGTTGGTCACAACGCCGGTTTCGGGTTCCGCTATTCGGGCCAGCGTCCGAATCTCCCCGGCCGCCGACATGCCCATCTCCAGAACCGCGAATTCCTGCTCGCGATTCAGGCGCAACAAGGTAAGCGGCACACCGTATTGATTGTTCAGATTGCCCGCGGTTTTCAGCACTCCGTACCGTACGGCAAGCGCCGCGGCAATCATCTCCTTGGTCGTCGTTTTGCCCGTGCTGCCTGTAATACCAACCACTTTACCGCCCCAGCGCTTTCGCACGGAGTTGGCCAGCCTGGCCAGCGCCTGGGTTGTATCGCGAACGGGAATCAGGCGGTCGCGCCCCTGGGCTTTCTGGTACCCTGCCTGCTCCACCACCGCGCCCGCAGCACCCGCCGCCAGCGCGTCATTTACAAAATTGTGGCCGTCAAAGTGTGGTCCGCGTACCGCAAAAAAAAGGTCGTTAGGCTTCAGGCTGCGCGAGTCAATGGAATAGCCAGCCGCAATGCGTTCACCATCGCCAACTTCGGAAGCCAGCATGGCGGCTATCTCCGCCAGTTTCAGTTGCATCATCTATCGCCTGGATGAATTACGCTTCGGCCGCGCGCGGCGCGCCTTGCTGTGAGTCCGGAGCTACCGGCCCGGGCCTGCCTGCCTGTTCCAACCGAATTCTTGCAGCGCCTGGCGGGCCACTTCACGGTCATCAAAGGCGATGGTTCTGTCTTTCAGCACCTGATAGGTCTCATGACCCTTGCCGGCAATCAGCACCACGTCGCCTGTTCGCGCCTGTTCGATGGCGGTACGGATGGCAGCTCTCCGGTCAACTTCCGCCAGGTAGCGTTTGCCCGACTTCTGCAGACCCACCATGGCGTCATTCATAATGCTGACCGGGTCCTCGTTCCGCGGGTTGTCGGAAGTAATCACCGCCAGATCGCTCAGCGCTCCGGCGGCTTCGCCCATCAGCGGCCGCTTGGAGCGGTCGCGGTCGCCTCCGCAGCCAAACACCACAATCAGGCGCTGCCGCGTTAATTCGCGGGCCGTAAGCAGCGCATTGCGCAACGCGTCGTGGGTATGGGCGTAATCCACAATTACCAGAAATGGCTGGCCTTCGTCCACCCGCTCAAACCGGCCCGGCACCTGAGACATGGCCGCGATACCCTTGCGGATCGCCTCATGTGATACGCCCAACCCTTCCGCGGCGCTGGCAGCGGCGATCAGGTTTTCACGGTTGCCGCGGCCAATCAGGCGCGACTCCAATTGCAGTTTGCCGGATGGCATCTGCAGAGTCAGCGAAACGCCCTCCGGGGTTTCATTGGCGCTCTTCAAGCGGACAATGGCATTCGGATGGCTGCCGAAGGTCAGTATGTGCGGCAGCTTCAGCTCCAGCAGTTTCGCGCTCCAGGGATCATCCAGGTTGATGACCGCCGCGGCCGGCGGCGGCGTTCCAAGCCCTTCAAACAGGCGCCGCTTGGCGGCGAAATAGTTCTCCATCGTGTGGTGGTAGTCCAGGTGGTCGCCGGTCAAATTCATGAAAACGGCTGCGGCGAACGGCAGCCCCCAAATCCGCTCCTGCGCCAGCGCGTGTGAGGATGCCTCCATCACAGCAGAACTCCCTCCGGAATCCACCAGCTCACTCAGGTAGTTCACCAAGTCCAGGGATTCCGGTGTGGTGTTCGTAGCCGTCAGCCGCTTTGCGCCAAAGCGGTATTCGATCGTGCCGAACAGGCCCGCGGTCTCACCCGCGGCTTCTAGAATGGAATGGATAAGAAACGCCGTGGTGGTTTTGCCGTTGGTGCCGGTAATGCCCACCAGGCGCAATTTAAGCTCGGGATGGCCGGCCAACGCACGCGCCGCTCCCGAAAGGGCGCGCCGGATGTGCGGGACCTTTATCCAAACCCCGGCGAAATCGGCGGGAGCTTCACGCTCGCTTACTACACCGATGGCGCCCGTCTTCAGTGCCGGCTCAATAAAGCGATGGCCGTCGGCATTCTCGCCCTGGATGGCAAAAAAAAGGAACCCCGGCGCAACGCGGCGCGAGTCGTAGGCCAGCCCGGCAACCTCGAGCGTCGGCGAAAATTGCAAGGCTGAGCCTGTGGGCCCCGCGCTGCCCATCGCCTCCAGAATCTGGCCAAGCTTCATGCTGGCATTCGCTTCCAGGGCCGCGGAAAAGCGGCCGATTTTAGTTTTTTGGGGCACAATCAGCGAGCAAACTGCACCACTACCCTGCTTCCCGGCGGCACACTCTGACCGGCGGGGGGATCCTGCTCCAGGGCCAGCCCCGAGCCGGTAAAGTTCAGTTCCAGTCCCAATTGCTGGCAACGCCTGGCTACCTCGCGCAAGTCAAGGCCGTTAAAGTCGGGCACTTTAACCAGGGGCCCGTCGCTTAAGGCCACCGTCTTCCCCGCCCCTGCCCCGGGCCGGCTATCAGGATGCGAAAAGGAGACGGCGCGCAATGAGGGATCCTGGTCATCAGCCGGTGGAACTGAAGCCTTGGCGCCTGCCGCGGAGGTTTGCGGAGCGGCGGGCGGGGCGACAGCCGCCGCGGAAGGCGCTTCCCAGCGGTGCAATTGCGATTGCAGCAAGTCATCACCCCGCCGGCGCGGCTGCGCCGAGGGCGTCAACGCTTTATCCTGCTGAACGTTCAGGTAGGCGAGCGACTGCTCCGCAATTTCCTTAAAGGCCGGCTCCGCCACTTCGCGGCCAAAGTGCTGCCCTTCGGGCGTATCGATAGCGACCAGGATCGTCAGTTGCGGGCGTGTGGCGGGGGCAAAACCAATGAATGATGCCACAAAGTGCGTCTTGGAATACGCGCCGTTGGGGTCGATTTTATTTGCCGTCCCGGTCTTACCACCCACCGTGTATCCGTTCAGTTGCGCCAGCGTGCCGGTGCCGTGCTCCACCACGCCCTGAAACATTCCGCGCATGATCGCCGCCGTATTCGCGCTGACCACACGCTTGCCGGGCACCGGAGGCAGCGGATCGTGCAGGTCTCCGTAATAGATATCGCGCACCAGCCGGGGCTGAAACAGCACGCCGCCGTTGGCGATGGCGGAATAGGCGCTTACCAGTTGCAGCGGGGTCACGCCGATTTCCTGCCCCATGGAGATTTCGCCGATCGAAATTCCGCTCCAGCGGCTGGGTGGCTTCAGCAGGCCGCGCTCTTCACCGGGCAACCCGATCCCGGGCTTGGCGCCGAAACCAAAACGCAAAATGTAATCATAAAGGCGCTGTTCTCCCAGCCGCAGCCCCAGCTTGATGGCCCCCACGTCGCTTGACTCCGCCAACACCTCGCTGACCGGGATCACTCCAAAGCGTTGGTGGTCATGAATGGTGTGTCCGGATAAGGTGATACCTCCCATCTGGCAGTCGATGAGCTCGTCGGGGCGAGTCAATCCTTCGTTCACGGCTGAAGATACGGCTACAATTTTGAAAGTCGAGCCGGGCTCATACACCCAGGAGACCAGCCGGTCCTCGCGCGCCACCGGGTCGGCCTTTTCGTAATGATTGGGATCAAACGTGGGCAGCCCGGCGGCGGCCAGAATCTCGCCGGTATTGGGGTTCTGCACTACGGCCACACCGCCTTTCGCATGGTGGACCGCTACGGCCTCCGCCAGGGCGCGTTCCGCGGTGAACTGAATATTCTCATCAATGGTCAGAACCACGTTCTTGCCCGGCTGCCCGGACCAGGGAAAGGAGCTGTAGGATTGCCGCCTCGCGTCCTGCCGCACCAGCGCATAGCCTGGCTGGCCGGCAATCTGCTGGTCCAGCTCGAATTCAATGCCCGCCAGGCCCTTGCCATCCATGCCCACGTAACCCAGCAGCGCCGCCGCCAATTCATCCTTGGGATAAAATCGCTGGCACTCTTTTTGAAAATAGATTCCCTGCAGGTTCAGCGCCCGCACGCGGCTGGCCTCCTCGTCAGTCACCTTGCGTTTGATCCAGCAGAAAGAGCGGGCCGCATTCAGGTGGGCTTCAAGGTCCGCTTCGTTCAGTCCCAGCACGGGCGCCAGCAGCCGGGCCACCATGCCGCGGTCGGGAACTTCCTGCGGCACCGCGCAAATGGAATCCACGGGCAAGCTCATCGCCAGCTCGCGCATTTGCGAGTCGTAAATGGTGCCGCGCTGCGGCGCCAGCTCCACGGTGTGCTGCTGCTGCCTGCGGGCCAGGTCCATCCAGCGGTTGTATTCGATGATTTGCAGGTAATACAGGCGGGCTAGAATCGCGGCCATCCAAAGCAGCATGGCCGCGCCCAGCATGATGCCGCGCTCGACCGTTAAGCCTCGTTCCTTCAACTTGCGCTGGCGCGCATTCTTGGGCCGGGACATCAGGGCTCCCGTGCCAGGCCTTCCGTGGACAGTCCTGACGTCATGGAATTCAGCGCCGGCAGGTTCCTCGCATATTCGGATTCCGTCACGCTGGCCTGGGCCACTCCAAGGGCTTCAGCGCGAATGCGCTGGCTGGGGCTGGTGGGCGCAAGACCCAGTTTCTCGCGCGCCAGGTCGTTAATGCGTTCCGGATCGGTCAACGCCGCCTGCTCCAGGCGCAGCCGGCGATTCGATTCCTGCAACTGCGCCTTCTCCTGTTTCAGCCGCTCATTCTCATAGCCGTAATTGACGCACTGAAAATGCTGCAGGGCGTACACCATGCCCAAAAGGAACAACACCACTCCAGCCGGCAGCAGGCGATAACAACGGCGCCGGTTGGCGCCATCCACTTCGCGCCGCAGCCGCGAATTATCAATCCGTTTTACATAGATAACCTCCGGCAGAGCGCTGCGCCCCGCTACGGGCGCCTGGCGTGGCCTTCGGATTTGAGGGATGGTAGCCGTGAGAGTTGCCATAAGTTCCACTTAACCCGTCGTGCTGATTTCCGCCTTCAATCCTTCGCCGGCGCTTCCTGCCCGCCCGGGCTCATTTCCACCGCCCGCAGCTTGGCGCTGCGTGAGCGCGGATTCGCCCGCACTTCTTCTTCACTTGCCGTTACCACCTTGGGCGTCAAAAGGCGCGCCCGGCCGGCCTGCTTCCAACTGCGGAACGTTGTCTTCACAATCCGGTCCTCAAGCGAGTGAAAGCTGATGATCACCACGCGACCGCCGGGCCGCATCACGGCGGGCAGGTGCGCCAGAAAAGCCTCCAGGCTTTCCATTTCCTTGTTAACCGCCAGCCGCAGCGCCATAAAGGTGCGCGTGGCGGCATCAATTTGGTGGAGGCCCGTCCGTGAGGGGTTTGCTCGCCTCACCACCTGCGCCAGGTCGGTAGTGTCACGAAACGGACGGGCCTTCATAATGGCTCGCGCGATGCGGCGCGAGTGGCGCTCCTCTCCAAACCGGTAAATCAAATCCGCTAAATCGTGTTCCGGCATCTGGTTCACTATCTCCGCTGCCGTTATCTCATCCCGCGGGCTCATGCGCATATCCAACGGCCCGCTGCGCGAAAAACTGAAACCCCGCTCTGCGTCTTCAAGCTGCATGGAGCTCACGCCCAAATCCGCCAGCGCTCCATTCAGCAGCGGCAGGCCGCTGGCAGCGTGAATGGCCTCCACATCGGCAAAGTTACCTTCATGCACCTGCAACCGCTGAGGGTCGCCGGCCAGGCTCGTCAGCCTGGCCAGCCGCTGGCCCGCCAACTGGATTGCCGCCGGATCGCAATCAATCGCCAGCAAGCGGCCGCTGCCCAGCCGCTCCAGAATCGCTTCCGTGTGCCCGCCCGCGCCCAGCGTGGCATCAAGGTAAGTGCCGCCAGCGAGCACCTGTAAATAATCCAGCGCTTCCCGCAGCAGTACCGGAACGTGCGTCAAATGTTCAGCTCACTCAGCGCCTTTTCGTCCTCGGGCGTAATCGGGTTCTGCTTCAGGTGCTCGTCAAAGCGCTCCGGACTCCATACTTCCAGGTAATCCAGATAACCAATCACCGCCACTTCGCCCTTCATGGCTGCGGAGGTGCGGAGTTGCGGAGGCATCAGAATGCGCCCTTGAGCGTCCATATCCGCCATTTGCCCCCAGTAGTTGGCGCGATCCAGAAATTTGCGCTTGGCCGGATGCATTGAGGGCAGCGCCGCCAGCTTCTCCTCGATCTTGCGCCATTCCGCAAACGGATAAATGCGCGCATACTGGCCATCCAGGCTGGTTACGTAAAAGTCGTGGCCGTACTGTGCTTCCAGCAACGACTTGAAGGCGGTGGGAATCTTCAACCTTCCCTTGTCGTCCACACTCGCTTTGTGCATTCCGCGCAGCATGATGGCGTTCACCGGAGCCGAAGCAGCCCTTCCAAAAGGCCACTCTGGGCCATAATAGTCTATATTCGGCCACTTTCATCCCCAACTTTAGACCTCGTAACATCTAGAGTCAAGAGGATTTTTGATTAATTTTTTCTCATCCGGGTAACGCTTGTGACCCGTCTGCGGCAAGGGCATGCGCCCATCGGGCAAGTTACGGCGCCGTCGGACTGGCCAGACCTTTACAGGCTAGCCGGAGGCGATGCCGGCCTGCTGTCCGTTGCGGCTGGCGTCATTCCAAGCCTTCGTGCCGCCGGACATAGACCCAAACTTATGTCCCCAGTTCCTTATACAGGCCTTGTAGGTTCATCCCTTGGGGCTGACGTTCCAGCAGTTTGCTGAAAAACGTCCCTGGGATGCCATCCTGAGCGCCAGCGAAGGATCTGTTTTTTTGCGGAATCAAGCCCATGCGAGATTCCTCGTCGCTTGCAGTTCCTCGGAATGACAAACAAAAGCCGCTGCGCTCGGAATGACACACGTGGGTACGGGACTACGACAACGGCATCCAACGCCGCGACTGTCATTCCGAGGCCGCTTTGTGGCCGAG
>VFSW01011885.1_pt1 | contig 12199 bp, 10 predicted proteins | sample 5358111 | NCBI WGS metagenome assembly VFSW01 (sample SAMN11554181, study PRJNA540505) | mine drainage metagenome | isolation source: sediment from site ElyBrook_90M | place: USA: Ely Copper Mine, Vershire, VT | collected 2017
CGGCACCGGGCGCATCGCCCGGGGCGGCCGGGGGGGCGGCCTTGCGCCGCGGCGCGGGCTTGCGGCCACGCGCCGCCGGGGGCGGTGCACGCCGCGCGCCGGCGCCGCGCTTCTTCGGATTGCCCTCCTCGTCGAGCTCGACGAACTCGTCCTCGCCGACCGGAACTTCCGGCAGGGAGGCCTTGCCCTCGAGGATGGCATCGGCGACGCCGCCGGCGTAGAGCAGGATGGCGCGCATGGCGTCATCGTTGCCCGGAATGATGTAGTCGATCCCCTCGGGCGAGCAGTTGGTGTCGACCACCGCGACCACCGGGATGCCGAGCTTGCGCGCCTCGCTGATGGCGATTTCCTCGTGACCGACGTCGATCACGAACAGCGCATCGGGGAGCGAGGACATGTCGCGAATGCCGCCGAGGCTGCGCAGCAGCTTGTCCATTTCCCGGCGCAGCATCTGCGCCTCCTTCTTGCCGCGGCGCTCGAGCGTGCCGTTCTGGGCCATGTCGTCGAGCTCGTTCAGCCGCTTGATCGACTGGCGGATGGTCTTGAAGTTCGTGAGCATGCCGCCGAGCCAACGCTGGTTGACGTACGGCATGCTGCAACGCACGGCCTCTTTCTGGACCGCCTCGCGGGCCGAGCGCTTGGTGCCGACGAACAGCACCTTGCCGCCCTCCGCAGCCACGCTCTTGATGAAGGTCGCGGCCTGCACGTACAGCGGCTGCGTCTTCTCGAGATTGATGATGTGAATCTTGTTGCGTTCACCGAAAATGAAGGGGGCCATCTTCGGGTTCCAGAAGCGCGTTTGGTGTCCGAAATGAACACCCGCCTCCAGCATCTGTCGCATTGACACGCCGGTCATGATCCTATTGCTCCTTGTTCGGGTTGAGCCTCCGCGCATCCCGATCGGCGACCCGGAGGGCCCTTGAAAAGTGCGGGCTCGCGCCAGCATCTTTTGACTCTTGGGCCTTCGACCGGGCACCCGGTCGATCGTGACGACGCGCGTGCGGGGTTGTGTAAAATAAGCCGCGCTTTATACCATGATTTTTCGAGCCACACAAAGTCCTTGAGAGCCCCATGAACGTCACCATCAAGACCCCCGCCGAACAGGACAAGATGCGGGCCGCCGGGCGGCTCGCCGCGAGCGTGCTCGACATGATCGAGCCCTACGTGCAGCCGGGCGTGTCCACGGACGAACTCGACCAGCGCTGCCACGACTACATCGTCGAGGAGCTGCGCTCGATTCCCGCCAACCTCAACTACCGGGGCTTCCCGAAGACCATCTGCACCTCGGTCAACCACGTGGTCTGCCACGGCATCCCGGGAGACAAGCGGCTGAAAGAGGGCGACATCGTCAACATCGACGTGACCGTGATCCGCGACGGCTTCCACGGCGACACCAGCCGGATGTACCTGGTGGGCGGCGCCTCGGTGCTCGCGCGCCGGCTGGTGTCGGTATGCCACGAGGCGATGTGGCGCGGCATCCGGAGCGTGCGCCCGGGTGCGCGCCTGGGCGACATCGGCCACGCCATCCAGACCCACGCCGAGAGCAACGATTTCTCCGTGGTGCGCGAGTATTGCGGCCACGGCATCGGCCTCGTGTACCACGAGGACCCGCAGGTGCTGCATTACGGCAAGCCGGGCACCGGGCTCGAGCTCGTGCCGGGCATGACCTTCACCATCGAACCGATGATCAATGCCGGGCGGCGCGACGTGCGGCTGCTGCCGGACGGCTGGACGGTGGTGACCCGCGACCAGTCGCTGTCGGCCCAATGGGAGCACACGGTGCTGGTCACCGAGGACGGCTTCGAGGTGCTGACCCTGGGTGCGGACGCCGCCATGCCCGCCGCCGCGGCCGCCTCGTGAGCGCGCGCGGCCGCGTGCTCGAACCGGCGGCCGATTGGGCGTATCTGCGGTCGGCCCCCGAGGAACTCGCCGGCGGCCAATTCTCGCCCCTCGCCTTCCGCCAGGTGCTCGACAGCGGCAGCGAGCAGCTGAAGGAGCGGTTCGCCGCCGACGAGGCGGTGGAGGAGCTGGTGCGCGACCGCGCGCGGCTCGTGGACATCGCACTGCGCGCCGCCTGGGCCCGGCACGCGGGCCGGTTCGCCGAGGACCTGGCGCTGATCGCCGTGGGCGGCTACGGACGCGGCGAACTGCACCCGAGCTCCGATATCGACATCATGGTGCTGGTGCCGAAGAGCGACTCGGTCGACTGGCAGCCGGACATCGAGCGCTTCCTCACCTTCCTCTGGGACATCGGCCTCGAGGTCGGCCACAGCGTGCGCTCGATCGACGACTGCCAGCGCGAGAGCCTCGCCGACATCAGCGTCGCGACCACGCTGTTCGAGGCGCGGCTGCTGGCCGGGCCGGAGCCGCTGTTCGCCGGCATGCGCCGCGCCCTCGCCCCCGACCGGCTCTGGTCCTCGCAGGACTTCTTCGAGGCCAAGGTCAAGGAACAGACCGAGCGGCATCACCGCTATTTCGACACGGCGTACAACCTCGAGCCCAACGTCAAATCGAGCCCCGGGGGCCTGCGCGACATCCAGACCATCGGCTGGGTGGCGAAGCGGCATTTCGGCACCGACACGCTCGACGAGCTGGTGGCCCACGGATTCCTGACGCGCGAGGAGCTGCGCAAGCTCAAGGCCGGCCAGTCCTTCCTCTGGAAGGTGCGCTTCGGCCTGCACGTGCTCACCGGGCGGCGCGAGGACCGCCTGCTGTTCGACTACCAGATCAAGCTCGCGAAGCTGTTCGGCTACGAGGACGCGAGCTTCACGCTGGCGGTCGAGCAGCTGATGCAGAAGTACTACCGCACGGTCATGGACGTGAGCCTGCTGAACGAGATGCTGCTGCAGCTGTTTCGCGAGGCGATCCTCACCCAGAGCGGGCCGCCGATTCCGATCAATCCGCGCTTTCAGATCCGCAACGACTACCTCGAGGTCGCCCATCCGGAGGTGTTCGCGCGCAGCCCCTCGGCGCTGCTCGAGCTGTTCGTCCTGCTGCAGCAGAATCCGCAGCTGCGCGGCGTGCGCGCCGAGACCATCCGCCTCATCGGCGCGCACGTCTGGCTGATCGACGAGGAATTCCGGCAGAACCCGCGGCATCATCGCCTGTTCATCGACATCCTGCGCGCACCCGTCGGGGTCACCCATGAACTGCGCCGGATGAACCTGTACGGCGTGCTCGGCCGCTACATCCCCTCCTTCGGCCGCGTGGTCGGGCGCATGCAGTACGACCTGTTCCACGCGTACACGGTCGACGCGCACACGCTGTTCGTGGTGAGCAACCTGCGCCGCCTCGCGATGCCGAAGTTCAACCACGAATTCCCGGCCCTGAGCCAGATCATGCAGTCGCTGCCGCGGCAGGAGCTCGCCTATCTCGCCGCGCTGTTCCACGACATCGCGAAGGGCCGCGGGGGCGACCACTCCGAGCTCGGCGCGGTCGATGCCGAGGCGTTCTGCCTGGAGCAGGGGCTGGGACGCTACGAGGCGCGGCTGGTGGCCTGGCTGGTGCGCAATCACCTCATTCTGTCGATCACGTCGCAGAAGAAGGACATCAGCGACCCGGACGTGATCCACGAGTTCGCGCGCCGCGTCGGCGACCAGGCGCACCTCGACTACCTGTACGTGCTCACCGTCGCGGACGTGCGCGGCACCAACCCGAAGCTGTGGAACGCCTGGAAGGCGCGCCTGTTCGAGGAGTTCTACGAACGCACCAAGCGCGCCCTGCGGCGGGGCATAGAAACCCCGGTGGACCAGGAGGAATTGATCCGCGAGACGCAGGACGGCGCGCGCGACCTGATGCCGCAGCTGCGCGAGGCGCAGATCGCCGAAGTCTGGTCGCAGTGGACCGAGGCGTACTTTCTGCGCTTCACCGCGGAGGAGATTGCCTGGCACACCGCGCTGCTCGCGGCCCGCCCGCCCGGCGAGGATGCGCCGCTCGTGGCGATCCGCCAGCTCGCCGAGCGCGCCGGCACCGCGGTGCTCACCTACACGCCGCACCGGCTGCACAGCTTCGCGCGCACCACGGCCGTGCTCGATCAGATGGGCCTGAACGTGGTCGACGCGCGCCTGATCACGAGCTCGAACGGCTTCAGCCTCGAGACCTACGTCGTGCTCGAGGACAACGGGGCGGAGATCGCGGACCCCGGCCGCCTGCGCGAGATCGAGCGCGGCCTGTGGCGCAATCTCCAGCAGCCCGAGGATTCGCCGCTCACGGTCACACGGCGGGCGCCCCGCCAGGTGCGCATGTTCTCGACCCCGACCCAGGTCAATTTCAGCCTGGACCCCCGCAACAACCGCACCATCCTCGAACTGGTGGCGGCCGACCGCCCGGGCCTGCTGTCCGAGGTGGGCAAGGTGTTCAAGTCCGAGCACGTCGCGATCAACGGCGCGAAGATCATGACGGTCGGCGAGCGCGCCGAGGACGTCTTCTACATCACCGACGACGAGGGCGCGCTGCTCGAGGAGCAGGAGTGCCGCCGCCTGCAGGACGCCCTGGTGCGCGCGCTCGACCAGCGCGACCCCGCGCGCCCCTGACGGCCCACCAGAGGAAATCATGTCCCATCCCGACCTGAAGTCGATCATCGAGGCGTCCTTCGAGAAGCGCGCCGACCTCACCCCGAAGACCGCGGGCCGCGAACTGCGGGCGGCCGTGGACGCCGCGCTCGACCTGCTGGACGTCGGGGAGGCGCGCGTCGCCGAGCCGTGCGAGGGCGGGTGGCGGCTGAACGAATGGCTGAAGAAGGCCGTGCTGCTGTACTTTCGGATCTCGCCCAACGAGGTGATGGGCGCGACCGGCCTGAACTTCTACGACAAGGTGCCGCTGAAGTTCGGCAACTGGGACGGCGCGCGGTTCGCGGCGGCGGGCGTGCGCGTGGTGCCGCCCGCGACGGCGAGGCGCGGCGCGTTCGTCGCGCCGAACGTGGTGCTCATGCCGAGCTACGTGAACGTCGGCGCCTACGTGGGCGAAGGCACGATGGTGGACACGTGGGCGACGGTCGGCTCCTGCGCGCAGATCGGCCGCAACGTCCACCTGTCCGGCGGCGTCGGCATCGGCGGCGTGCTCGAGCCGCTGCAGGCCGCCCCGACCATCATCGAGGACGATTGCTTCATCGGAGCCCGCTCGGAGATCGTCGAGGGCGTGGTGGTCGAGCGAGGCGCGGTGATCTCGATGGGCGTGTTCATCGGGCAGAGCACGCGCATCTACGATCGCGAGAGCGGCCAGATCCTCCGGGGCCGGGTGCCCGCCGGCGCGGTCGTGGTGCCCGGAACGCTGCCCTCGGCCGACGGCAAGTACGCACTCGCCTGCGCCGTGATCGTCAAGCGGGTGGACGCGCAGACGCGCGCCAAGACCTCCATCAACGAGCTGCTGCGCAACGCCGACTAGCGGCGGCCGCCGGCGCTAGCCGAACCGGCCGGTGATGTAGTCCTCGGTGAGCTTCTGCTGCGGATTGGTGAAGACGCGATCCGTCGGGCCGACCTCGACCAGGTCGCCCAGGTGGAAATAGGCCGTGCGCTGCGACACGCGCGCGGCCTGCTGCATGTTGTGGGTGACGATCACGATCGCGAAATTGGCGCGCAGCTCGTCGATCAGATCCTCGACCTTGGCGCTCGCGATGGGATCGAGCGCCGAGGTCGGCTCGTCCATGAGGATGACCTCGGGGCTCACCGCGATGGTGCGCGCGATGCACAGGCGCTGCTGCTGGCCGCCGGACAGGCTCGTGCCGGGCTGCGACAGCCGATCCTTGACCTCGTCCCAGAGACCCGCGCGCTGCAGGCTCGAGCTCACGATCTCGTCCATGTCGCTGCGGTTGCGGGCGAGCCCGTGGATCCTCGGACCGTAGGCGACGTTCGCGTAGATCGACTGCGGGAAGGGCGTCGGCTTCTGGAACACGATGCCGACGCGCGCCCGCAGCTGCGCGACGTCCTGCCGCCGGTCGTAGATGTCCTGGCCGTCGAGCGTGATCCTGCCGTCCACACGCGCGTGCGCAATGGTGTCGTTCATGCGGTTCAGGCACCGCAGGAAGGTCGACTTGCCGCAGCCGGACGGCCCGATCATGGCGAGCACCTGGTTGCGCCCGATGTCGAGGCTCACGTTCCTGACGGCGTGCTTGTCGCCGTAGAAGACGTTGACGCTGCGGGCCGTCATGACCGGCGAATGAACGGCGTCGCGCGCGCCGGCCGCCTCGATTGCCGGCGCGGCCGGCGCCGGCGGCGCGGCCTCGGGCAGTTGCATGACGGGCAATCCTTCCATAGCCTTGAAAAAACCCTAGCCGAAACGGCCCGTGATGTAGTCGTCGGTCCGCCGATTCTTCGGCGAGGTGAACAGCTCGCCCGACGGGCCGATCTCCACCAGTTCACCCATATACATGAATCCGGTGACGTTCGACACCCGGGCGGCCTGCTGCAGGTTGTGGGTGACGACCACGATGCAATAGCGCTCGCGCAGCGCCTGCAGGGTCTCCTCCACCCGCAGGGTGGAGATCGGATCGAGCGCGGCGGTCGGCTCGTCGAGCAGCAGCACCTCGGGCTGGACGGCGATGGCGCGCGCGATGCACAGGCGCTGCTGCTGGCCGCCGGAGAGACTGCGGCCGTCGGCGTGCAGCTTGTCCTTCACCTCGTCCCAGAGGGCGGCGTCGCGCAGGGCGCCCTCGACCCGCTCGCCGAGCTGCGCGCGGCGCAGGCCGCCGGCGAGCCGCAGCCCGAAGGCGACGTTGTCGAACACCGACATGGGAAACGGCGTCGGCTTCTGGAACACCATGCCCACCCGGTAGCGCAGCTCCGCCACGTCGACCGCCGGACCGAGGATGTCGCGGCCGCCGATCAGCACCTCGCCCTCGGCACGCTGGTTCGGGTACAGGGCATACATGCGGTTGAGGACCCGCAGCAGGGTCGACTTGCCGCAGCCCGAGGGCCCGATGAACGCGGTGATGCTGCGGTCCGCAAGGGCCATGGTCACGTTGAACAGCGACTGGACGTCTCCGTAGAAGAAATTGAGGCCGCGCGTCTCGACCTTGGCCGGCGTCGGCGCCTCGACGGGCCGCTCCGCGGGCGCGGCGAGCCGCACTTTCAGATGCTTGGGCGGCTTCGGCGAGGGGATCATCGCGCACCGCCGCGGCCGGTCTGCAGCAAGGCCAGGATCAGCCGCGCCGAGATGCTCAGGATCAGGATCGCCGCGGTGATCAGCAGTGCCCCGGCCCAGGCGAGGTTCTGCCAGTCCTTGTAGGGGCTCAGCGCGAACTGGAAGATCACCACCGGCAGATTGGCCATCGGCGCATCGATCTTCGTGCTCCAGAACTGATTGTTGAGCGCCGTGAACAGGAGCGGCGCGGTCTCGCCGCTGATGCGCGCCACGGCGAGCAGCAGCCCGGTGACGATGCCGCTGCGCGCCGCCGGGTAGAGCACGCTCAGGGTCGTGCGCCAGGGATAGGCGCCCAGGGCCGCCGAGGAGTCCTTCATGCCCGCCGGCACCAGGTTCAGCATGTCCTCGGTGGTGCGCAGCGTGACCGGAATCGCGAGCACGGCGAGCGCCAGGGCGCCCGCGAGCGCCGAGAAGTGGCCCATGCGCAGGACCACGACTTCGTAGACGAACAGCCCGACGATGATCGAGGGCGCGCTCAGCAGCACGTCGTTGATGAAGCGGACCAGCGTGCTCAGCCGCGAGTTGCGTCCGTATTCCGCCAGATAGGTGCCGGCGAGCACGCCGATGGGCGAGCCGATCAGGATGCCGAGCAGGGTCATCACGGCGCTGCCGTAGATGGCGTTCAGCAGCCCGCCCTGCGCGCCGGGCGGCGGGGTCATCTGGGTGAACAGGCGCCAGGACATGCCGGCCACGCCGCGCGAGATCAGCGTCCACAGAATGGCCGCGAGGCAGGCCAGGCCGATCGCGGTGGCCGCCACGGAAAGCGCCAGGAACGCCCCGTTGCCCAACTTGCGCCGCATGCGCCGATTCACGGGGAAGCCGCCGACCGGCGCTCGAGCCGGCGCAGCATGAGCTGCGCGATCGCGATCACGGTGAATGTGATGAGGAACAACAGCAATCCGAGGGCGATCAGCGAGGAGGTGTACAGCTCGCCCACCGCCTCGGTGAATTCATTGGCGATGGCCGAGGAGATGGTGGTGCCGGGCGCCAGGAGCGACGCGCTGATGCGGTGCGCGTTGCCGATCACGAAGGTGACCGCCATGGTCTCGCCGAGCGCCCGGCCCAACCCGAGCATCACGCCGCCGACGATGCCGACCCGCGAATGCGGCACCACCACGTGCCACATGACCTCCCAGGTCGTGGCCCCCAGGCCGTAGCCGGATTCCTTGAGCATCGCCGGCACGGTGTCGAACACGTCCCGCAAGGTGGCGGCGATGAACGGCAGCACCATGATGGCGAGCACCAGACCGGCGGTGAGGATGCCGATGCCGAACGGCGGCCCCTTGAACAGCTGATGCAGCCCCGGAATGGGCTCGGCGTGCTCGATCAGCCACGGCTGCACGTGGCGCTGCAGGATCGGCGCCAGCACGAACAGGCCCCAGATGCCGAAGATGATGCTCGGCACCGCGGCGAGCAGCTCGATCGCGACGCCGATGGGCCGCTTCAGCAACGGCGGGCACAGCTCGGTGAGGAACAGGGCGATGCCGAACCCCGTGGGCACCGCGATCAGCATGGCGATCAGCGAGGTGACCACGGTGCCGTAGATGGGTCCGAGGGCGCCGTACTGGTCGGTCACCGGGTTCCACACCTCCCGGGTGACGAACCCCGGGCCGAAATGGCGCACCGCCGGCCAGGCGCCCTTCAGCAGGGAGAGCGCGACGCCGCCCAGGATCAGCAGCACGAGCAGCGCCGCGATCAACGTCGCGCCGCGGAACAGGCGCTCGTAGATCAGCTGTTTGGCGGCATGCCGAGAATCGATGATGGCCACGGTGCGCTAGCTCTCGCCATTCCTATAACGGCCGAAGCCGGGGCAATCGTTCATTGCACCGGCTTCGGACCCGAATCCACGGCATTGTAAGACGTTTTCGGCAGGAGGTTTTCGCGGAAGTTTATTTGCCGCCCCACACCGGCTTGCCGCCCGAGGTGATCTCCGAGGCCCAGGTCTTCTTCACCTGCGCGACCAGCGAGGCGGGCAGCGGCACGTAATCGAGCTCGGCGGCCATATCGGCGCCGTTCGCGTAGGCCCAGGAGAAGAACTTCAGGGCCTCGCCGGCGGCGGCCGCATCGCTCGGCTGCCGGTACATCAGGATGAAGCTCGCACCGGTGATCGGCCAGCTCTGCGCGCCCGGCTGATCCGTGAGAATCAGGTAATAGCCGTCCGAGTGCGCCCAATCGGCGTTCGCGGCGGCCGCCTGGAAGGTCTGCGCATTCGGCGCCACGGACTTGCCGGCCTTGTTGACCAGCAGCGCGTAGGCCATCTTGTTCTGCTTGGCGTAGGCATATTCGACGTAGCCGATGGCGCCGTCGGTCTGGGTGGTCATGTTCGCCACCCCCTCGTTGCCCTTGGCGCCGATCCCCGCGGGCCATTGCACCGAGGTGTTGGCGCCGACGCTCGACTGGAACTTGGCGCTCTCCTTCGACAGGTAGTCGGAGAACAGGAAATTCGTGCCCGATCCGTCCGAGCGGTAGATCGGCGCGATCGACGTGGCCGGGAGCTTCAGCGTGGGGTTCAGCCGCTTGATCGCCGGATCGTCCCACTTGGTGATGTCGCCCAGGTACATGGCCGCGACGGTCGCGCCGTCGAGCTGCAGCTGACCGGGCCCGATGCCCTTGACGTTGACCACCGGCACCACGCCGCCGATGATCATCGGGAACTGCAGCAATCCGGCCGACTTGAGATCCTCGGGCTTCAGCGGCATGTCGGAGGCGCCGAAGGTCACGGTCTTGGCCTTGATCTGCTTGATGCCCCCGCCCGAGCCGATGGATTGGTAGTTCAGCCCGACGTTGCTCGCCTTCTTGTAGGCATCGGCCCATTTGGCGTAGATGGGGTACGGGAAGGTGGCGCCCGCGCCGGAAATGTCGGCGGCGCCCGCCGCGATGCTCCAGGCGGCGGCCAGGCCGGCCACGATCATCCGATTGGCGATTTTCATCGAGGGGTCTCCGATTGATGAGCCGATGACGGACGCGAGGCGCACCCGCGTGAGTTGGCGCGCAGTATCGGCACCGAATGTGTCAGTTTGATGACATTGCGTCATCGTGGGAAGCCGCGCGCCGCTCGGTAGCGCCCACGAACGCCCCGTCAGGGCAGGTAATCGGCGGGCGCCGTCTCGTCCGCCGGCGCGCCGCGCGCGCCCAGGGCGTTGAACACGGGCGTGAGCAGCATCGCGAGCACGAGATTGACGATCAGCGTGTAGACCGCGGTGTAGCCCGGGATGGTGAAGCCGCCGAGGTGCAGCGGATAGGTCGGGGTCAGCTTGGCCGCGACCGCCATCATCGTGCCGAGGTACGTGCCGGCCGCCCAGCCGACCAGCAGCGCCCAGCTGTTGAACCACCGGGTGTAGACCCCGAGCATCACCGACGGCAGCGTCTGAATGATCCAGATGCCGCCGAGCAGCTGCAGCTGGATGGCGTACTGGGTGGGCACGAACAGGATGAACACCAGCGCGCCGACCTTGACCACCAGCGAGACCAGCTTGGCCATCCTCGCCTCCTCCTTGTCGGTCGGATTCTGATTGATGAACTCCCGGTGGATGTTGCGCGTGTACAGGTTGGCCGCGGCGATCGACATGATGGCGGCCGGGACCAGCGCGCCGATGCCGATCGCGGCGAAGGCGATGCCCACGAACCACGAGGGGAAGCTGTGCAGCAGCAAGGCGGGCACGCCGAAGTTGTTGCCGAAGTGCTTGAAGCCCTCCGCGTACTCCGGCATGCGGTCCACCCCCGAGGCGATCACGAAGAAGCCGAACAGGGCGAGCAGCCCGAGCATGAAGGTGTATCCCGGCAGCATCGCGGCGTTTCGCCGGATCGCATGGCCGCTGCTCGCGCTCAGGATGCCGGTGAGCGAATGCGGGTACAGGAACAGGGCGAGCGCGGAGCCAAAGGCGAGCGTCGCGTAGGCGCTGTAGGCACCCGTGGTGTCGGCGCCGGGGACGGCGAGCAGCACCTTCTTCGCGGGCACGGCCGCGAAGATCTTCTCGAAGCCGCCGAGCTGCATCGGGATGACGATGATCGCCGCGATCGCGGTCACGTAGATGAGCAGGTCCTTGACGATGGCGATGGAGGCCGGCGCGCGCAGCCCGCTCGAGTAGGTGAAGGCCGCCAGCACGACGAAGGCGATGATCAGCGGCAGATCGGCCGCGAGCCCGCTGCCCGACACGCCGAGCGCGCCGATCACCACTTGAATGCCGACCAGCTGCAGCGCGATGTACGGCATGGTGGCGATGATGCCGGTCACGGTGACCGCCAGCGCCAGCCAGCGGTTGCCGAAGCGCCCGCGCACGAAGTCGCCGGCCGTGATGTAGCCGCGCTTGTGGCACACGTGCCACAGCCGGCGGAACGCCAGGAACAGCAGCGGATAGATGATGATGGTGTACGGCACGGCGAAGAACGCCACCGCGCCGGCGCCGAAGGCGAGCGCCGGCACGGCGATGAAGGTGTACGCGGTGTAGACGTCGCCGCCCACCAGGAACCAGGTGATGAGGGTGCCGAAGCGGCGGCCGCCGAGGCCCCACTCGTGCAGCAGGTCGAGATCGCCCCGGCGCCACTTCGCGGCGGCGAAGCCCAACCACGAGATCAGGCCGAACAGGACCACGAAGATGCTGAGCGCTACCCAGTTTGCATGCTGCACGGCAATACCCCGATCGTTTTATCGTCTACGGTGAGGCGGAACGGTCCGGCCGGCGCCGTCAATCGGCGACGACGAAATACACGAGCGCGGTGAACAGGGCGCTCACGATGACCCACAGGAGCTGAAACCAGTAGAAGAACGGGATGCCGATCAGGGTCGGCTCCATGCGGTTGTAGAGCGGCGGCCAGAGCGCCACCAGGAATTGCACGACGAAGAGCAGGTACCACCAGCTCCAACCGTCGCCTTTCTTGCCTTGGTGCTTCATCCCCGATGACCTCCGTCGTTCGCTTCGGTTCACCCGCCGGGGACATTACAAAAAAAACGACCTCATGACCAGCTTTCGGGCATGAGGTCGCCGGTTTGCCCGATGGATTGCCGGGGATTAGAACTTGTAGCGCACGCCGACCGGCGGGTTCATGTCGGTGGTGTGCAGGT
>VFSW01011886.1_pt1 | contig 12199 bp, 9 predicted proteins | sample 5358111 | NCBI WGS metagenome assembly VFSW01 (sample SAMN11554181, study PRJNA540505) | mine drainage metagenome | isolation source: sediment from site ElyBrook_90M | place: USA: Ely Copper Mine, Vershire, VT | collected 2017
CAATGAACTAAGATGTTTCGGCAACCCTATGAAATTCGGTTACGGAATCGCTGCCTACAATGGCAACACATGCAGCCCGAAGAGTTCCAACGCCTGGTATCCCGCGCCTGGGACCTCATTCCCGATGAATTCCTCAGCCGCATGGAGAACATCGCCCTGACGGTTGAGCCCGAACCGAGCGCCGGCCAGCTGGCGAGCGCGCATGTGCCGCCCGGGTCCACTCTTTTCGGCCTCTATCAGGGCCGGCCGCTGACCGTTCGCAGCGTGTTCGATTCGTTTGTCATGCCTGACCGGATCGTCATTTTTCAAGGTCCGCACGAGCGGTCCGCGCACAACCCGGAACAACTCGCAAAGCTGGTGGAAGACACCGTCTGGCATGAAGTGGCTCATTATTTCGGGATGAACGAATCGCAGGTCCGCTCGGCGGAACGCGCCCGCGCCGCCGGACGCAAGCCGTCCGGCACTTCATGAAACACTGGGATTCGTGGAGCCATACGATTTCAGCCGCGTCTCCGTAACGGCCCTCGTCCCGGCGTTCGCCCGCGGCGAGTTCACCGATATTCCATGGGCAAAGGAAATGCTCGCCTGCCTGCGCGCGAAGGGCTCAACCCTTTCGGACGGCCCGTGGAACAGCCGCGCCGCGCACAACTACGCCCCGTTTTTCGAATCCCGCTTCAAGGCCGTGAACCGGATTCTTGAGGAACACGGAGCCGCTCAAATCCTCGAACTCGCAGCCGGACTTTCTCCCCGCGGCATGGACCTCGCGCGGAGGGGCATCGTTTACGTCGAAGCCGACCTCGCCGAATCGACCGCCCTCAAGCGCGACGTCGTGACCGCCATTCTCGGCCACGTGCCCGCCAGCCTGCATCTTCGCGCCGCCAGCGTGGTCGAGCGATCGGAGTTCGTGGCGTGCTGCGCGCCATTCAGCGCCGGCCCGGTTGCTGTCACGACCGAGGGCCTGCTTCGCTATCTCACGTTCGAGGAAAAGACGCAGCTTGCCGCCAGCGTGCGCGAGCTTCTCTCCCGCCACGGCGGAATGTGGATCACCACCGACATTCATCTGCGGCACTGGGCGCACCGGCACGGCGGGCCGATCGTCCGCGAGACGGAAACCGAACGCCTCGGCCGCAGCCTCGACCCGAATTATTTCCGCGATCTGGACCATGCCCGCGCCTTCTTTGAAGAATGCGGTTTCGAGGTCGAGTCGCGGCCGCTGCTGGAAGGCATTCGCGATCGGGTGATCTCGTTGCCCAATGCCGCCGAAGACCTTGTTGCGGAGCTGAACGATCGCCGGACATTCATTCTGCGCCTGCCCGATTACCAGTCGGTCGGCCGGTAATCCTTCAGGAATTGCCCCCAGACGTGCTCCCCTGTTCTGATGCCGGTAACGATGGGATCGAGTATCCGCGCCGCGCCGTCCACGATATCGAGCGGCGGGTGGAAACTCTGCTCCACGACTTTCCTCGCCGCGATCTCAGCCGGATCCTCGTCGGTCACCCAGCCTGTGTCCACGCTGTTCATGTGGATGCCATCGCCGTAATAATCCGTGGCTGAGGTGCGCGTCATCATGTTGAGCGCGGCCTTCGCCATGTTCGTGTGCGGATGCCGCGTCGTCTTGCAGTTCCGGTAGAACTGGCCTTCGACTGCCGACACATTCACGATATGTTTATCGCGCTCCGGCGTGCGCATCATCAGCGGCTTCAGCCGCGCGTTGATGAGGAAGGGCGCCACGGCGTTGATGAGTTGCACCTCCAGCAATTCCACCGACGACACCTCCGCCATCAGCAGCCGCCACGAATTGCGCCCGCGCAGATCCACCTGCTGCAGATCCTGGTCGAACAGCCCCTGCGGGAATAGATGACTCTGTCCTGAAAAGTCTTCGGGAAGAAGCTGCAGTTGCGATAACTCGGCTGCCGTTCCACCGCTCTTCGCCGGCTTCAGCGCGGTTGCGGACACGGCTTCATACCTGCCCAGCAGCCTCTGCACGCCGGAGGGCGAATCCTTCAGCGCGGCCCGTTCGTTCTCCATCATGTGCCGGTAGAACTCCGGCGGGCGCCGCACCGTCTGACACGCGTTGTTGATAATGAAGTCCAGCCGCGGGAGGGTTTCAAGGATCTCGCGGCAAAAGGCCTCGACGCTCGGCGTATGGCGCAGATCCAGTCCGAAGATCTCAAGGCGATGTCCCCATTCGCTGAAATCCGGCTCGCGCGCATAGCGCGCCGCGGAATCGCGGGGAAACCGCGTGGTCACGACCAGACGCGCCCCGGCCCGCAGGAGTTTGAGGCCGGCCTGATAACCGATCTTCACGCGCCCTCCGGTCAGCAGCGCCACCCGGCCCGTCAGGTCGGCCTGTTCCGTTCGCTTCGCAAAATTGAACGCCGCGCAGGGCGGGCACATCTGGTCGTAGAAATGGTGGATGGCCGAGTAATGCTGCTTGCAGACATAGCAATGGCGCGGTTCCACCGCTTCGCGGTAGTCCGCCCGATCCCCGTCCACATCGTGCTGTTCAAAACCCTCGGGTGGATAGAAATTCGGCGTGGTGAACACGGGTTGCCGGCGCAGCGCCCGGATCCCCGTCTCGTGCAGTACGGCGCCGTCGCGTTCCGCGGCCGCCGCATTCCGCTCGCGCTCCGCGGCTTTGATCCGCCGCCGGCGCGCCTCCGGGTCGGGATTGTAGAAATGCGCCACGCTCCGGTGCAGCCGCTGCCGGTCCTCCTCGGACAGCCGATCGAGCAGCTCCCGATCCGCATTGATCGCTTCGAGTAATTCAGTTGCCAGGCGGACCCGTTCCACCAGTGTTATGGCGGTTTCGCCCTTGTGCACCACTTTCACAGGCTAGCAGGCGAACTCCCGGACTCAATGGCCCGCGCCAGCGCGAGCGCAACATCTTCGCGCCATGGGTGAGCCGCGATCTGGATGCCGATCGGAAGACCTTCCCTCGACGTGCCGCAGCGCACCACGGCGGCCGGCCAGCCCGTCAGGTTGTGCGTCATCGTGTAACTATAGCCGCGGAATACGTCCTCTTGAATGGAAGTCCCGTGCGGAACCGCGGGCCGGGCCGCGACCGGCGAAAGGATCGCATCGTAATGGCCCGCGAATGCGAACATCCGGTCGCGGAAGCGATCGAGGCCGGCCCAGTATTGCGCAAAGCCCTCGATCCCGGTGCGCCACGGTTCGAGTTTCGCGAGCCACCCGTCGAGCAACGGATGCGTTTGCGCGCTGCCGATTTCGCGCAGGTAACGCCGCAACGAGTCGCCGCCATCCGGGCCGATCAGTTTCATCTCGAGGTCGTAGCTCTCTTCAATTCCCTCCGGACGGCGTTCCTCGACCGACATCGCCGCGGGAGCGATCTTCGCTACCGCCCGGCGGATCGCCGCGTCGGTATCGGCATCCGGCGGCGCAATGCCGTTATCCGTGAACCAGGCGATTCGCAGACCGCTCAGCGCGACGTCCGCCGGGTTCCCGTAAGGCATGGGGATAACCGTCCTGTCCCGCGGGCAGGCGCCGAGCAGCACCGGCATCATGGCCCAAAGGTCTTCCACGCGGCGCGCCATCGGGCCGATTTGCCACACCGCTTCCAGCCACCCTCCCGCGGGCGGTATATGCCCCGCCCGTGACAGGCGGCCGGATGTGGGTTTGATGCTGGAGATTCCGCAGTAGTGCGCGGGCAGGCGTACGCTGCCCGCCGCATCGCTTCCAAGCCCGAATGGCGATCCGCAGGCGGCGATCAGAGCCGCTTCCCCTCCGCTCGAACCTCCGGCAGTGCGCGATAAGTCATAGGGGTTATTCGTGCGCCCATAGATCAGGTTGTCGCTTTCGAAAGCGAACAGAAGGTCGGGCAGATTAGTGCGCGCCAGAGGGATGGCGCCGGCAGCGCGCAAACGTGCCACCAGCGTGGCATCCTGCCTGGCCGGAGGGGCATTCCTCAAGCCCAGCGTACCGGCTGAACAAACCGAGCCCGCAACCTCAATGGAATCCTTGATCGAGAACGGCACGCCTTCGAAGATGCGCAGCGGCTCGCCGGCCGCTCTGCGGCGATCCACTGCCTTCGCCGCGAGTAACGCGGGTTCGCCCAGTAACTCGACCACCGGGTTCAGCGCGGGATTGATTTCATCGATTCGCGCCAGGTGAAGTCTTAGAAGCTCTACCGCTGAGATGTGACCTTCGCGGATCAGTTGCGCCTGGCGGATACCGGACACGGAAAGTATTTCGTTTACGCTCATTCAAGTATGCGGGTGCGGTCAGCGGGCTAATGCAAACATACTATGGACGCATCTCCGGGCCTGCGTCCATGATTGAACAATGTCGAACAGGCTATGTTGGCTCGCGCTCGCCCTTCTTATGGGACCGCCGGCCAAAGCGCAGGACACGTTTGAGCCCATCCAGCTCGGTCCGGTAACCTTTACGGGCAGCATCCGCGACCGCGTCGAGAACTGGGGATGGTTCACCCCCTCCTCCGGCAATCCCGGATACACATTCGACGACGCCACCATTCGCATGGGAATCAGCCGGAATCTCGCGCGCTTCGATTGGACGATTGAGATCGAAAGCCCGATCCTGCTGGGTCTGCCCACTAACGCGGTTGGCCCGGGAGCGCAGGGTCAACTCGGCCTGGGAGCCACCTATTACCTTGCGAACAACCAGCAGTCCACTGCCGGGATGGTATTTCCGAAGCAGGTCTTCTTTCGTCTTCATAACGTTTTCGGAAGCCAGGCCGCCAGCCTGCAGCTCGGCCGGTTCGAATTTTACGATGGCGCCGAGGTCAAGTCGAAAGATCCCACCGTGGCGGCCGTCAAGCGCGACCGGATACAGCAGCGCCTGATCGGAACTTTTGCATTTACCGATGTCCTGCGCTCCTTCGACGGCTTCCATTACGCGTTCGACAATCCGTCGGTGAACTACACGCTCGTCGCGGCCGTACCGACGCGCGGCGTCTTTCAGGTGGATGGGTGGGGATGGAACGATGTCGCGTTCGGCTATGGGTCGGTGACGAAGCAACTGCGCACGGCCTCCACCACGGGTGAATTCCGTCTCTTCGCGATTTATTACGACGATTTCCGCCCGGTGTTCAAAACCGATAATCGCCCGGTTGCCGTCCGGGCCGCCGACCACGCGAACCTTCGCATCTGGACAGTGGGCGGGCATTATGTCAACGCCCTGAAAACGGCGGCGGGCACGTTCGACGTCATGGGCGAGGGCGCCTTCCAGTTCGGCGATTGGGGCGTTCAGCGGCAGCGGGCCAGTATGGGGGACCTTGAAGCGGGCTTTCAGCCGAAAATCCTGCCCCGCCTCAAGCCCTGGATTCGCGGCGGATATTCCTATGGCTCCGGCGACAACAAACCGAATGACAACACACACGGAACGTTCTTTCAACTCATGCCCACGGCCCGCGCTTATGCGCGCTTTCCCTTCTTCGATATGGAGAATAACGTGGACCGGTTCGGCATCCTCACGCTGGTTCCACACCGGCGGTTAACTGTACACACCGAAGCCCACTCGCTGCGGCTGGCGAGCGGCGCCGACCTCTGGTACAGCGGTGGCGGGGTCTTTCAGCCCTCCACTTTCGGCTACCAGGGCCGCCCCGGCAACGGATCGACCAGTCTCGCCAACCTCTACGACATGAATGTGGACGTCACCGTCAACTCCCACCTCACCGTCTCGCCTTATTACGGTTATGCTCAGGGTAAATCGGTCATTGAGGCGATTTACCCCAAAGGGAAAGACGGCCACTTCGGGTTCCTCGAAGTCAATTACCGCTTTTGAAGCCGGTTTTGGGCGGCGTCAATAAATAGACGAAACCCATGCCGGTCACCTGACTTTGATCAGGCTCGAATAGATTTCGTCGGGGCCGTTCGCAACGCGGACCCGGACGTACTGCTTGCCGGGGCTATCCTCAACGGACGGCCAGTAACGGTCGAACACAGCAAGTGCTTCGTCGTAATTGCTTTCCGTCCTCTCCTCTCGCGTGGTCCAGCGCGGGTGACTGGAGAAGAAGGCGGCGAACTTCGAGTCTTCACCGGTCCTGGCGCGCAGCAGGCGCTCCGCGAAGATCGCGTAGTCCGGGTGATAGCCCGCCTCGGCCGCAATGAGCAGCCCCAGCTGGTCGGCTTCGTGCTCTTCATCGCGCTCAATCTTGTTTTCCGCGATCCTGGCGGCTACAGCGTATATACTCGCGGCGAGTTCTCCATTCTGGATATATAGCCGCCGGTACTCATGATCCATGCTCATCAGGCGCAAATACCGCCTGGCAGCATGCTGATTTCGGTTGTGGATCATTTCGTGACCCATCACGAAAGCGAGGACGCCTTCGTTCCCGCCGATAGCCTGCATCAGCCCGGCGGTCACGTACAGACTCCCGCCGCCGGCCGCGCAGGCGTTGATCGCCGGTGAATCCATGTAGAAGACCCGATACGGAATGGGAGCGCCTCCCTTGAAATCAGGCGCCTCAATCATCCGGGAAAATACCCGTTGCAGATGCTCATAGGCATCCCCCGTGGAAATCAGGCCGGTTTGGGACCTGGCCTGTTGATCCCGGGTGGAACCGATCTGCCGATCGATCTCTGTCAGATCCTGCGCCGGGCTCATCGGCGCCAGCACGAACAGAAAGGCTACTGCGGTTTTCAGCATCGGAGGCTTCTTCCCCAGCAGTGCGGCGCTTCAGGGAAATTCTCAACGTAAGCTCCGATGACTTCCGATAATATTCTTCAACCGCTCAGAGGCCGGCGCAACAAGAGCGTCGATCGGCTCAACCGCGGCCGCTCCGGCATTTATCAACGCCTACTTCACGATGCCGCGCGATTCGTCGATCGTGAGGAACCGGTTCGCCGCGACGTTGGTGAACTTCTGCTTCGCGCCGCTCGGCCACGCCACTTCGATCGAGTTCACGACCGCATCCCGGCCCAGACCGAACACCAGCGCGCGATCGCTCTCCGAAGCGTAACTGGAACCGCTGCGCACCGTATTCCATTGTCTGCCGGAAGCGGAAACGATCGCGACCGAGGCGCCGATTCCGTCTCTGTTGGACTTCGTCCCCGCGGTGCGGATGGAAATCCAGTTATTGGCGTTCCCGCCATCGTTGCGGTACAGATGCGCGGGGCCGTTGTTCGAAGTCAGCAGAACGTCGAGATCGCCATCATGATCGAAGTCGCCGTAGATGGCGCCGCGCGCAACCAGCGGCTTCGTGAAATCCGCGCCGACCGCGTTCGACGCATTCTCGAATTTCTTCCCGCCAAGATTGTGGAACAGCAGAGGCGGCTCCCGATATCCGATTTTTGGCTGCACGCGCCCGATCTCTTCCTCGATATGACCGTTTGCGGTGAGAATGTCGGGGTAGCCGTCGAGGTCGTAATCGAAGAAGAAGACGCCGAATGTCAGCGACAGCTGGCTCTCGCGCCCCACACTCGACTTTGGAGCTTCATCCACGAACAGGCCGTTGCCCTCATTGTGATAAAGCCCGAGCATCTGGTTCGAAAAGTTGCCCACCAGCAGATGCGCGCGGCCGGAACGGTCGTAATCGGCCCAGTCAACGCCCATCGCTCCGCGCGCCACGCCGTCTTCGCCGTAAGCCACTCCCGCGGACATTCCCTGTTCGCCGAACGTGCCGTTCCGGTTGTTGCGGTAGAGCTTGTTCGGCTGCGTATCGTTGGAGACGAAGATATCGGGCCACCCGTCGTTATCGATATCGACGACGGTGACGCCGAGAGACTTGCTGTTCGGATCGCCCAGACCGGCCTTATTCGTTACGTCTTCGAAGCGGCCGCCTCCGAGATTATGAAACAGCCGGCTCGATGTTCCCTTGTACGATTCGGGCGTGCAGTAAGATTTCACGCTGCCGTCGAGCGAGCACCAGAGGTCGCCTTTCTCCGTCCATTGAACGTAGTTGGCCACGAACAGGTCCACCTTGCCGTCGCGATCGTAATCGAGCCACGCCGCGCTGGCGCCGAAACTGGCGTTCCGGATTCCCGACGCCGCGGTAACGTCTTTGAACTTGCCGTTGCCTTCGTTATGAAAGAGGCGGTCTCCGTCAAGCGCGGTGATATAGACGTCCTCGCGTCCGTCGTTGTCGAAATCGGCGACGGCCACGCCGATACCGTACAACGGCACATCGAGGCCGCTGCCGCGCGTAATATCGGTGAACGTCCCGTTGCGGTTGTTGCGGTAGAGCGCCGCCGTGGTCTGCCGCGCGCGCGGAGTCCAGTCCTTGCCGTTGACAAGAAGAATGTCCATCCAGCCGTCGCCATCGGCATCGAAAAAGGCGGCGCCCGAACCGAGTGTCTCCGGAAGATACTTCTTACCCGACTTACCGGCGTTGTGGACAAACCTGATGCCGGCCTGAGCCGTTACGTCGGTAAACCGGACCTTGCCGGCGTTCGCGGACGACGGCCCGCCGGTTGCTCCGAGCCCCGCCAGAACTCCGAAACACGCCGCGATAATAACCCCTGCCTTCACTTAGTTGCCCCCTGCGGCATGACGTTCCCCGGCCGCGAGCGCCTTGAGATCGACGCTCTCATGATCGTGAATCGATTGTCTCTCATTGTTGTTTTCGGGGCTGATCGTGCGTGCCCTGCCTGTAATCGCCTGCGCGGATTCATCCGCCTTGAAGCGCTGGAACAGCTTCTGCTCCCGCTCGGCGGACGCGATGTCGCCAATGCCGCGGTAGGCCAGCATACCGGTGTAGTGCATCTGGAGATCTTCCGGATCGATGGCTGCCACCTTCTTCAGCGCTTCGATCGACGCCGCGTAGTCTCGCTTCAGGAATTCGAGCCGCGCGACCTGGTTCCACACAACGCGATCCCGCGGATATTTGGCTGTCACGATCGCAAGGTCTTTCAGCGCGGCATCGTAGTCGCCGTCCGTTTTCTCGATCAGCGCGCGGAAATAGTAAGTGCGTCCCAGCGCCGGATTCACCTCAAGCGACTTCCGGATAAAGGGCTTGGCGCGTTCCGCTTCGCCTTCCTGTATCAGCGCCCGCGCTACGTTCAGCCAGCCGTCGGCGTAACCGGGCTCCGCTTCGGTGGCTTTCGTGAAGGCATATTCGGCGCCCTTGACGTCGCCCTGCAGCAGCAGCCCGATGCCCCAGTCGTTCCAGCGTTCGCGGGTCTTCTTGTCGGTGACCTGGCGCCACTTGATTGCGGCTGTATCGTTCGTCAGCTCGATGGTGGCTTCGGCCCTGGCCAGAACGGTGATCGGAGTTACCGGGACTTCGCCTTTCACTTCGCCCGAAACGTTGGCCGGAATATTGGCTTTGTCGAAGCTGTATTGCGCGCCGTTGCGCTCTGTGTCGATCTTCCGCTCTTCGCCCGGCTTCGGTTTCCCGGCGTAAGCGAACTGCGTGTAATACCACGAGAACTTGCGATGATCGAGTTTCGCGGTCAGGTGAATCGGCCCCTTCGCGTCCTTCGGAATGTTCAACAGATAGTGAACCGTGTCGGCCGCGCCGGGCTGAATGGCGTGAACATAAAGCACGCTGCGCGCCTGCCAGGCATTGCGCTTGTCGATCTGATTGCCGTCCGCGTCGAGCTGAAACGCCTTGTAAAAGTGGGCGCCCGGCTCGACCGGACCCTTGCCGCCGTCTTCCGCCCGGCCGCTCCAGAAGATCACTTTGCCGGTCGCGTCCGTGGCCTGCAGTTCCAGCCAGATATCGAAGGAATCGAGTGTGCCGCCGGGAAAGAAGTGCCCGATTTTGCGCGTCCTGACCACCACGTCCACGCGCGCGGTTGAGCCGGGCTTGAACTTCGCCTGCGCCCGGTCGATGGGGGCCGCAACCTTGCCCACTTCACGGATAAAAGTATCGCCCTGCTGCTCGGCTTCTTCTCCCACGGCCGAACCTGAACTCAGCGTCGGACCCGTGGCGGCGCGGCGGATCATCGCCGTCTGTTTGCCCGTATTCTCCACCGGCGAAGCCGCGAAGATATCGACCGAGATGAAGCCGGACGTCAGAAACTTCTGTTCCGCGGCAAGCTGCGCGGCGTCTTTGTTGGCGTTGGCGAGCGCGGTATTCGCGGCCGGGAACGCGTGCGAGTGAATCTGGCCGTCCCGGTTGCCCGCTTCCTTCGAAGGTTCGAGCGGCATGTGGCAATCCGCGCAGGTCTGCCCTTTGGGCGGATAGTAGAACGAACGCGCGCCTTCCCCGAATCCCGAAGCCTGCCAGTTATCGTAGTCGTTGAAGCCGCGGAACCAGCGATAGTTATTGACCGGCCGGTCGAGATGAACTTTGTGGCACGTCGAGCAGAACTCCGACGATTGCTGCCGCATGAACGGCTTCATGAAGGTCTCGCGATGCGGTTCCGGATCGAGATAGGTCATGAAATCGACCACGGTGCGGACGGCCTTGTTTTTGCTGGTCATAAACCGGTGCAGCGCGGGGTACTCGATGGTGAAGCCGTTATTCCCCATCGTGCTGTCCACGTGGACGATGGCATGGCAACTCGTGCAGGCGAGGCCGGCGTGGGCCTCCGGCGTGTCGATCTGCGGCTCGATCGGCTTGTCGAAGCGCCCATTGAAGAACACCGCATGGTCGTGGCAGCCGGCGCACCACTTGCTGCCCTGCGGCGAGCCCTGCGTATCCTGCATGTATTCGATGGCCTTCCGGTAAAACTGGTTGTTGAAAGAGCCGAAATGGTGGGACGACGCGTTCCATTCGTCGTAGATCTTCCTGTGGCATTCGCCGCAGGTTTCGGAATCCATGAAAAAGTTCGACGGAATGATTCCGCCGACATTGGTCTGCGCCGAAGCGGGGAAGAACGGCGATTTCGGCCCGCCGCCTTCGCCTTCCATGGTGAGCGGCGGACTGGCCGGGTTCACGATCCGATCGTTGGGATTGGGAAAGAACTTCTTATAACCGTGTCCGGCGATGGGCGCCGCAATCAGGAAAATCAATGCGGCCGCGAAGCCTTTCCGGAACCGCAGGCAATCGCCCTGTTGCCGGGCAGCCTGCTTCCAGACAAACGGAATGAGCGCCGCGGTCCCGAGCACCGCCGCCGCAATATGCGACCGCAGCAGCCACACATTGCCGCGCACGTTTCCCAGATAAGTAAGAACGGCTCCCAGCACGAAGGCGAGCGACAGCAGGCCCACCGCCACCGGCGCACCGGCGAGCAGTCCGCTTCTGCGCGCAACGAAAAGCAGAGCAATGGCCAGCACCGTTCCGAGGACCACATGCCCCAGCACGTTCGCCATGTAGAAGACGGTGGCCGAAGAAAGGGCCGCAATGTAGCCCGTGTTCACCAGCAGCACGAGAAACAAAAGCGCTATCCAGTATTCCAGACTCCTGTTCTTCATTCGTGAACCCTCCCGTTGCGCGGAGAGACCCTGGGGTCTCTCCTGGTATCGGATGGTTCAGTCTATGGCCGCGCGCGAAGGAACGGCAATAATAGAAAAGCACTATTCGCCGGTCATGGTTCGCAGGCGCCCGGCTTGCGCCGGAGGATTCAGGAGCGGAGTAGCGCCTTGCGGCGGAACATCCCGAGAACCAGCAGAGCGCCGCCGATCAGGCCAAAGGTGGCCGGCTCCGGGGCGGAGCTGATTTGTCCCTGAATCGTCGTATCCCCGGGAGGGGTGCCGGAGTTGGGAGCGACAATAGCCGAGATGGGTGAGAGCATATCGAAAACGGTCGAACCGAAATTGCCGCTCAAGGCGTTGGTTGTGCCCGGTCCGATAAACAAAGGCGCCTGCCAGTTGATCTGAATTGTGCTGCTGTTGCTCGAAACCGTCCCGCCGCTTGAAGTGCCTACAAACTGCCCGGAGGCGCCGTCGGTTGAGTCGGTGACGACCAGATCGAACGTGAACCCGGAGTAAAAGGTAGTCTGCAATGTCGTGCAAGTCGTGCAGGTGAGAAGGAAGTCTCCGAAATTGATATTGGACGGTACGCCGCTGGCGCTGCTGGTATTGGGTGTAAACACAAGCGTCGAGGCCTGGCCCGACGAACTGTCCAGCGTGAGGTTGTTCCCGCCGATGTTGCCGGCGACGAACGCCGTGCCAGCCGCGTTTGTCGTGAAGCTGATGGGTCCGGCGCTGGCGCTTGCGGCCATTATGGCAACCGCGACCGCTGTTATCGAGGCAGCCCGTATAAGACGATTGACTTTCATTTTCAGTTTTCCCCGTTGTTGCGGTACAAGCCGCGCGTTATCGAACAGCGTGAGAGGATTAGGTACTGTTAAGAAATAACATTTCCATTTCATAATGTTTTGGGCTATCCTGG
>VFSW01011887.1_pt1 | contig 12198 bp, 9 predicted proteins | sample 5358111 | NCBI WGS metagenome assembly VFSW01 (sample SAMN11554181, study PRJNA540505) | mine drainage metagenome | isolation source: sediment from site ElyBrook_90M | place: USA: Ely Copper Mine, Vershire, VT | collected 2017
CCCGCCGATTTCCCCGCTGTCGCCCAGGTCTTCCGCCCCGGCTTTCCGCGGGCCATGACGAGCTGTTTGGTCACTCGTGCCGAGATCGTTCGCGAACCAGCTTGATGATCGCGGAGAAATCCAGGCCGCTGTGGCCTTCTTCGGCAAAGCCCTCGTAGATTGCGGCGGCCTGCGCGCCGAGTGACGTCCTGGCCTTGACCTGTTCCGCGGCCTGGCGGGCAAGCTTGAGGTCCTTGAGCATCAGCGCCGCAGCGAAGCCCGGCTTGTAGCCGCTATTTGCCGGGCTTGCCGGCACCGGACCAGGCACCGGGCAATAGCTGGTCAGTGACCAGCATTGCCCTGACGAGGCCGAAGCGACATCGAACAAAGCCTGGTGGGAGAGGCCAAGCTTTTCGCCCAAAACGAATGCCTCGCTGACCGCGATCATCGACACGCCGAGAATCATGTTGTTGCATATCTTGGCTACCTGGCCGTTGCCGGCCTCACCACAATGCACCACCCGCTTGCCCATGCGTTCGAGCACCGGCTTGCCGTGCGCAAACGCGGCCGCCGATCCGCCGACCATGAACGTAAGCGTCGCCGCTTTGGCGCCGCCGACGCCGCCGGAGACCGGCGCGTCGAGCGTGGCAATGCCGCGCGATGCGGCGAGCGCATGCGCCTTGCGCGCGCTGGCGACGTCGATTGTCGAACAATCAATGAAGAGCGTGCCTTGCCGCGCGTGCGGCACGATGTCGTTCCATACCGAAAGAACGTGCTCGCCGGCCGGCAGCATGGTTATGACCACATCGACATTTTCGACGCATGCTCTTGCATTGGCGACTATCTGCACGCCGTCCCGCGCGGAGGTCTCGCGCGATGCCGTTACGACGTCGAAGCCAAGCACGTGTTCGCCGGATTTGACGAGATTGGCGGCCATGGGGCCGCCCATGTTTCCGAGACCAACAAAACCGATGTGCGGCATGTCTGAACCTCTTTTTAGTCCGCGAAAGCCAGTTCCAGCGCGCCGACCGACCTGAAGTGCCGATCAACGATCTCAGTGGCGACGTCTTCGAGCCTGTCGGGGCGCCATTTCGGGTTGCGATCCTTGTCGACAATGGTCGCGCGAATGCCTTCGATGAAATCATGACCGGTAATGCAGGCGAGCGCGATACGATAATCCTGCCGGAAGCTTTCCTCTACTCGTTTGAACGATGCGGCCGCACGGACATTGCGCAGCGTTACCTTCAGCGACGTCGGGGATGCTTTTTGCATTGTGGCGAGTGCTGAATGTGCCTCATCGACATTGCTCGACCGCAATCGGCCGAAAATCGCCTCGACCTGATTGGCGTCGAAGCCGGTATCAATCCAGGCCTGTGCGGCTTTGAGCCGACCCGGTGCGGGCGCGGTGGACAGTTTGCCGAGCTGCTTCCGCACGTTGTCGGCCGTGCGACAATCGCCGAGCGCGGCGGGCAGTTCCGCAAGCTTTTCGGCCGCAAGATGCACGTCGGCAAATCCGCAATAGATCGCATCGGCCGCGTTCATGCGATCGCCGGTCAGCGCCAGATACATTCCGACCTGTCCCGGTGCCCGCGCCAGCAAAAAAGACGCGCCGACGTCGGGAAAGAAGCCAATCCCGACCTCCGGCATGGCCACCGCGGAACGCTCGGTGACAACGCGATGCGACGCGTGAGCGGAAACGCCGACCCCGCCGCCCATCACGACCCCGTCCATGACCGCGATCACGGGCTTCGGATAACGCGCGATCAAAACGTTCAGATGGTATTCGGTGGACCAGAATTGCTCGGGGAGGGGGCTTCCGGATTTCGCCGCGTCGTAAAGTGCGCGGATGTCGCCGCCGGCGCAGAGCCCGCGCTCGCCCGCGCCGTCGATCAGGACCGCGCCAACCTCCGCATCCGCTGCCCAGGAGCGCAGAAACTCCGTCATGGTGACGGCCATATCGAGCGTCAGAGCATTGAGCGCCTTCGGCCGGTTCAGCGTGATCCGGCGCAGCGCCCGCTCGGCGCGAACGACAACCTCACCCTCGTGCAGGACCATTGCGCTTATCGTCCGACCAGGCTTCTTGCCACGATGAGGCGCATGATCTCGTTGGTTCCTTCCAGAATCTGGTGCACGCGCAAATCGCGCACGATCTTCTCGATGCCGAATTCGGAGAGGTAGCCGTAGCCGCCGTGCAATTGCAGGGCCTGGTTGGCAACGTCGAAACAGGCGTCGGTGACAAAGCGTTTGGCCATGGCGCAAAGCGTCGTCGCATTTCCGTCGCCGCGATCGAGCGCCGCTGCCGCGCGCCATAACAGCGTGCGCGACGCTTCAAGCGCCGTTGCCATATCGGCGAGACGGAATTGCAGCGCCTGAAATTCCTCCAGGCGCTTGCCGAAGGCCTTGCGCTCTTTCATGTAGGCGAGCGCTTTGTCCAGCGCGCTCTGGGCGCCGCCGAGCGAACACGCCGCAATGTTCAGACGGCCACCGTCCATACCGGCCATGGCGATCTTAAAGCCGATGCCCTCATCGCCCAGCCGGTTTTCGACCGGCACCCGCGCGTCCTGGAAGACGACGGCGCGGGTCGGCTGCGCGTTCCAGCCCATTTTTCGTTCGTTGGCGCCGAGCGAGATACCGGGCGGGTCGCCGGGCACGACCAGCGTTGAAATGCCGGAGGGGCCGGCGCCGCCGGTGCGCGCCATCACCACGTAGAGGTCGCCGGCACCGGCGCCGGAAATGAACTGCTTCTGGCCGTTGAGCACATAGTGATCGCCGTCGCGCACGGCGCGCGTTGCCAGCGCGGCGGCATCCGAGCCGGCGCCCGGTTCGGTCAGACAATAACTGGCAAGAAGCTCCATCGTGCACAGCTTCGGCAGCCATTGCCGGCGTTGCGCGTCCGAGCCATAAGCGTCGATCATCCAAGCCGCCATGTTGTGGATCGACATATAGGCCGCGACCGTCGGGCAACCGAAGGCGAGCGCCTCAAAGATCAACGCGGCGTCGAGACGCGAGAGTCCCGACCCGCCGACATCGGCGCTGACGTAAACGCCGCCCATGCCGAGTGCGGCGCCCCTGCGCATCTCCGTGATCGGAAAATGCTTGGTTTCGTCCCAGGCCAGCGCGTGCGGCGCAAACACTTCAATGGCGAAGGCCTGCGCCATCTCGCGCACCGCGAGTTGATCTTCGCCGAGAGCAAACCGCGGTGTGACGCCCTGAGCGGTGTCGAGCATGACGGCGTTTCCCAGCCCGGCGGTTAATTCTGCAAGCAGCCCGAACGGATTTTGCGTCAAAATGCCTAGGCTTAGAGGTCGAAATAGCATTGTCGTTTTAGCCCAGCAATGCGAGATTTAAAGGCAATATTGTGCTAGCAACGTTGGCCGGTGACCGAGGATTGGGGGATCTGGGGTTGCCGCGTCGCTGTGCATTCGAGGCATCGATGGCGGATGCTCGGCGGCGCAAAAATGACCGCATCAGCGGCACCGATCCTCCGGTTGCGAGCAACGCGCTTGCTGAGCGAGCGCGATCCAATGAAGGGGCGGAGGAACGCCGTGCAGTCGATTGATGGCAGCTTGGACACGCTGCCGAAGCTTCTGATCCACAATGCCAAGGCGATCGGCGCCCGGCCGGCCATGCGCCATAAGGACCTCGGCATCTGGCAAACGTGGACCTGGGCGCAGATGCTGGAAGAAGTTCGCGCCTTCTCGGTAGGACTATCCGAGCTCGGCCTCAAACGCGGCGACAAATTTACCATCGTCGGCAACAACCGGCCGCGGCTCTATTGGGCGATGTGCGCCGGACAGGCGCTCGGCGCTGTGCCGGTGCCGGTCTATGCCGATGCCGTGGCCGACGAAATGGCCTACGTGTTGGCGCATGCCGAGGTGACACTTGCAGTGGTTGAGGACCAGGAGCAGGTCGATAAGATCATCGCCGTATCCGACCGTCTCCCCAAGCTTGGCAAAGTCATCTACGACGAACAGCGCGGACTAAAGGACTACGTCCACGGCCGGCTGATCGCTTTCGAAGACGTGCAGGGCATCGGCCGAAAGAAGCTCGCGAGCGATCCCGAATGTTTGCGGCAATGGGAAGCCGGAATTGCCGAGGGTAAGGGCGGCGATCTCAGCGTCATCCTCTACACTTCGGGAACGACCGGGCGTTCCAAGGGCGTCATGCTCACCTACGAGAATACGATTATCTCGGCGCGCAATGCGAATACCTTTGACCGTCTCGACCAAAACGAGGAGGTGATCGCCTATCTGCCGCTGGCGTGGGTCGGCGACTACATTTTCTCGTATGTCCAGGCGTACGTCGCCGGGTATTGCGTCAATTGTCCGGAAGCGCCGGATACCGTGCTCCAGGATCGGCGCGAGATCGGGACGACCTATGCGTTCGCGCCGCCTCGGGTCTACGAGAACCTGTTGACGTTGACCATGGTGCGCATGGCGGATGCCGGCGCGCTCAAACGTAAGCTATTCGATTTTTTCATCGGGATCGCCAGGCGCTGGGGCGAGAAGATCCTCGATGGCGAGAAGGTCCCGCTGACCGCGCGGCTCCTTTATGCCATCGGCGACTTTCTGGTCTACGGTCCGCTGAAGAGTCAGTACGGGCTGACGCGCATCCGCGTCGGCTATACTGCGGGCGAAGCCATCGGCCCGGAAATCTTCCGCTTCTATCGCGGCATCGGGCTTAATTTGAAACAGCTCTACGGGCAGACCGAGGCTTCGGTCTACATCACCGCGCAGCCGGACGGCGAGATTCACCCCGACACTGTCGGCAAGGCTTCGCCTGATGTCGAGATCAAGATCTCGGACGCCGGCGAAGTCCTGTTCCGCTCTCCCGGCGTGTTCGCGGGCTACTACAAAGATCCGGACAAGACCGCCGAGGTGATCACGCCCGACGGCTGGGTGCATACCGGCGATGCCGGCTTTTTTGATCCGAAGACCCACCAGCTGAAGATCATTGACCGCGCCAAGGACCTCGGCCATCTCAAGGACGGGACGGTGTTGGCGCCGAAGTATATCGAGAACAAGCTCAAGTTCTATCCGAACATCCGTGAGGCCGTGGCCATCGGTGCCGGGCGCGAATTCGCCTGCGCCATGATCAACATCGATCTGACGGCGGTCGGCAGTTGGGCGGAGCGCAATAACATTGTCTATGGCTCCTATCAGGAGCTCGCCGCCAATCCGCTGGTCTACGACATGATTGGGCGGCACATCGACGAAGTGAACCGGTCGCTGGCGGAAGAAGAAATAATGGCCGGCGCGCAAATCCGCCGTTTCCTCATCCTGCACAAGGAGCTCGATCCGGATGACGGCGAACTGACGCGCACCCAAAAGCTCCGTCGCGGCCACATCGTCGATCGATATTCTCCGCTGATCGAGGCGTTCTACAACGGCTCGACCGAGGCGCAGATCGCGACGGAAGTGACGTTCGAGGATGGGCACAAGGGCGTGATTGCGGCCCGTGTCACCATCCGCGACGTGAAGACGTACCCCGTGCCCGCAACGAAGCTGGAGCGCGCCGCATGAGAGCGCCGTCCTCGCGTGAGGCGGCGCTCGGCGAGGTGTTGCTCGCGGTGGAGAACGTTTCGCTCTCGTTTGGCGGCGTGCGCGCGCTGACCAGCGTGTCCTTCGACATCCGCAAGGGCGAGATTCTTGCCATCATCGGTCCCAACGGCGCCGGCAAGACGTCGATGCTCAACGTCGTCAATGGTTTCTACCAGCCGCAATCGGGACGCATTACGTTCAAAGGACAGGTTCGCAGCAGTATGCGGCCATATGCCGCGGCGCAGGGCGGCATCGCGCGCACCTTTCAAAATCTGGCGCTTTTTCGCGGCATGACCACGCTCGACAATATTTTGGCGGGCCGCGCCTTGAAGATGCATCGCGGATTTTTTTGGCAGCTGATCCGCTTCGGTCCTGCGCTTGCGGAAGAGGTCGAGCATCGCCGCCGCGTCGAGGAGATCATCGACTTTCTCGAAATCGCGGCCATTCGCAAAACCCCGGTCGGCCGGCTTCCCTATGGCTTGCAGAAGCGCGTCGAGCTTGGCCGCGCGCTTGCCATGGAGCCCGATCTTCTGTTGCTCGATGAGCCGATGGCCGGCATGAACCTCGAAGAGAAAGAGGACATGTCGCGGTTCATTATCGATGTGAACCAGCAGTACGGGACCACAGTCGCTCTGATCGAGCACGACATGGGCGTCGTGATGGATCTCTCGGATCGTGTGGTGGTGCTCGACTACGGCCGCAAGATCGCCGACGCTACGCCCGATGAAGTCAAGCGCGATGAGAAAGTGATCCGCGCCTACCTTGGCGAACCCCAGTAGGGTGCGCATGCACATCCTCTATCAGGTCTTCGTCGATCCGTTCGTGCAAATGGGCACGGCACCCGATTTATTGGTCCAGACGCTGTGGGACGGACTTGTCGCCGGCGTGCTCTACGCTCTGATTGCGCTCGGCTTTGTCCTGATCTTCAAGGCGTCCGGGGTATTCAATTTCGCCCAGGGCATCATGGTCGTGTTCGCTGCGCTTACCCTGGTAGGCCTGCATGAGCATGGCGTGCCGGCGTTCGTCGCGCTCGCCCTCACCGTGGTGGTGATGCTGGTGCTGGCATTCGGCGTCGAACGTCTGGTGCTGCGCCCGCTGGTCAACCAGTCGGACGTCATCCTGTTCATGGCGACGTTCGGCATCACCTATTTTCTCATTGGGCTGGGTCAGCTTGTTTTCGGCGGCAATCCGAAGGTGATGATCGCCAAGGAGCTGTACTTGCCGAGCGGTGCGCTGCAATTCAAAGGACTCGGCGGTTTCGTGTCGTTGCAGAAGATCGACATCGCTGCCGTCATTATCGCTTCCATTATGGTCGCGACGCTCGCGGTGTTCTTTCAGCGCACCCGTATCGGCCGGGCCTTGCGCGCGGTCGCCGACAGCCATCAGGCGGCGTTGTCGGTTGGCATCTCGCTCGAGCAGATTTGGGTCATTGTGTGGTTCGCGGCTGGCGTCGTCGCGCTGGCCACCGGCATCATGTGGGGCGCCCGCTCGGAGGTCTCGTTCGCGCTGCAGATCATAGCGTTAAAAGCGCTTCCGGTGCTGATCCTCGGCGGCCTGACATCGATCCCGGGAGCTATTGTCGGCGGCCTGATCATCGGGATCGGCGAGAAGCTCGGCGAATTTTACTGGGGACCGCTGTTCGGCGGCGGTATCGAAACCTGGCTGGCTTATGTGATCGCGCTCGGGTTCCTGGTGTTTCGGCCGCAGGGCTTGTTCGGCGAAAAGATTATCGAGCGGATTTGAACGATGCTCTATCGCGAGGTCGGCCAGTACAAGTCGAACTACGCCGCCGATATGGCGGTGTTTCCGATTTTGCAGGATCGGATCGGCGTCGCGGTCATTCTCTTCATCGCCTTCGTCGTCTTTCCGCTGGCCGGCAACGAGTTCATGCTCAACACAATTATGATCCCGTTTCTGATTTTCGCGTTGGCCGCGATCGGACTTAACCTGCTCACCGGGTATACCGGCCTCCTTTCCCTCGGCACCGGCGGCTTTATGGGCGTCGGCGCTTACGCCTGCCTGAAGCTCACCACCTATTTTCCGCAAGTCGATATCATCGTGTGGATACTTGCATCCGGCTTCTTCTCCGCCGCCATTGGCGTGCTGTTCGGCTTGCCGTCGCTTCGTATCAAGGGTTTCTATCTCGCGGTCGCGACGCTCGCTGCGCAGTTCTTTCTAGAGTGGTGCTTCATCCGGATTCCCTGGCTGTACAACTACAGCAGCTCGGGCGCGATCCAGGTACCCTTGCGCACGCTGATGGGAATCCCGATCACCGGTCCCACGGCGACGGCTGCAACCCGCTATCTGGTGGTGCTCGGCATTGTCGTCTTCCTCACCTGGATTGCTTCGAATTTGGTCCACGGCCGGATTGGCCGGATGTGGATGTCGGTTCGCGACATGGACCTTGCCGCCGAACTAATCGGGATCAGGCTGCTGCGCGCCAAGCTGCTCGCCTTTGCGGTCTCTTCGTTCTACTGCGGCGTGGCCGGCGCGATGATGGTGTTCCTGTGGTACGGCGGGGCTGAAGCCGACGTCTTCGCCATCGACCAGAGCTTCCTTGTGCTCTTCATGGTGATCATTGGCGGCCTTGGCACTTTGATCGGATCGTTTTTCGGCTCGGCGCTGATCTACATTCTGCCAATTGCGCTGCGCGCAATCCCGGCGGCATTTGGCTTGCCAATCCGCCCGGCTGCTGCCGAGCAACTGACCTTCGTGATCGTCGGCACATTGATCATTGTCTTTCTGGTGCTGGAGCCCGCCGGGCTCGCGCGGCTCTGGCAGATCGGTAAACAGAAATTGAGGGTGTGGCCCTTTCCTTATTGATGGGGCACACTCCGACCGAGTTGTCCCGGGCCGGCAGTTTGGGTTGTGCGCGTTTAACGCGCACTCGAATTTGAACGAGCAAAGCGTCGGCCGATGCGCCGGCGCCAAACAGGGAGGACTGCCATGCGTGTGAAGTTGTTTGCTCTCGGCCTGGCGGTAGTGACAGCGGTTCCCGCCGCAGTCACCGTGAGCCAGGCGGAGGATGGAATTTACATTCCCCTCATGAGTTATCGGACCGGTCCCTATTCCGGCGCCGGCATCGCGATCTTCAACGGAATTTCGGATTATCTGAGCATGGTTAACGCGCGCGACGGTGGAGTCGGCGGTGTCCGCCTGATCGTCGAGGAATGCGAAACAGGTTACGACACTAAGAAGGGCGTGGAATGCTATGATTCCACGAAGGGAAAGAACCCGGTCGTCAGCACACCCTATTCTACGGGCATCACGCTGCAATTGATTCCCAAGGCGGCGGTCGACAAAATTCCGGTTTTGTCGATGGCCTACGGCTTGTCCGCTTCGGCGGACGGCAATGATTTTCCGTGGGTCTTCAATCCGCCCGCAACCTATTGGGACGGCGCCTCGGCGTTCGTGCGCCACGCCGCCGAGGTTGAGGGCGGCTTCGACAAGCTCAAAGGCAAGACCATCGGCCTTGTCCATCTTGACGCCCCGTACGGCAAGGAGCCGATCCCGCTCCTGGAAGCGCTGGCGAAGGACTATGGCTTCACGCTCAAGCTTTATCCGGTTCCCGGCTCGCAGATGCAGAACCAGACTTCGCTTTGGCTGGACATCCGGCGCGACCGGCCCGACTGGATTTACATGCAGGGCTGGGGCGCCATGAACCCAACCGCGCTGAAGGAAGCGGCCAAGATCGGCTTCCCGATGGACCACTTCATCGGCAACTGGTGGGCCGATGGCGAGGACGACACGCGTCCGGCCGGCGCCGAAGCAAAGGGTTATGAGGCACTCAACATCAACGGGATCGGCCAACAATATCCGGCGATCCAAGACGTTCTCAAATACGTGGTCGACAAGGGCAAGAGCCAGGTCCCGTCGAAGGATAAGGTTGGTGAAGCCCTCTACAACCGCGGCGTGTTGAATGGGGTTCTGATAACCGAGGCGATCAGCACCACCCAAAGATTAACTGGCAAAAAGCAGGTCAATGGCGAAGACGTGCGCCGGGGTCTGGAAAACCTCAACATCACGGACGCGCGCTGGAACGAGCTTGGGCTCGAAGGCTTCGCCGCACCAATCCACCTGAGCTGTGCCGATCACAACGGTCACAACGGCATCTATCTTGCCCGTTGGGACGGCACTAGGTGGGTCAGGGCTTCAGGCTGGATCGAGCCGATCAAGGACAAGGTCATGCCGTTGATCGACAGTGCGGCCAGCACGTATGTCGGAGCGAATGCCGGTTGGCCGAAGCGAACCGAGACTTGCGACAAGTCGTCGTGAGGCTTACGACGCCGAGTTAGGGCACACTCGGTCTAAATTTCCGCGCCGGCCACTCGCCGGTGCGGGCTCCTTCGGTCCTATGTAAGATCGAGGGCATATGAACGCGCCGGCCGAGGGCCGACGCTTAGATTAAGGGAGAAACAGCTATGCATCTGAAGCATCTTGCCCTCGGCCTTGCGGTGGTAACGGCGGTACCCGCCGCGGTCGCAACGGCGCAGGCGGAAGACGGAATCTACGTTCCGTTCTTCACCTATCGAACCGGCCCGTTTTCTGGGTCGGGAATACCCGTCGCCAACGGCCTGTCGGACTATATGAACATGCTCAATGAGCGTGACGGCGGCATTGGCGGCGTCAAGATCATCGTCGAGGAGTGCGAGACCGGTTACGACACCAAGAAGGGCGTCGAGTGCTACGACACCGTGAAGGGGAAAAATCCCGTCGTCATCACCCCGTTTTCAACCGGGATAACGCTGCAAGTGATCCCCAAGGCGTCGGTCGATAAGATACCGGTGTTCTCGTTCGCCTACGGCCTGTCGGCTTCCGCCGACGGCAACCTGTTCCCCTGGATTTTCAACGCGCCGGCCACGTACTGGGACGGCGCCTCCGCTTTCGTGCGTCACGCGGCCGACGTCGAAGGCGGCTTCGACAAGCTCAAGGGTAAGACCATCGGACTCGTGCATCTCGATGCGCCCTACGGCAAGGAGCCGATCCCGCTGCTGCAAGACCTGGCCAAGGACTATGGCTTCAACCTCAAGCTCTATCCGGTTCCCGCATCGCAGATGCAGAACCAGACCTCACTCTGGCTCGACGTGCGTCGCGACCGGCCCAACTGGATTTACATCCAGGGCTGGGGCGCCATGAATCCGACCGCGGTCAAGGAGGCGGCCAAGATCGGCTACCCGATGGATCGGCTGGTCGGCGTGTGGTGGTCCGGCGGCGACGACGATGCGCGCCCCGCAGGTCCCGAAGCCAAGGGCTATAGCTCGCTCGACCTCAACGGCGTCGGCACGAACTATCCGTCGATCCAGGATATTCTCAAGTACGTCGTCGACAAGGGTAAGAGCCAGGTCGCCTCGAAAGACAAGGTCGGCGAGAACCTCTACAACCGCGCCGTCATGAACTCGGCAATGATCGCCGAAGCGATCCGGACGGCACAACAGCTGACCGGCAAGAAACAGGTCAACGCCGACGACGTTCGCCGCGGCTTCGAAGCGCTGAACATCACCGAAGCGCGGTGGAAAGAAATGGGCTTTCCGAACTTTGCTTCTCCGGTCCATCTGACCTGCGCCGATCACAATGGCCACAGCGGTATCTCGCTGGTCCAGTGGGATGGCACCAAGTGGAACACGACCGTGCCCTCGATCCAGCCGATCAAGGACAAGGTATTGCCGCTGATCAACAGTGCGGCTGAAGAGTACGTGAAGGCCAACGCCGGCTGGCCGAAGCGGACCGAGCCTTGCGAAAAGTCGTCGTGACCTGACGCAACCACTCTCCCGGAGCCGGCCCAGCGCGAACCATACTGCGCCCCTGCTCCGGGAATTCTTCGCAAAACACGTCAGTGAGGTGAGGGCACGACCGTGGGCACTGTCGCGCCAGCGAAATCCGAACCGGTCGCCGCCGCGGAAGTGGCGCCGATTCTCGCGCTCAACAACGTCGAAGTGGTCTACGATCGCGTCATTCTTGTCCTTAAAGGCGTATCGCTCACAGTGCCGAGCGGCGGGATCGTCGCGCTTTTGGGCGCAAACGGCGCCGGCAAGACCACCACGCTGAAGGCGATTTCCAATCTGCTCCACTCTGAGCGCGGCGAAGTGACCAAAGGAGCGATCGAATTCGACGGCGCCGAGGTGCAGGCGCTCTCGCCAAACGAGGTGGTGCGGCGTGGCTGCATCCAGGTGATGCAGGGCCGGTTTTGCTTCGGCCATCTCACCATCGAGGAGAACCTGCTGACCGGCGCCTTTACCCGCCGCGATGGAGCGGCGGCGATACGCGCCGAACTGGAGAAGGTCTATACCTATTTCCCCCGGCTGCGCGAGCGGCGGCAGTCACTGGCCGGATATACGTCGGGCGGCGAGCAGCAGATGTGCGCGATCGGCCGTGCGCTGATGTCGCATCCGAAGATGATCCTGCTCGACGAGCCATCGATGGGTTTGGCGCCGCAGATCGTGGAGGAAATCTTCGCGATCACGAAGAGTCTCAATGAGAGCGAAGGGGTCTCGTTCCTCTTGGCGGAGCAGAACGCCAATTTGGCGCTCAAATATTCCGGCTATGGCTACATCCTCGAGAACGGGCGCGTGGTGCTCGATGGAGCTGCGGCGACGCTCGCCGAGAACGATGACGTTAAGGAATTCTACCTGGGCGTCGCCGAAGGCAAGCGCAAGTCGTTTCGCGAAGGCAAGCACTATAA
>VFSW01011888.1_pt1 | contig 12198 bp, 13 predicted proteins | sample 5358111 | NCBI WGS metagenome assembly VFSW01 (sample SAMN11554181, study PRJNA540505) | mine drainage metagenome | isolation source: sediment from site ElyBrook_90M | place: USA: Ely Copper Mine, Vershire, VT | collected 2017
GTCCGTCGGCGGCCGCGAAACGATCGCGCAGCGCGACGACGTGGCTTAGCACCGTGGGGGTTCGTTCCAGGTCCTGATTGAAGAGCGGCAGGTTCACCTGCTCCGGCGCCAGGATGTCGATACGGCAGGATGCGCCGATCGCGGCCGAACAGTAGTCGATCAGGCGCCGCTGGTGGGAGTTTTGCCGAAGGCTGGCCGGAAACAGCAACAGAAGCGGCGTCCGGTCCGCGGCCGTGCGATCACGCGACGGCATGGATTTGCCCGTCATAGGAACTAGCGAGGAAGCGGCGGTTTGCGTTGTCCCACGCCAGTCCGGAGATACCGGACGCGGTCGGGCGGGAGAACGAAATCCAGCTTCGGGTCGCGAGATCGAACTCGGCCAGCGTGCCGGTATAGGCGCCGGTCATCAACCGGGTGCGGTCGTCGTTGGCGCAGATGCATTTCACTGAGTTCGGGTGCGGGGTTCGATAGACCTCTTGCTGCCCGTCGGTCCAAATCCTCAATTTCAGGTCGCGGCCGATGCTGGCGAAGCCGTTCGGGCCGGCCAGGGCGCAGCCGTTGGCGATCTTTTCGTGCGCCTTCGGAATCCGCCGGATCAGGCCGAAGTCCGCGGTGTCGTGCCAGGCGATGTCGGTCGAAGCGCAAACGGAAAACAGGCTGTCGGCGGTTGCGGCCATGCCCTTGATCGCGTTGTCGTAGATTTTGTGCTGGCCGCGCGGGACCGGCCTTCCATCGGCGTCCAGCAAAAACACCAGGGCCTCGCCGGTATAGCTGCCGATCGCGATATGTGCGGTTCCGTCGCGCACGAAGCTGGTGCCGCAGTTCAGCGGGGAATGGTGCCGGTACAGGATTTCGCCGCTGCGGGCATCGAACAACTGACCCAGTTGGCCGCCGGAGAACAGCCGGTTTCCGGCCGGCAGCAGGAAGTTGCAAAGGCTGCGAAGCCGCGAGGATGGCTGGCCGTCTTGCAGCAACACTCCGGCGTCGCCGATCGCGTAGGTCGAACCTCCCGCAACGGCGACTGCGTTCAGGCCGGGTCCGGCGACGACTTTGTCCATGTCCCAGGTGTTGTTGTGCCAGTCGAAGACGGCGAAGCTGGACCCGAACGTGCCCACGGCGATGCGGTTGCGGCCGATCGGCGCCGCGGCGCGCGCCCAAATCGGGGCGGGCAGTTCGGCGCGCGATAATGCGGCGATCGTCCCGTCCGCCGCGACCGACCAAATCGCGGCGGTGCGGTCGTAGCTGAGCGTAATCAGCGTGCCGGCCGATTGGTCGAACGCGATGTGCTTGATGCCGGCCCGATGCGCCTGCGTGTATGCAATCGATCCGCCGGCGATCACGACGATGCGCCCTTTGTCGTCGCCGGCCAGGATTCGGCCGTCGGCATCGATGGCCAGCGTATCGGTTCGCACCTGAAGGTCGTTGCGGCGGATTTCGGTACCGGACGATGCGTCCCACTCCCGTATCGTGCCATCGACGCCGGAGGACACTAGGCGTTTCCCGTCGCGGGTCCACGCGATCGACAGGATATTGCCGGTGTGACCGCGCAATATTTTCAGGCAGTGTCCGGAGAGGTCGAAAATCCGAATGGTGCGATCCAGCGCGCAGGTGGCAACCCGGGTACCGAGCGGGGAAAACACCGCCATGTCCACATCGTCTTCATGACCGGTCAGGACGGCCTTCAGGCGCATGGACGGCACGTCCCAGATGCGGGCCGAGTAGTCGCTGCTGGCGCTGACAAGCAGTTGTCCGTCTGGGCTGAAGGCGCAGTTGTTGACCAGATGATCGTGGCAGCTTCTGGCGATTGCCCGCTTGCTGGCTGCATCCCATAAAATAAGCTGGTTGTCGTAACCGGCGGTCGCGACAAACGCCCCTGCCGCGGCAATGCCCGCGATAGGTCCGCGATGAAACATGGCTATCTCTCGAATTGTAATGGCCCGGGCGCGGCCGGAACCGGGCCCGATAACGCAGTCCTGGTTCCGGCGGCCGTCAGGCGGTGAGGTTGACCGACTTACCGCGCGGCCCCTCGGCGTTGAGCTGAAGTGCCGCCGCGGCTCCCGCGTTGCTGCTTGCGGGCGGAGGCGGTGGAGGCGGCGGCGGACTGACTGGCATGGAAATCGGTGCGCTGTAACTGCTGCTCGATCCTACACGCATACCCATGCGCGTTCTCCTTTCTGATCGCGGAATATTCCGGCCGCCCGACCGCTCGGATTACCCCCTCTCCGGGTCCGTTTCGATTGGCCGCCGGGATGCAGCCTATTGGGCAAATGGTAAATATTGGGTTAACGTGGGATACTCTGGAGCCGGATTACGGAATCATTTTCGGTGCGGTGGCCGCCGCTTGTTGCCGGATCGGACGCATGCCGGATCCCCGCCCTTGAGCAAACGGCCGGACCGGCCGATTATCGCGCCAGGTATCCGCAGGAGGAACACAGAATGCCCGAAAGCCCCATGGCCGATCAGTCGGCCGATCAGGCGATGTTTGCCGCCAGCCAGACCCGCCTGCCGCTCAACGGCATCACGGTCCTCGATCTTACGCTCGCCCGGGCGGGGCCGACCGCGGTGCGCCATTTCGCCGACTGGGGGGCGGATGTGATCCGGATCGAACCGCCGGCTACCGACGGCGAAGACGTCGCCGGTCGCCGCCATGGCTTCGACTTTCAGAACCTGCACCGCAACAAGCGCGCCGTTACCCTGAACCTGAAATCCAAGGAAGGGCACGAGGCTTTCATGCGCCTGGCCGCCAAGGCCGACGTGATCCTGGAGAACATGCGGGCCAACGTGAAGCACCGGCTGAAGGTGTCGTATGAGGATGTGAAGGCGATCAACCCGCGCATCGTGTATGGCAGCATTTCCGGCTTCGGGCAGGACGGACCCTACGGCCCGCGCGCCGGCGTCGATCAGATCGCGCAGGGCATGGGCGGGCTGATGTCGATCACCGGGGAGCCCGGCCGAGGCCCGATGCGCGTCGGCATCCCGATCGACGACCTGACCGCCGGCAACCTGCTGGCGATGGGCTGCATGATGGCGTTGTTCGACCGTCAACGCACCGGCGTCGGCCGTTGGGTCACCACGTCGTTGCTGGAATCGCAGATCTTCATGCTGGATTTCCAGGCTAGCCGCTGGCTGATGGAAGGCGAGGTCGCCGGTCAGGCCGGCAACGATTACCCTACGGGTATCCCCACCGGCGTGTTCCCGACCAGCGACGGGCATATCAACATCGCCGCCAGCTCCTCGCGCGTGTTCACCCGCTTCTGCGAGGCGATCGACCGCAAGGACTGGCTGGAACGCGAGGACTGGAAAACCCAGGCTGGCCGCAGCAAGGACCGCAAGGCGATTAACGCGGCGATCGGGGAGATCACGCGCACCAAACCGTCCAACCACTGGATCGAGCTGTTCGAGACCAATGGCATTCCGTGCGGTCCAATCTACAGCATCGATCAGGTGTTCGCCGACCCGCAGGTCAAGCACCTGGGTATGGCAACGAAGATGGCAAGCCCGCATGTAGGCGATGCGGAAATCGTTGCGTCGGCAATCAACATCTCCGGCTTTTCAAAGGCGATCCGCACCTACACACCGGATGCCGGTGAACACAGCGACGAAATTCTAAAAAGCGTAGGCTACACCGATGCGGAATTGAACGATATGAGACAGAAAGGAGTTATCTGAATGCTGCCGGCTCGGGCGGAAACCCGAGCCTTCGCTAACGGAAAAACTCTCGCGGCGAAGGACGACGGGGTCGGCCTGATCACCTTCAACCAGCCGGAAAAGCGCAATGCCATTTCGATGGAGATGTGGACCGGGCTGGGCGATATCCTCGACGAATTCAGCGAGGACAGCAGTGTCAGCGTTGTGATCCTGACCGGCGCCGGCAACAAGGCGTTCGTTTCGGGCGCCGACATCAGCCAGTTCGAGAAAAACCGCAACAGCGCGGACGCTCAGGCGGAGTACGACCGAGCGAATAGTATCGGGCGCAACAAGCTGATCGACTTCAAGAAGCCGGTCATCGCGCGCATCCGCGGCTTCTGCATGGGCGGGGGGTTGGCGATCGCCATGGCGACGGACATTCGGATCGCCGCGGCCGACAGCCAGTTCGGTATACCGGCGGCGCGTCTGTCGATTGCCTATGCGCCGGACGCAGTTCGCCGGCTGATCGACCTTGTTGGGCCGGCCCATGCTCGGATGATCCTTTACACCGCCAAGCGTATCGATGCGGCGGAGGCGGAGCGGATCGGGTTGATTAACCGGATGACGACGGAAGAGGCGCTGAACGACGTGGTGCTGGATATCGCCCGGTCGATCGCCGACAACGCACCGCTGTCGGTGGCGGCGTCGAAGCTGACGATCAACGAGATGCTGAAAGACGGCAGCCAGCGCGATATGGCGGCGATTCAACGGGCCGTGGATGGTTGCTTCAACAGCGCCGACTATAAGGAAGGACGGACGGCGTTCATGGAAAAGCGCGCGCCGAAGTTCGTGGGCGCGTAAATACGAGCGGTATTCCGGGCGACCCGGCCGCTCGGAATACCATTGCGTGCGTTGGCGGCCAAATTGGTTAATAACTGGAATTGTATCATATTTTGCTCATAATTTTCTTTGACAGTTGTATTTTCCGGCGCAATATTCCGGCTTAGAATTCATTGCAGGTAAGCCGATGACTTTTTCATCCAATTCCCGATTAGCCTCATTCTTCGTGGCAGTTGGGGCAATTTTTGCGCTCACCTCACCGGCAGGCGCGACTATTTTATTCAGTGACACCCTTCAGACGAGTCTGGCTCAATGGAACAATCCTAATCCATCCGGGGAGATCGTCGCGGCACCTGGCGGCGGCAATGCGCTGACGTTCAGCGTCCTACAGGGCGGATCAAATCTTCTTACCACCAAATCGACGTTCACATCCCACACCGGGGGGTTCACCCTCTCATTCGATATCTATGCCAACTGCGGCCACACAAGCGGATGTGGGGCGTTTCTTGAAGCGGCAGGCAGTTGGACGCTCTCCGATACTCCGTTTGGTAGCGCGGTCCAATTCGCCGACTCACCGGGTTGGGAAACGGTAAACTATACATTCACCGGTTCGTCCACGACGCTCGCCTTCGAGGACTGGAGTGGGTCGCCCTATGCGCAGGCCTATCCCGGCACCGGTGCGTTTTACCTGCGCAACATCGTACTGACGGATAACCCGAACAACACGGCCATGGGCGCCGTTTCCGTGTCATCTGCTTCCACCGCCGCGCCGGAGCCGACGTCGTTGGCAGCCTTCATAACCGCACTGGTGGGACTTGGCGCCGCGCGCGTTGGGTTCAAACGTAACGTCGTGCGTGGCGTTTCCATGGGTTAGGCCGTCCGGGTCTGGACCTGGGTTTCGGGCCGGGGTGAGGAAAGCGTGTCTCTGCATAACGGACCGGCGTTGGTCTTGGCCACCTTCAGCGGCGATGCCGCATGGCGCCGCTAGTGCCGTGCGGCGGGAATGCGGGCGCCCGGAGCGAGCATATCGAGGCAGACAAACCGATTTACGTTTCGTGCTACGCATGGACGACAACGTAGCCACCACCCTGCTCAAATCTTACGATGTCGAATGGCGGCACCCGGGTAGTCTGCACCTCAACCTCTTCGCTCCCATTGATACCGGGAAAGCCCGCCGGGATACGGGCGAAGATCGGTCTTAAGATTCGGTCACCCGCCTCGGATCGCCGGGATTGTCGGTCAATCGTTCCATCGCCTCCGCCGCATCGGCCTTGAGACTTGGCAAACGCTCAGAGACGACGTTCCAGAGGATGCTCGTGTCGATTTGATCGTAACCATGGCGAAACCGGTTGCCCAATCCCCGGATCGCCCGCCAAGGTTGTTGCGGCAGCAATTCGTAGGCTCGGTCTCCAAGGCGGAAAGCCGCCTCGCAGATGCGTTCCAGGCAGGGTTCGACCGCATCGTACCGAAGGTCGTCGTTCCGCAAGGTATCTATATCCAAGCCTTCGACATACCGCCCGATCCGCACGATGTTGTCGATGATATCTTGCAGGCAGTCGGCCTCGCGATACCGCCTAGAAGGCACGGATACGGTCTCGCTCCACATTGGCACGCAGGCGTTCTTTACGGATCGGTTCGGGCAGGATTTGGACATCTCGCCCCAATAAGTCGCCCAGTTCCTGTTCCAGGCCGACCAACCGGATCAAGTCCATGTTGGCGGCGGGATCGAATTTGGCAACGAGGTCTATATCGCTGTCGGGGCCGGCTTCGTTTCGGGCGACCGAACCGAACAGGGACAGGCGGGCGATTCCAGCCTGCCGCAGCGCCGGTTCTCTGGCGCGCAGGATTGCCACGACGTCGGCTGCGGTGACGGTTATCCTGTCGTTCATCGGAACTCCTGCTGGAAACGATAGCAGACAAGACAGTCGCTGTCCCGCTTCGATTACCTGGAGATTGCGGGTGGAGCCGCTATACCAGCACGACCCGGCCGGGAATTCCCCGGCGTCCCCCGCATTCCCCCGCGTGACGGGGCTTTAGGATCGTGCTTCCTTATCGCCTGCCCGCTTGGCGGACGACTCTAACCAACCAGGAAACGCCTGCATGTTCGAACTGCCCGAAGAACACCGGATGCTTCAGGACCTCGTTGCGAAATTCATCGACCGCGACGTGATTCCGCTGGAAAAGGGCGTCCTCGCCCGGGAAATGTCCGGCCAGAAATCCGGCCTGCCGCCCGAGGAAGAGGCGGTGCTGCTGAACAAATGCAAGGAACTGGGCCTGTGGGGCCTGGACGTGCCGGAGGAATACGGCGGCGCCAACCTGCCCTACTCCGCCCTGGTCGGCGTGTATGAGGAACAGGGGCGCACTTGCGTGCCGTTCACCTTCCCGCCCGACAGCCCGAATCTGCACATGCTGATCGCGGTGGCGAACGACGAACAGAAGCGTAAATACCTCGAACCATACGCCCGCGGAGAGGCCCATTCGGCCATCGCGATCTCGGAACCCGGGGCGGGCGGCGATCCGGCCGGCATGACCACCCGCGCGGTGAAGGATGGCGGCGACTGGGTGATCAACGGCCGCAAGATATGGGTCAGCCGCGTGCCGCAGGCCGACTTCGTGATCGTCATGGCCCGCACCGGCGAAGGCAAACGCGCCGACGGCGTGACGGCTTTCATCGTGGAGCGCGGCACCAAGGGCTTCATCATCGAGCGAGAGATTCCGATGATCGGCGGCCAGCGCACCTATGAACTGGTGTTCGACGATTGCCGCATTCCGGCCAGCCAGATCCTGGGTATCGAGGGCAAGGGCTACGCGCCGATGCAGTTGCGCCTGACGGTGCGCCGCCTGCAGATGGGCGCGTGGTGCATCGGCATGTCGCGCCGAGCGCTGGATATGATGGTGGAACATACCAAGCAGCGGGTGACGTTCGGGCAGAGGCTCGCCGACCGCCAGGCAATTCAGTGGTGGATCGCCGACGCGGCGATGAAAATCCACGCCTGCCGGCTGATGGTCTATGACGCCGCCGCCAAGGCCGACGCCGGCAAGGATGTCCGCACCGAGGCGTCGATGGTGAAGCTGTATGGCACCGAAATGGCCACCGAGGTCGTGGATCACGCGATGCAGGCGTTCGGCGCCATGGGCGTGGCGAAGGAACTGCCGCTCCAACTTATGGCGCAGAAGGTCCGCACCATGCGGGTCTATGAAGGCCCCTCGGAGGTGCATCGCATGGCCATCGCCCGCCGTATCATCGGCAAATGAGCGAGCCTCGGGTTAAGGCGGGGCTGTGGGTCGGTATGGCGTTGCGTATGGGCAACGCCGACGGCCGCTATGGCGTCGTGGTTCGCAAGGGCGATGCCGACGCAGGCGGCGTGCTGGTCGTGCTGCGCAACGACAAGCAGGTTTCGGTGCTGTCGCAACTGCGGTCCGGCGATGGGGAACTCGCCTGGATGCGGGCGACCGGTCTCGGCCCGGTCGATGATACAACCGCCGACGCCTATATTGCTCGGCAGGTGAAGTTCGACCCCGATCTGTGGGTGCTGGAATTCGATGCGCCAGACCTGCTGCCGCCGTTCGAGGCGAAGCTGGTCTGAGCATAGCAGCCGAACCCGTCCCGCATCGTTGAAACCGCGGTGCCATGGTGACAAACTGTATGGCCACAAGAAACAGGGAGACAAGCGATGCCTGACATTCATGGAAGCTGCCGCTGCGGCAAGGTCACCTATTCCGCCTCCGCCGACCCGGTCTTTGTCGGGGTGTGCCACTGTTCCGCATGCCAGAAATCGACCGGTTCGGCATTTGCGACCGTGGTCGCGGTTCCGACCCCATCGCTCACGGTTACCGGCACGACGACGCGATTTGACGATATCGGCGACAGCGGCAAGCCTACGCACCGGAATTTCTGCCCGCAATGCGGATCGACGGTCACGCAAAGCGCCGATGTCATGGAAGGCCTTACCATGATTGCTGTCGGCACGCTCAGCGACCCAAGCTGGGCCAAGCCGGCCATGCAAATCTACTGCGACAGCGCCCTGCCTTGGGCACAGATCGCTGACATGCAGGGCTTCCCGAAAATGCCTAGCTAGGGTGGTTGGCCCGGGACGGCGGTAATCGATGGATTGAGATCGGGGGTTCGGCAGGAACCCATTCGATCCCGACCAAAACATTTCCGTTGAAATGGCTGCGGTGCTGTCCCATGTTGCGGTGCAACAAGGGTGGAGGCGTCCTTTCCGATTTCGATCGAAGGGAATGCCGCTATGCAGGAACCCGAGTTCTGGGCCGCCAGCGCCGAAGCGATGGAACTGACCATCGAAGGAAACCGCCTGATCGCCCGGGAGATCGCCGATCTCGTGGCCACACTCTGGCATCGTCTTCGGTCCGCGCTGACCGCGATGATGACCAGCGAGCACCGTCACCTGCCGCCGATCTGACTCCGGTTCCGACGTTCGCCGGGCGCGATCCCGGTGCCCGGCTACCGAAACCGCACGGTGACGGCCGGCAGCGGTGGAAAGCTAACGGTCACCGTCGCCGGGCCGGTCAGCCAAACCGGGGGCGTGACGCTGCCCAGCATCACCACTTGGCCGGATTTCAGGCCGCCGAACGCCGCGGCCTCGGCGGAACCTGCCAGCCAGGCCAGTCCGTTGAGCGGGTGACCCAGAAGATCTGTTGTCACGCCTCGATCGGCGGTGCCGTTATCCAGTTCGATCCGTCCGTGCAGGGCGCCGATATCCAGTCCGCGCCAATCCACGCCATGGCCGTCGCCGATCACCGCCGCGCAGTGGTACATCTGGTCCGCCAGCAGCGTTGGGGTACCGAGCGCTTTGATGTCGCCGTAGCGGTTTTCGACGATCTCGACGGCGGCGAAGAACTCACCCACCGCCGCGGTGGCCTGCTCCAGCGAACATGGCCCCGGCGGTAGATCGCGGGCCAACCGCACCGCGACCTCGCACTCGACGCCCGGCTCGATGAAGTCGGCGAACCGCAGGTCGCCGTAGCCGTGGTAGATGTCCTCGGCGCGCATGAAGCCGGCTATCGGGGTATCGACACCCAGATAGACCTGCATCCGCTTGCCGGTCGCACCGATCTTGAAACCCGCCGGAGGCACAGCCCCCGCCAGTCCGGCCAACGCCGCCTGTACCGCGGCACCCTCGGCCTCGGTTGACGGTGCGATGCCGGGCGGCAGAGGCGCGACCAGGACCCGGTCCTGCCTGATCCGGCGGAGTGCCGCTGCAGCGGGACCGGGATCGAAGGGCATCAGCGCCTCGATAGCTCATACAATGCGACGGAGGCTGCGGCGGACACGTTCAGGCTTTCGACGGCGCCCTCGATCGTCAGGCCACCGATTTCGTCGCAGGTTTCGCGTGTCAGCCGGCGCAAGCCCTCGCCCTCGGCACCCAGAACCAGGGCGACGCGCCGGCCGGCGACATCCGGGCCGGACAGCGGCTTGCCGCCGGCGTCCAGGCCGATGCACCACACGTCGGCGGCCTTCAGCGCGATGATGGTGCGGGCGATGTTGACCGCCCGCAGCAGCGGCATCGTCTCCAGGGCGCCCGACGCGGCCTTGGCCAGGGCGCCGGTTTCCTCGGGGGCGTTGCGGTCCTGCGCGATCACGGCCGCGGCCCCGAATGCGGCAGCCGAACGCATGATGGCACCGACATTGCGAGGGTCGGTGACCTGATCCAGCACGACGATGATACCGTCTTTCTCCAGCACCGATTGCAGGCTGGGCGGGGCCAGCGTGTCGGCCAGCAGCGCGGCACCCTGGTGGACGACGTCGCGCCCCAGCAGGTGATCCAGACGGGCCCGATCGACCTTCTCTGGCGATACGGCCCAGGGCGGTGTCAGGTGCTTGCTAATGGCGGCTTCGGCTTCCTCGGTCAGCAGCAGGCGCCGCAGGCGGCGGGCCGGATTGGCCAGCGCGGCGGAAACGGCATGGTGGCCGTACAGCCAGACGGTGCCCTTGGGCGCGTCCGGCGAATGGCGGGCGCCGTCATGCTCCCGCGCACGCTGCGGTGGCACCGACAGACGCGGTGCCGCGGGGTCGCGCTGTGGGCGCGGGGTGGAGTCGTCGCGGGGAGCGCGCGGTTGAAACTCGTCGCGGGGAGCGCGCGGTTGAAACTCGTCGCGGGGAGCGCGTGGCTTGTAGTCTTCGCGGGGCGTGCGTGGGTTGAATTCGCCGCGCGGGGCGTGCGGCTTGCCGCCCGGACGGGGACCATCGTGTCGAGGACCCTCATGTCGGGGGGCCTCGTTACGCGGCTTATGTCCATCGCGTGTGCCCCCTGGCCCGCTGGTATAGCCGCCGCGCGTTTCCCCCCGCGGCGCCTGACCTGTCGGCCGCGAGGACGGGCCGCCGGGTCCGCGATACGGACCCCGGTCGGACGGGGGACGGGAAGAGCCGCCGGGGCGGTTACCATGGGGAGGTTTCATTGCCGTCCCTATACGCCCCGCGCGCGCCGCTGCACAATCGCTTCGGTCCCGTCCGCAGCGAACCGCCGCGCGATTTTCCGCCCCCAGCGGATCGCCGGGGCCTCCAGGCAAACATGCAACCAGGCGGCGGCCACGAACGGCACCCCGGCCGCGACGGGCAGCCACAACACCGTAAACAGCAAGCCATCGCCGCCCGCGAGCCACCCGACGGCGGGACCGGCGATTTTGTGGATCGGCTCGTTTACCAGATACAGACAGTAGGAAATCGCGCCCAGGTAGCGCGCCGAAGGGCTGGCGAACACCGCGGCCACTGCTCGCGCTGCCGCGGGCGCTGCGTGCGCCGCCAGAAACAGCGTCCATGCCAGCGGCGGCAGCAGTTTGCCGACTGTTCCCAGCGTCGCGCACAACCCCATCGTGGCGGCGAAAACCAGTCCGTAGCGCCGCCAGGCTCCGTCCTCCCGCTGGACCACCGCCATGCTTGCTACCCCCAGTGCGAAAAACTGCGCTTTGTTCGGCAGAAATGCTCGGCTGAACTGCCAGGCATCCGGCCCCGCCAGGCGCCACGCGGTTCCCGCCGCCGCCAGCGCGAGCAAGATCCAGCACAGCCCGGCCCGCCGCCGCGCCGCCAGCAGCGCCACCAGATAGAATTGCCACTCGGCGGACAGGCTCCATGCGGCGCCCAGAAAGCCGATCCAGGCATCTGGCAGCACCGCGGCTGGAAACAGCCCGTGCGTCATCGTCAGATGCGCGCCGATTTCCGCCAGCCATTCACTTGGCCAAACGGAGACGCAAATGTCGTGCACGGGGCTGTCAGGGGCGATCCAGGGCATGAACTCGAAACCGCACGGCAGCGGCGCCACCGCGACGGCAACCGCGAACGCCAGCAGAAACACCGGGAATATGCGGGCGACGCGGGCAATCCGGAATGGCGCGGCCCTGCCGCCGGCACGCGACAGCGACTGGGCGATCACCAGGCCGCTGAGGGCGAAAAACAAATCGACCGCCGCGCCGCCATGGGACACCGCGCTTTGCAGCCACGCCGGCAGCATCGCGAACGGCGCCATATGCCCGAGCAGCACGTAGGCTGCTAAGATACCGCGTAAACCATCCAGGGAGTCCAGCCGCTGCATGCGGCCAGCATCCGGCAAAAAGGTTAACAATAGATAAAGTCTGTTGAGCGCCGATGACGCCGGCCGGATTTTACCAGAACTCAGTTGGATCGGGTCTTCGGGGGCCCCCGGCATGCCGCCGAAGGCTGGCATCGACGGTTTCGATAGGACAACTGAAGGCGTGGGTGGGGGGGGCTGGCCC
>VFSW01011889.1_pt1 | contig 12197 bp, 13 predicted proteins | sample 5358111 | NCBI WGS metagenome assembly VFSW01 (sample SAMN11554181, study PRJNA540505) | mine drainage metagenome | isolation source: sediment from site ElyBrook_90M | place: USA: Ely Copper Mine, Vershire, VT | collected 2017
AACAGTACGCTCAAGCTCATCCTAATGAGCTTGATACTCAAAACAAGGCGGTAATAACCTTACCCGCCGGTAGGTGAGCAGGTGAACGATGTGATCAGAGGAGGCGCAGATGTAAACCCAAAACACGACAGCAGATCGCGCGTGTGGCTCTTTGCGCTCGCTGGAGGGGTGTGGCAGTCGCCGCTGCGACGTTCCTCGCCTGACGTTGGGCGTCACGGCTGGTACCACCTTGCCCCCAGCAGCCACTCCAACAGTGGGGTCAACCGAGACGATCCACACGACGGCGAACCACCCCTGGCTGACGGCGGATCGCGGCTGGGTGGTGGCGGGCGCACTCCGCAGCGGCGAAGTGGTGGTGACGCTCGACGGCCAGCGGGGCGTGGTGGTCACAACCCAGGCGGTAGCCGGCCACGCCGCGATGGACACCCTGACGGTTGCCGACGACCATACCTATGCCGTGGGTAGTGGCCAGTGGGTTGTTCATAATGACAACGCGCCTGATGCAAGCAAAACAATTTATCCGGGTGAGTACCAGGTAGGGCTGAGCTACGACGAGAGTAGCACATGGACAGGCGATACGACACTTCATCCCCTTGTGGCTGATCAAATGAACGGTCGGAGTTTCGATACATTTGATCAGGCTCGCAAAGCAGCGTTCTACGATGCAGGTCTCACCTCTCCAGCAGGTGAGCCACTTGTTGACATAACTGTCACCGAGGTAGATGAAGCCACCTATACTGCGGTAGAATTCAAAGGTCCAGACGGCCAGTCAGTAGGGTACGATGGCCCTCATTTGGTGGATGGTGTGGGACATGATTCGTCCCATATCAGTTGGCGTAACGGTGGAAAAGGAGAGACGCGATATTATGGTAACTATACGTATCCTGAAACCTGCGATTCTTTTCCACACAGGCCCTAAAATCTTTGGGGCTACTTGGCGGCGAGGAGATCCCGTTAGGCAACTCGTATCTGATGATTATAGCACAAGAAACCGGCGTAGGTCAAAGAGGTTGCTATCGTCACGCCAGTAAGAGAGGGGAGACATTGGTGTTTCGTTTAGCACAAGATTATGCTGACGCGCAGCAACGCGCAGGGGTGGCCCCTGGCGAGTTTAGGCGAGTGCCAAATGACGCAGCGGACAATATTGTCCGCTGCGTCGAGGAGCGATTTGTCAAACCCTCCGCCTACGGGACACGCTGGTGGTGGAATGGGGGGTTTTGTTCACGAGGAGTAGGTGTGTATTTCAAGGGACCAGGATTCAAGCGGCTGCCATCGCTACTTCCTAAGAGTGATCTTCCGTTGTGGTTACTCATTAACGAACGCACGAGATTATCAGCAACGCTAAATGTAGCAACGGACGAAACGGTATTAATATATGAAAGTACAGCTGACTCCATCAGGAAGGTTCTTGATGAGTCTGTCCACATCGAATACTATTTGGTTCCACCAACATATGCTTGGCTCGTGTGTGAGAACCACCATAATTTGTTTATTGCTTTGGGCTATCCAGCCATCAAATGCCTGAAACAGTACGCTCAAGCTCATCCTAATGAGCTTGATACTCAAAACAAGGCGGTAATAACCTTACCCGCCGGTAGGTGAGCAGGTGAACGATGTGATCAGAGGAGGCGCAGATGTAAACCCAAAACACGACAGCAGATCGCGCGTGTGGCTCTTTGCGCTCGCTGGAGGGGTGTGGCAGTCGCCGCTGCGACGTTCCTCGCCTGACGTTGGGCGTCACGGCTGGTACCACCTTGCCCCCAGCAGCCACTCCAACAGTGGGGTCAACCGAGACGATCCACACGACGGCGAACCACCCCTGGCTGACGGCGGATCGCGGCTGGGTGGTGGCGGGCGCACTCCGCAGCGGCGAAGTGGTGGTGACGCTCGACGGCCAGCGGGGCGTGGTGGTCACAACCCAGGCGGTAGCCGGCCACGCCGCGATGGACACCCTGACGGTTGCCGAGGACCATACCTATGCCGTGGGTAGTGGCCAGTGGGTTGTTCATAATGTTGGGCCGATCTTTACAAATCCCGATTTGCCACCGCCCCCTTATTTCCGGGGTACAACCTCGGGTTTTCCTGGCAACGACGTTTTGCAAAGGTTTGGATTATCGCCCGTGTCCACGGACCCACTCGTCTCAACTGCCTTTGCCATTGAAGCCGAGACAACAAATGGAGGTCAAGGTGTTGTGTACATCCTGCGATCCAGTGACTTATCAGGGGTTACAGTTGGTGCAGGAAGCTGGTTTGCTGAGCTCGAAAAAGAGGTAAGCCTTAATCTACCTCCCCTCGAGGTGGCTGACAGGGCTGAGCTATCGGTTTCAGCAACTGACGCCCGTGGGATTTTGCAGGATATGGGCTTTCAGTTGCCCTCACGCATCCAAGGTAAGTCGCGCTTAACTGAAGTGCTAAGAGAGACGCCTCGCCTTAGCCCCGAACAGATTGAAGAGTTTATCAGTAAGGCAAGCCAATGTGCCTAAACGAAAGGTTGCACGCTATGACGCTTGGTGTTAATGAAAGGAGTGACCGTGAGGTCTTCTCCATCATAAAAGTGATCCAAAGCAATGCTGAAGACATTTGGTTGGTTGGAGGTCGCGCATATGAAAATATTACAATCGGCGACGAGGTACTCTCCATTAGCATCACCGACACGGGAGAAGAGATCGTACGCGCTTTTACCGTGGAAAGGATCGAGACCTATCGCCATGTCGTTCCTCAATTACCTTCTGGCCTCACAGGAACGCTTTGGCTTCATGGAAAAGGGGGCAGGTCGCTTAAACAAGATGGCATGTTGCGCATGGCTCCAAATCAGAAAGGTTGATACTATAGCGTCATCGCATCCTTTGGGCGACCTCAGTACCCTCAGAGACTATTGAGGGCAATGTGGTTAGAAAGTCTCCGGAACCACCCAAAACGCTCTAGCGCTGGCGCCAAGGTTAGCAAAAGTTCGTTGAGAAATTGCGGCTGTATGCGCAATTTCATACAGGGCGACATAGTGGAGGGCATTGACATGGCGAACATCCTGTTTCGATGGACAGCGCATCGTATCAGTCGGACATTCCTGATCAGTCTGTTCACTGTCGCCCTGATGTTGTTTCCCCTATCGGGAACAACGTCCCTCCTCGCCAGTCCGCTACGTCCCGCCTCTCGTCAACCCAGTCTTGGTGTGCAGAACCAGCGGACGAAGCGACGTATCGCGCATTTGCCCACACGTCAGCGTGCCTTGCAGCTCCGCAAGAACCGTCACGCCTCCTCAGCATTTTCGCCCCTCGGCTCCGGGAATCTTGCCTGGAACGGTGGCCCCGTTGAGCAGACGCCGGTGCTGTACCTCATCTTCTGGGGATCAAGTTGGAACAATGGATCGGGCGGCTTGACCGCCGACGCCCAGATTGTGAGTAGCTACGCGAACGATGTCAGCGGAACTGCCTTCGAGCAGGTGTTGAGCCAGTATTCGGGCACTGGCGGCGCTATCAGTAGCACAGCGCAGGTAGGCGGTATCTGGCAGGATAATGCGAACCCCGTCACTGATGCCTCGTGTGGCGCGCCCACCGTCGAGGACAGCGGCATCCAGAACGAGATCAGCGCCGCGATCACCACCAATAGCTGGCCCGCGCCGACGGCCAACACCATCTACTTTGTGTATGCGCCCTCAGGAGTGGAAGTCAATGACGGTACGGGCTCCTGCTCTGAGCAGAGTTTTTGCGCCTATCATACCTGGTCGAGTTCCCTAAACACCGCCTACGCCGCCATGCCCTATCCCACCGATCTCAGTAGTTGCGGTGTTCCTACTGCGCCTAATGGCAACACAGCAGGTGATGCGCTGGCCAACGCCACCTCATATGCGCAGTTCGACGCCATCACTGATCCGCAACCCGGTTCTGGCTGGGTGGATAGTATCAGCGATGAGATCAGCGATAAATGCGCCTACGATTTCTCCGCTGGAACGACGACTCTGGCCAACGGTGGGACGTTCGAGTTACAAACCGAGTACAGCAATGGGAATAGCGCCTGTGTCACCACCACCCAGTCCCATATCGCGGTAGCGCCCACCAGCTTCAACTTGACACGCATACCAGGTTCACCAGTCAGCGGGCAGACCCTTACGGTGGGCAATAGTGGTCTCGCCACGTTGGCGTGGACGGTCAGCTCCAGTGTGCCATCCTGGCTCACGTTGAGCGCCACCAGCGGGTCACTCGCACCGGGCGCCACCCAGAACATCTCACTCACTTTCGGCATCAACGACTCCACCACGCAGAGCTACACTACCACCCTCATCCTGACTGACACGTCGGGCGCCAGCTCGTCCGTAGCGGTTCCCGTCTCCGTCACCGATCCACCGACGATCACGAGCTTTACACCAACGCTCGCCTCCGCAGGTGAAACCGTGACGATCAGTGGAACCACCTTCGATACCACGCAGACCAATGATCAGGTAACTCTCAACGGAGCGGCGCTGACGCTCACAGGCGCGACAGCGACAAGCCTCACCGTCACCCTGCCAACGGGCGTCACCTCTGGCCATCTGGCCGTTACCACACTCGGCGGCAGCTTTACCAGTTCCAGCTTTTTGTTTGTGCCGACCCCTGGCTATAGCGATAGCCAAGTTGAGCAGACAGGGGTGGGAGCTATCACTACCACTTCGACCCTGTCCCTTACATCTGTGAGCGATACCAGCGAAGTGGCGTTTGATGCGTCGCAAAACCAACTGCTCGGCCTCATCTACCATGTTGGAGGGTTTGAATCGTGCGCCGTCAGCTATCAACTCATTGCGCCGAACGGCCAGATCATTGCGAACGTGGGTCAGTGCAACACGCGTAGCGGAACGTTTACGTTGCCGCAATCCGGCACCTATACCCTGGCAATGCAGGGCGCAAGTTACGCGAATTATACCTGTTCCACGACCTCTCCGTGTACTATTCCCGTCGACTTGGTGGCGGTTGCGCCGAACTTTGCCGCCGCAATCGCCGTCGGTGGACCGACCATCACGACCAACTTTCCCACCTGTTTCCAGCAAGGCTCGTTGTACTTCAATGGTGTACCGGGTGAGGCAGTAGATGTCAACTGGCCGCTCATCCTTCACTTTCTGGCCGACGTCGCCCTCTTCAACCCCGACGGCACAACGTTGCATGGGAGTACCCTTACCTCATTCACTGCCACGCTCAGGCAAACCGGCGTTTATCGCTTGAGTGTAGTGTTGGATGCGACGGATGGGACAAATACCGGATCCATTCCCTTCACCCTGACTAATCCCAATGCGCTTGACTCAGGCGGGCCAGCCAGCAGGCCATTTGTGGGTGACGCCCAGTTTAGTGGTGGCCAAACGCTGTCCACCAACGCAACGATTACTACGACAGGGGTGCTCAATCCGGCGCCACAGGTGGTCTATCAATCCTCTCGCTATGGCGCCTTCACCTACACCCTCGGCCACTTGAGTCCTGGCGCGACGTACATCGTTCGCCTCCATTTCGCCGAATTGGTGAAGACCGCGCGGGGACAACGGCAATTCAACGTGAGCATCAACGGCGTGCGTGTGCTCACCAATTTCGATATCGTGGCGACGGCTGGCGGAGCAGACCGCGCCGTGGTTGAGCAATTTACGGTTCGCGCGGATCACCAGGGAGCTATCACCATTGCGTTCACCGCAGGCCGTGTTGGTGTCGCGAGTGTCAATGGCATTGAGATTCCGCCGCCGCAAGTGCGGCCACCAGTCATACTAAGTCCGCCTTGGCCCTTGTCGTTTCTTAATACGTTTGGGCCACCAAGGGAACAGCGTGGCGGTGCGCATCCGGGCGCGCTGGGTCTGTAACTGGTTGCACCGGTCAAATTGCGCCGTTTCCAACTCGTCACTGTCGGCGAAATGGCGGTTGACCAGCGGTGCGTCGGAGAACTGCCAGAGATGCTCACACGGCTGGAGTTCCGGCCAGTGGGCGGGGAGAAAGAGCATCTGGACGTGTTTGGGGACGACGAGGTCGTAGCTGGTATGCCAGCCGGCGCTGTCGAGCACGAGCACGATCTGTTTGTGCGGCCCAGCGCCCACCTCTGCCGCGAATGCGGCAAGTTCGGTCGAGAACGCCCCCGTGCTGATCCCGGTGGCCAGCTGCCAGATCGTACGTCCAGACGGAGGATGGGCGAACGCGACCAGAGACCGCCAGTCGTAGCACAGTTCCACCGACGCGATGGGTCGCTGGCCTAGCAGCGTCCAGGAGTATCCCAGACCCGCCGCAGGATCGGCTTCAGGCCAATGCGATGCTCATCCGTCGCCCACAGTTCGACCTGCGCGTCGGGGAAGGCGGTGGCCACCGCTCGGCTCAGCGTTCTCACGTTTTTTTGCATGCCTCTTGCTCCTCGGCGCTGGCGGCGACATGCCGGGGCCGGGGAAGGCGGAGTCGGGCGCCCAGACGCTGCACGTAGTCCCACCCCCGCTATTTGGGAACGGGGCGCCCCATCCACTCGGCGACTGTGCGACTCGTCCACCGTTCCCCCGCTGCGGGTGTCACCCCCTCACCGCCGCCGCCACTCATTGTCCCAGACCACTGTCGTGCAGCAAGCACTCTTCGTCTAAAGCACCCCGCCGAGACGGCTCTGCAAAAGCAAGCGCAGCAGCGGGCACGATTATGACCGTTATGTGTCAACCCTCATATGGCGAGGTATCAACCTGTGGTATCAGCAGAATGCCTCGTATCCTGACGTTCCCTGCGAGACCTACTGCTAGGTGTATAATCGTCCTGTCGCTTGTGTGAGCGACAGGACGATGTGGCTGAGTGAGGAAAACACGAAGGAGACCCCTGAGATGAAACAGATGAAACGAATTATTGCCGCCTCGATGATGGCGCTGGCGCTCGTCGCGTCGCTCGTCACAGGAGCGTCGAGTGCGCAGGCGGCGCAAGTGAGACAAATCGCGTCCGCGCCGCAGTATGTGCCACTACCAGGTGGCGCGGGTCTGTTTCGGATTCCTACAGGCGCGAAGCCCGATGCGCTAGCCTATTATCACAACAACTTCCAACCAATTCCTCTCGCCAGTGACAGCTTGTTGCGCTGGTCCTCACTGGGCGGCATAGCGACTGAGGAAGGACCAGCCCAAACGATCCCCCGCTGCTTGCAGCCCCCAGCGCATCTTGACGTGCTACACACATCGGATGCGCTGCTGCAAGAGTATGGCATTACACCACGCGGAGCCATGTCCCTCAGCAAGTGGCTTCGGATGGCGACTGCCGCAGCCAAGGCAACACATGCCTGTCAGTATCGAGAGGACAATGCCTCTACAGCGCCAGAACCGGCTGGGCAACTGATACACAGCGCCAGCGGAGGACGTGGGTCTTTCAGTGCCTATGGCTACAAAAACCCGCTTTGGGCAGGCAATGTCGCTGATCAGAACTGCGCGAGTAACCCGAGCAATGGTCCCGCCTGCCAAGACGGAACACACAACTACCTCGAAACAGATGCCGATTACTACGTCGAGTGTCCAGAGTACACGTCCCAGATATACTCCACGGCGAGCGACGCGGCCTGGGTCGGACTGGGGGGTATTGATCACAACCACGAACTCAACCAGGTCGGCACAGCCGTTTCATATACACAAGGGACGGGCAGCAACTTCAACTACAGCGTCCTCGCATTTTGGGAGTTTGTTGGCGCAGCGGGAACAGTTGGTGAGCGACAGGTGACGATCAATCTGCAACCCGTGACCGCTTCATGTCCGCGTGGGGGGCAGGGCGATCATATGTTCGCCGAGATGTCCGATGATGCGGGCTGGGGGGTGTATTGGCTGGAAGACCTCACACAAGGGTGGGATTTTCAGTACACCGACCCCTTCGATCCCGGCCCCTCAACAACGAGCGCAGAACAAATCCTGGAGGATGTCAACGGGGGGAATGGGTACGGCTCGTTCTTAAATGCCAATACGACATTTTATGGCGCAGGCGTCACCGATACGAAGCACAGTCCCAATTACATCGGGTACAATACAGCCCAGCACGACTATCAAAGTGTGTATTTCGGCGGTACAACCTACCCGACGGATGTGGTGCTGAACCCAGGGCCAATCGTCAATGATCCGGGCGATTCGCCCTACGACCAGTACACAGTGACCGTGTTTAATCCCTGCGGGCCATTCAATCTGTGCTGACGTTACCGAGCATGCTATACTGACGGGGACATGGGCGCCCACGTCCTTGCCAAGCATAAAGGAGATGTAGATGCAGTCAACCCATCCTCCCCATCGTTACCTGAACAGACACCGGGTGTTCGCTCTCGTTTTCCTGCTCGTGTTCCTGATTGTGCTGGCGGCGGCGGCACTGTACGTGTTCTCCCCGCAGTTTGCCCCAACCTACCAGGTCATCCCTGGCCGCCCATGACACGCCCCCGCAGTCCGGGCTGTGCGCCAGCGCGTGCGTCACCACCACCGCCGGCTCCTCCCGGCGCCGCGCGTGGTTCTGCGCCGCCGCCCGTCGGCGTCGGGGCGTCTTGACCCCTGCCGGGCGATTGGCTTTCACGAAACTCGGCGGCGGTGGCTTCTTCGCTTCCAGGGCGGCAAGCTGTTGCATCGCCGTCGCCAACTCCGTGCGCACGGCAGCCAACTCGTGCCGCAATGTTGCATTTCCCGTGATGACGCTGGCATACGCCTCTTCTGTGACCATGCCTCTACTCTATCAGACAGGTCAAGTCTGAACACTTACTCGGGTGTGCGTCATATTTTTGCAATCAAGGGAAGGGTGATGGGGGGGATTGACAGCGATGGGAGACACAAGGAGGAGTCGGAGAGCAGCAGGAGGCAGGGCATGTCGCAGCAGGAGCAGGAGATTGGTGAGCGGTTACGCCAGTGGCGGCGGGAGCATCCCCACGCCACGTTTGACGAGATCGATGCGGAAGCGGCGCGGCAGTATGTGTGAACGATACTGAGATATCGGCCATTCGCTGTTGGAAAAACCGGCCACTTCGTTAATCACTTCCCCTATGCTTGAAGCAGGCAATGACTTCAGGGACAGGGGAGGTAGTGAGGTGTACGAAGTGACCATACGTGACGATATCCGCGAGTGGGTGCTCGTGCAAGGGCGCTCACAGCGATCAGCAGCGAGACAGTTTGACGTCTCACGCGACACCGTGGCGCGCCTGCTGCTCGAAGCGCCCGAGGAGCCAGAACGCCGCTACCGACGCGGGATTCCGCGCCCGACGCCGGTGCGTGACGCGGCGCTGCCGCATATCGAGGCATGGCTGCAAGAGAATGTGCGGCTCCAGCGGCGAGCGCCCAAGCAACGCTGGACGGCGCATCGCATGTGGAGGGAGCTCGGTGAGATGGGGATGGTAGTGGCCGAGTCAACGGTGCGCCAACTGGTGCGTGAGCGCCGTGTTGCGCGGCGCGAGATCGCCCAGGCGAAAGCCTACGTGCCGCTCGCGTTCGCGCCCGCCGAGCGCGGCGAAGTGGACGTCGGTTACGCGGTCGTGCGGCTCGCGGGATAGGAGGTGCAGATCCCGTTCCTGGCCGCTCGGCTGCGCGCTTCAGGCGCTATGTTCGTCGCTGCCTTCCCCACCGAGCGACAGGATGCCTTCTTGCTCGGACAGCGTTGGGCGTTCGAGTTTTGGGGTGGTGTCCCCAGAAGCGTCGTCTACGACAACGTGAGTTCGGGATAAGTTAGGCGACCGACCGCACTATCCCGTAGAGATGGAGCGCTGGTTTCTTGGGCTGGTGGCAGTAGGCGATGAGGCCCGCGACCAAATTCACGACGAAGTTGACAGCGCTGCGGTGGCGGGTGTGTTCGATTTGCGAGATGTTCTTGAGTTGGTCAAAGATCGTCTCGATGATCGCCCGTTTGCGCAGGAGCAGTCGGTCGACGGGATCAAGGTCCACCGGACGCATGTTGCTGCGCCGCCGGGTGAGCAATCGTACGTCATACTGTTCTGCGAGTTGGTCGGCCAAGGGCTGCGAGATATAGCCCTTATCCCCGATCAAGAGGCCAAACAGGCGCGTGGTCTGACGCACCAGGTGGGCCACCGGGCGCGTATCATGGACATTGCCCGGCGTAAGGGCATAGGCCAAGAGGTCACCCTGATCGTTGACGATCACATGCAGCTTGAACCCGTAAAACCAGCCCACCGAGGTCTTCCCGCGCGTCGCCACATCGGCAAAGACCTTGTGCTGGCGAATGCGCGCCGGATGGCAGACCGCCAGCGGCGTAGAATCAATGAAGCTGATGCCGGTACCGGCGCCGCGTTGGGTGGAAAGGTACACCGTCAGCGGCACGGCCATCCGTCCCATCAATTCGACAAAACGGGTGTAACTGACCAAGTGGGGAAACTCCCCACCCAGATGCGCCAAGACCTCCTGCTGGTAGTAGGCCTTGAACGTGCGGTAGCCTGACTGGTGAAACCAGATGATGAGCGTCATGATCTCACTGGGATGCAGCTGCGTCGCACGCTGGCGGCGCTTCGCACCCTGCGCCAGCAGCTCCCGCTGCCACAGCGGCTCAAACTGCTGCCAAAACTCGTCCACGGACACAAAGAGTTCGAGTATACTCATGCGGAGACCTCCTGGCGATAGGCGTTGAACGATTTGCTCTCTCTTACCAGGAGGGTCCTCTTATCCCGAACTCACGTTACGACAATCTCAAGCCGGCGGTCGCCCAGATCCTGCGCGGGCATTCGCGTCAGGAGCAGCAGGCGTTCCGCCACTTCCACAGTGTCTATGGCTATGAGGCCGTCTTCGCCAACCCCCATGCCGGCTGGGAGAAGGGCAGCGTCGAGAACCTGGTGGGCTATGCGCGGCGAACCTACTTCGTGCCCATCCCCGAAGCCGACAGCTTTGAAGCGTTGAACGCGCGGCTGCTCCACCAGTCTCAGATAGACCAGCACCGGGTCATGGCGAGGCGCACCCGTTCCATTGCCGACGACCTCGCTGAGGAACGCCCGTTGCTGACCCCGCTGCCGATGTATCCCGTCGTGGTTGGCGAGCTGCGTGAGGTGGTGGTGCGCTCGACCGGGCGTGCGCGCTTCGAGAGCAACGACTACTCGGTCCCGGTCCGCTACGTCGGCGCGCGCCTGACGCTCAAGGCCGACCCCTTCGCGGTTCGGCTCTTCGCCGGAGTCGAGGAGGTCGCCGTCCATCCGCGGAGTTACGCGCGTGGGCAGGTCGTCGAGGACTTCCGCCATTACGTGCCGTTGCTCTTGGAGAAGCCCTTCGCCGTCCCGTTCGCCTCAGCGGTGCGCAACGGTGCGCTGCCGCCACACTGGGAAGCGTATCGCCAGCGCCTGGTCACCGAGCGAGAAGCGCTGGGGCTACACGACGGCAACCGCGAGTTCGCGCGCATCCTGCATCTCTGCCTGTCCCACTCGGTCGCCGAGGTCGGTGCGGCGCTCGACCTAGCCGCTGCCAGCAGTCGCTACAGCGCTGACGCCGTGCGTCAACTCCTCCGGTGGGCCGACGAGCCGACCCCCAACACGCCACCCCTGGATCCGGCGCGCTATCCCGACTACCACCTGCCGCAGCCGCGTCCGGATCTGGCTGCCTACAATCGCTTGCTGGTGGGCCCGTCAGCCCGTCCGTCGGACGCTGAAAGCGCTGCTGAAAGCGCTGCTGAAAGCGCTGCTGAAGGCGGTGAGCGCAGATGAGCACACGGAATGTCGCCGACACCTCACCGACCTCCTCGCTGGTCACCCAGCGGTCGGGCGCCTCGAGCGGCACTACTGACCCACAACTCGTCCTCATCCAAAGCTATCTCAAGCAGCTGCGCCTGCCCGCGATCGCGCGTGACTGTGTGGCGCTGGCGCGTGAAGCCGAGCAGCAGGGAGCGGGCTACCTCGGCTATCTCCAGACGCTGCTGGCCCAGGAGGTGGCGCAACGCCATGAACACCAGTTGCGTCGCTCCCTGCGGCAAGCCCAGTTCCCCTACGACAAGCGGCTGGAGGACTTCGACTTCTCGGTCGTTCCCTCCCTCCCCAAGACTCGTGTCCTGGAGTTGGCGCAAGGCGCGTTCCTGCCCCAGCACGAGAACGTCTTGCTGGTCGGTCCCAGCGGCTTGGGCAAGACGCACCTCCTGATTGGGCTGGGACGCGCCGCCTGCCTGCGCGGCTCGCGGGTGCACTTTCGGACGGCGGCAGCGTTGGCCACCGAATTGGAGGTGGCCCAGCAGCAGTTGTGCTTCCCCAAGCTGCTGGCGCAGTATCGCCGCTCCGCGCGGATCCTGGTGGACGAGGTGGGCTAC
>VFSW01011890.1_pt1 | contig 12197 bp, 13 predicted proteins | sample 5358111 | NCBI WGS metagenome assembly VFSW01 (sample SAMN11554181, study PRJNA540505) | mine drainage metagenome | isolation source: sediment from site ElyBrook_90M | place: USA: Ely Copper Mine, Vershire, VT | collected 2017
ACGCGGCGGCGCAGGGGCGGGAGGTGGAGCCGGGATTGCAGTGCGCGGAGTTTGCCGGGCATGTGGGCGGGCTCTAACTGGCGCGGCTGGGGACGGAGCTGGCCGCGGAGTACAACCAGGCCTGGCTGGTGGTGGAACGGAACAATCACGGCAGCGGGGTTCTGGCGCTGATCGAGACGGTATGCGGCTATGGACGGGTTTACAAGCAGAACGGACAGGCGGGTTGGCTGACGACCTCGCTGAGCCGGCCGGCGGCGCTGGGACGGCTGGATGCCGCGCTGGTCGAACGACCGGAGTGCTTTCAGAGCCGCAAGCTGCTGGCCGAGTGCCGGAGTTTTGTACGCCTTCCCGATGGCGGCAGCGGGGCGCGTCCGGGTACGCATGACGACCGGGTGATGGCCATGGCGATTGGTCTGGCGGCCACCTGCCACCTGCCACCTGCCACCTGCGGTGGGGCTGGCGGCCACCTGCGGTGGGGCTGGCGGCCACCTGCGGTGGGGCTGACTGCTCGCTGACCGCTCGCAACGGCAGGAGTGCTCACCTGCCAACTGCCACCTGCGGCGGGGCTGACTGCTCGCTAACCGCTCGCAACGGCAGGAGTGCTCACCTGCCACCTGTCACCTGCGGTGGGGCTGACTTTCACTCGGAACGAGGTGAATGGACGCCCGATACTGTCAGAACTCCGGAGGCTGCGAGCTAAAAGCTGCTTTGAGCGCTTAGAATGCGAAAGAGGTTGGGACGAGGCGGGGGAACGGGCTTGGCGGTACTGGCGGTGCAGCATATCCGGCGGATGCGGGGCGGCGCGCAGGGCCAGTTGATGCTGGGCGCGAACGGCGCGGTATACGTGGTGAAGTTCCAGAACAACCCGCAGCATATGCGGGTGCTGGCGAATGAATTTCTGGCTTCAAGGCTGGCGGCGGCCGTGGGGCTGGCGGCTCCGGAGGCGGAGCTGGTGGAGGTTTCCAACTGGCTGGTGGAAAATACGCCGGAGCTGGAGATTGATCTGGGCAAAACGCGGGTTCGATGCCAGGCGGGATTGCAGTTTGGATCGCGGTTTGTGGGTGGATTGATGCCGGGGCAGGTGGTGGATTACCTGCCCGAGGAGCAGATGGCCGAGGTAAGGAACCTGGGCGAGTTTGCCGGCATTCTGGCGCTGGACAAGTGGACCGGCAATGCCAATGGCAGGCAGGCGGTTTTTGCGCGCAAGCAGCGGGAACGGCGTTACCGGGCGGTCTTCATCGACTACGGGTACTGCTTTCACGCCGGGGAGTGGAAGTTCGAGGATCTTCCGCTGCGCGGGGTCTACTATCGCAACGATGTGTACCGGGAGATTGCCGGCTGGGAGTCGTTTGAGCCGTGGCTGACGCGGCTGGAGACGCTTGCGGCCGAGACGGTGTGGGCGGCGGCCAACGAGATTCCGCCGCAGTGGTATGGCGGCGATTTGAGCCAGATGGAGGCGCTGGTGGAAGCCCTGCTGGCGCGGCGGAGCCGGATACGGGAGCTGATTGAAGGCTTCCGGAGATCGGACCGGGAGCCATTTCCGAAATGGGTGGAGATGGGAAAGAAAACCGGCAACCAGGCTTGGAAGGATGCCAGGTGGGGGACTAGCATGGGGAGAGTGAATTGAGGAACAGCTTTCAGCTTGCCGCGGCCGCCGCTCGGAGCCTGTGTGTCGGCTTGGGGTGACCACCGGCCGGAGATGGCAAACCAAAAGCTGACGGCTAAGAACTGACGGCTAAGAGCTGACGGCTGACAAAGAAGAGCTTCGTGAGAACCATGAATAGCGGAAACCAGCGGCGAATGTGCGAGTTTCAACTGCTTCGGTATGTGCCGGACGCGGTCAGGAACGAGTATGTGCATATCGGGGTGATCCTGCGCGAGCAGGGCAGCCGGGAGCCGGCGCGTTCTGGCGCGGCCAGCCCGGAACCGGTTTTGGTGCGGTTTACCCGCGACTGGCGGCGGGTGCGCTGCCTGGACCCCGAGGCCGATACGGCCGTGCTGGAAGGCATGGAGAGCGAACTGCGCAGGCGCTTCCAGGAAGAGCCGGATGGGAAGCTGATGCGGCTGCTCTCCGAATCGCTCTCGCTGAGCGTGCAGATGACCGAGCCCAAGGCCTATCTGGCCGAGAGCCTTCCGGCCGGGATGGAAGAGTTGATGCGCTTGTATGTGGAGCCGCCGCCTCGGGAGCGCGTGGCGCGCTTGAGCGGCCGGGCCGCCATCCAGGCGCGGATGCGGACGGAATTCGAGCGGGCTGGGGTGTGGGAGCTGCTGCGCAAGAGGATTGCGGCCTCCGAGTACACGCGGCCGGGGGATCCTTTGCGGATCGATGTGGGCTACAGGCCGAACGGCGTCATTCGCATGTTTCACGCGGTAAGCCTGGAGCCGGGCGTGGAGATGGCCAAGGTTCTGGCTTTTTCCGCGGTGGGACTGCGGGCCGGCGTGGAGCGGGTGGAAAAGGCGCAACTGGTGCTGACCGCGGTGATCGAACCGGCATTGAAGCTGGGAGCGACCGACGATGAGCCGGAGCGGCTGGAGATGTACCGGTTTGGCGTGGAGACGATGGAAGAGCACCAGATCCGGGTGCTGACAACCTCGGACCTGGGCCGGGTGGCGGAGACGGCGCGGCGGGAGCTGCGGGTGTGAAAGTGCGGCAACCAGCTTTCAGCTTCCAGCTTCTAACTTCTAACTTTCAGCTTTCAGATTTTTCCTGCGAGATTGGGTATTCGGTTTTGCAGATAGTTTCTTGCTTTCGTAGTAGGATCGATTTTGTGGTGAGACAGTTAGTAGCTGTCAGCTAGAAGCTGGAAGCTGAAGAACAAGGCATGGCCCTTTCCGGGGCCGTGCCTTTTTGTTTTGGGGCAGCGGGAAAAGGAAGGTGCGCGTGAAGGTTGGAGAGCAGTTGCGAGAGATCTGGCGGCAGGCGACGGGGAGCAGCCGGGCGGCGAATGTGGCGGCCGGCGCGGCCGATGCGGAGGCGGAACGAAAAACGCTGGCGCTGCCTGCCATCCTCAGTCCGATTCAGTTTCCGGGGCGGCATCTTCCCAAGCCGACGCCGATGAATCTGCGCCGGTTTGCGGAGACGCCGGTGGTACGGCGGGCGATCAACGTCATCAAGGATCGCATTGCGGCCATGGACTGGCAGGTGCGGGTGCGGCGCGGCGTAAAGGACGGCGAGCTGGCCTTTGCCGAGCGCAAGCTGCGCGCGCTGCGCCGCACGCTGGAAGAGCCGAATGCAACGGACAGTTTTCGGACCCTGATTGAACAGGTGATCGAGGACGCGCTGACCGGCGGTTACGGGGCCATCGAGATGGAGCCGACCGGCGACGGGGAGCGGCCTGCGATGCTGTGGGCCGTGGATGGAGCTTCGATCCGGATCAACCCGCGCTGGGATGGGCAGCCGGAGTCGCCGCGGTATGCGCAGGCGCTGCCGGGGCAAATGGAGTCGAGCGCAATAGAGTTGCGCGACGACCAACTGATGTACGTGCGGATGAATCCGCGCAGCTTTACGCCCTTCGGTCTGGGGCCTCTGGAAGTGGCCTTCGAAACCGTCAATCAGTTTTTGAGCGCGCATCGCTTTGCGGGCAAACTGGCGGCCAACACCGTGGCGCAGTACGCGCTGTGGCTGAACGAGGCCACGCCCACGCAGCATGACCGGCTGATCCGCTGGTGGCAGGACGAGATCGAGGGCACCGGGCGGGTGCCGCTGATTTCGACCGAGCAAAAGCCGGAGGTGCTGCGCTTTGCCCAGGGGACGGACGCGGATATGCGGCTGGCCTGGCAGGAATTTCTGATTCGCATGGTGGCCAACGCCTTCGGTCTTCCGCCGCTGATGCTGGGGCTGGAGGCGGATGTCAACCAGTCGACGGCCTCGGAGATGGCCAATGAGGCCTTCCGAGGGGCTATCTCGCCCTTGGCGATGTTACTGGCCGGGCAAATAACTCGCGACTTGTTCGGCAAGTGCATTGGGTGGCGGGAATTCGAGTTTGTCTTCAACGAACTGAACGCGAGGGACGAGGAGACAGAGCTGGCAGTACAGGTGCAATTGCTGAAGGCCGGCGTGTATACGGTGGACGAGGTGCGGGCGATGCGAGGACTGGGACCGCGTAAAGAGGATGGAGCGGTTCAGTTGACGGGGGAAGCGGCAGAGACAGGGACCAGGGACTAGGGACCAAGGGACTGGAAATGAAGGAATAGAAGCGAGAAATTCCGGTTCCCAACCTGGGGCGGGATGGTCTGGTTTGGGTAGCGGATACCAGTATCCGTTCTAACCTCTAGTCCCTGGTCCGTGAGTTCCTACAGAGCGGAGAGCGCATGCGATTGGAAGCGATGGCGGTAAAGATTCCCCATGTGGACGGGCACCCTAACCGGGTGGCGTTCGAAGGGGTGTTGACGATGGTGAATGCAGCCAGCGACAAGGCGCCCTCAGGGGCGCGTGGGCACCGGGTGATGTTAACGCACGAGGCGGCGGAGAAGGCGCTGCCTTCATTGCTGGGCATGGCCGTGGACTACCGTCCAGGGTGGGACGGCCACGATGCCCGGCGCAAAATCGGATTGTTGACCGAGGCGAATCTGATCGGGAAGCAACTGGTGGTTCGGGGCTACCTCTACGCGCGGGACTTTCCCGAGGTGGCCAAGGCCATTCAGGCGCAAGTGCCCGAATCGATGGGCATGAGTTACGAACTGGCTGACGCGAGAGTGGAAGATATGCGTGCCGAAGTTTGGAAGCTGACCCGCGTGACCTTTACCGGAGCGGCGATCCTGCTCCGCGACAAGGCGGCATACCGGGCCACCAGCTTTCGCATGGCGAGTTAGCCGCAAGCCACCTGCGGTGGGGCCAGATGCTCGCTTTCCGCTCGCGGGTGGGGGCGTGCTTTCCCAAGTCCGAGGATCGAGGCCTGGGGCACACAACGAGTTAGTAAAACAAGCTCCGCGATGCGGGGCTTTTTCTTGCGCGCCAAGACGTGATCGAGTTGGCGAGTTGGCGCGATCAGCACATCACATTCACTGCAAACCGGAAAGGAATGGTATGGAAACCGAACAGAAAGAGATTGCGGAACGCCTGGAAGCCGCAACAGCCCTGCTGGAGCGGACACTGAACTGGCTTGAAGAGCGGCAAGGCGTTTTGAGCGGGGAAGTGGAGCGCATCTCAGCAACCGTCGAGCAAAGTCGGCGCGAAGCGGAGCTGGCGGAAAAGCTGGCCACGGCCGAACAGGAGTTGGCCGAGTTGAAGGCAGCAGCGGCGCAGAATGCGCTGACCCCGCTGCGCAGGACATTGCCCTCGGCAACCACCGAGATGCTGGCCAAGCACGGCCTCGGGGAAGGGCCGGTGGATGTGCGGACTCTGGATGCGGCACTGAGCGGGCTAAGCCTGGAACAGCGCATCGCGGTAAAGAGCCAACTGCTGCGGGCAGGCTCGATCGCGTAAGGGCAGCTTTTAGCTACTAGCTACTAGCTACTAGCTACTAGCTACTAGCTAAAGCTTGTATGAAACGCAGGTACGTTGCGGCTGGAAAACGATCCCGGCGGAAAGTAACCGGGACCGAGCCCTGCCGGAAGAGATGCAACCAAGCCGGATTCCGGCAGAACAAGAGCTGGCAGCTAAGAGCTGGAGCTGACAGCTAAAACGGCCCCATGGAGGGGGCGGAAAAGCCTATGAACGCAACCTTTGAAAACATTCACGCGGCAGCGGATTACATCGGACCGGGCGCAGTTGAAGTTCCCTTGTATCAGACCGAGATTCTGGACATCTGCCGGCGTTCGAGCCCCTTCGGGCAGCGCATCAAGCAGGTGCCGGCAACCGGACATCCGTCGCGGTTTTTCGAGGAGACGGCCATCCCCAATCCGGGCACGGCCGGCTTCATGAATCCACGTAGCATAGTGCCCACAGTGGTAAGTCCGACGCGCATCGAGATGAGCGTGCCGCTGAAGGCAATTGTTTCGCAGATCAACTACAACCTGTTCGACATCGAGTTGGGCGACCAGCAGAAGCAGTTTGCCTATCTCCAGGCCAAAGACCTGGTGGATACGGTGAGCGGAGTGATGGTGACGCACGATATCGCTCTGTGGAACGGCAACGACACCAGTCTGAGCACGCCGACGACCACCCAGTACATGGGCGCGATTGCGCAGATCGTGGCCGGGGGCCAGACGGTTTCCATCCCCGCGCCGAATTCGATTGTCAACGGCCTGAAAACGGCGGTGGCGGAGATGTGCGCCAACACCGGCTTCTATGTGCGGCCCACGGCCATCTATGCCAATCCGATGCTGCTGGATCTGATCGACCAGGAGATGAAATCCGAATTCAACGTGGTGTTGAACACGGATACCATCACCGGCGGCTTCCGGGTGAAGATGCTTTCGACGCAGGCCGGCGATCTGCCGTTGATTCCCGACTGGAGCCTGGGCTACACGGGCACGATTGGTTCCGGTTCGGCATCGCTGCCGGCCTACATCGTGACCGAGGATCTGATCGAGTACCACTGGCTCGGCGATCCGACGCCCCGCATCTTCCAACTAGGTCTGCCGAGTTCGCTGGCTTACCAGTATGTTGCCGTGAAGTTTGGCGCTCCGGTGGTGAAGGGCGCGAACTTTGCGCACTATCAGGTGCTGGCGACAGGCAGGTAACAAGGAAGCGTTATTGGTCCGGCCCTTGGAAATACAACGCGAATCCCATTTGATCCGCAAGAACAACAGGGTGAAAAAGATGGGATTCGCGGTTGGATTTCGAGCGCCGGGGCCGGATCAACAGCGAGTTAGCAACCGCACGGACGGGGCAGGTCAAGGGAAGGGTGGGGTATGGCATATCTGCAGCCAGTGGATTACCCGAATTACGGATTGCCGGCAGGAACGACGGCGGATTGGATAACTGCCGCCACGGCACTGATCAACAGCTACTGCAGGCGGCCGGACCTGAATGTGATTCAGTATACGGAGCGGCTGCGGATGACCAGCGGATCGCAGACGGTGTTGTTGAGTTATCTCCCGCTGGCGCCGCTGGGCACGGCTACAACGCCCATCGCAAGCATCCAGGGCCGTTATACAAAACCGCGGCGCGGAGAGATTCTGGCCGAGCCGCTGTTTGAGATTGTGTGGGCGTTTTCACTGCCTGGTCAGTGGACTGCGATCGATCCGAACTCGGTGGACTTCGACCCGAACACTGGGGAGCTGACGCTGCCGTGGAATGTACTCGGGCTGCCTTACAACGAAGTAGCTGTGACCTATACGGCGGGACTTGCGACAATTGGCGACGACATAAAGACAGCGTGCGCGCAGATTGTGCGCAACGCGCAGTCCACGCCGGCGTTGAATGCGAGCAGAACCAAGATCGACACAATGTGGATGCAGTACTTTTCAAGTTCGCTGGTGGACGAAACAGTGCAGGCCTGGCTGCGTCCCTACATAGCGAACAGGCTGGGGTGAGCGATGAGCGATACAGCGCCGCGCAACCCTACCGGAGCTGCACAGATGCTGGCCGATGCATTGCTGCGCAGCATGACAGGAACCTCGGCCCTGCTGCGTGTAACAAATATAAGTGCTGACACAAATCAGTCCGAGTTGGGGCTGGTGGCAACGAGCTTTGCCGACGTGGTGGTAAGCCCGGTGGTCATGCGCAAACTGCGGCCGACTTGGCAGGAAGGCAATGAGTCAAAATGGGAGCTGCTTGTTTCGGCCACTGGAATTCAACAGCAGGTGAATGCGCTGGACCTCGCTTCGGCACAGTCCCTGTTTGCGATGACGCTGACGGTTACTGTGTCCGGGCAGGAATACCTGATTGAGTCGATCGGCGCAAACGAGGCCTTCGGTCAGGTATATCTTTACCGGCTGCTTCTGCGGGAAGCAAGACAACAGGCAGTGTGATGTTCATCGAGTTACCTGCGTAAATACGAGGTCACATAACTGCTATCGGGCTTGTTGCAAGCCGTTGACGCAGTGATCGAGGAGCTGTACTCCATGCAAAATGCGAAAGACTCGTTCTATATGGTACTGCGCACGCGGCTGGTGGCGATCAATCCAGAGCGAACAATTCTGCTGCGTGGAGCAGTGCGTCCCGGAATTCTTGTGGAGGAGGCAGAAACGCCCTTCAGCCAACTACCGAATGATGTGTTTGTTTTGCGCTGGATGGGCATGGGCGTCGATATGGACCTCGATTCCGCGATGGCCGCCCAGCAGTGCGAAATTCTCTATCAAACCTGCGGAACACAAACCTTCGGCGGCTTGGACCGCGGGCGGTCGCTGAGTCAGATGGACGAGGAACTGGTGGCGATCATACAGCCTTTCTTCACTCCCAAGTTCAACTACATTGCCACACCACCGACTGCGATGCTGACAAAGGTGTTTTGGGATGAGCCGGGCTTTGGACCCATTGTGACTCAGCGAGACCGCCTGAGCCGCTCCGCGAATGTGACGATTTACAGTTATCAAGAGCAGGGGGAGTAAATGGCGGCGAATTGGTTTTCGGCTCCCGCGCCAGTGGCGCGGCGAGTTAGAGGATATTTTGCGCCGGTGAACCGGACGACGCAGACGCCAGTGCTTTTCGATCCATCGGAACAGGGGGCTTTCAGTCTGGATGCGCCGCCCGCGCCGTGGATCAGCCTGGGATGGATGCAGGGGTTCACGCGCAAGCCGGATAGCAAGACAACTGCTGTGTTGACAGGCATTCCAGCTTCGGCGCTGGAGCAGGTACGCGAGACGCTTGGTGCGCAAGTCAGCTTCGAATTTCTGAGCTGGACCAAGCTGACGATGGCGCTTGCTACTGGCTCGCAGCACATGAATCTGCTGGCGCCTGCAAGCGGAGCAACTTCGGCCGCAGATGGCGCTCAGGCAGTCACGGCGGTAGTTACGCAAAGTGGATCGACATCCACATTCGTGGCGCTGGCCGCTGCCGATGCGGCAACATTTTCTCCCGGATCAATTATCGCGCTGGACGCTGATTACACGGGACAGACCGGCTTTGTGGGCGCTCCGGTATCAGGAGCATATGTTCGGCAGGCACTTACGGATGCCAATTACATCCGGCGCGTGACCTTCAATGTCGCCTTGGTCGCGCAAACATCAACAGCCGGTCTGACACTTGCCGAGCCATTGCCGGGCGGCGCCCCCGCGGCTGGATCCAAACTGCAAGCGGTTACAGGATTCGTGGATCGCGAGGGCGGCAGCTTTTATCAGGAATGGTCGGCGTTGTTTGTTTTGGAGGGTGGACAAGGTGAGCGCATCTTCTTTCACTATCCACGCTTGCAGGCCATGGCCAGCGCGCAAGAAACCATATTGCCGATGGATGCGAAGCAAAAAAACGGACTGGGGCGAGTATTGCTCAAAGGCCAGTATCTAGCCCTGCCGGTGACCGATCCATTGGATGGGGAACAGGTGGTATGTTACCGGAGCTTCCTATCCGCGGCGAACTCGCTGGTTTGAGCGAGTAACCCTGTATTGGGTTCCACTGGCTGCGTTTCAATAAAGCTGCTACGAAAAAATCAGGACCGAGGGGCGCGATGAAACTTACGATCGATGGGCAGAACTATACGGCCGCGTTTGACGCAGTGCGGCCGCTGACGATCGAGCGCAAGCTGAACGAACCGTCCATCTGTCAATTGTGGCTTAGCCTGCCAGCCAACGGCAGCTTGGCGACGCCCTTGCGCAATCAGTCGCTGGCAGTGACCGGCGACGATGGAACCTATTACTTCACAGGTTACATCGCGGCAAGTCCTTTGCCGGAATATGCCGGACTGGCGATGGAAGGCCCGCGCTACCGAATTGCGATTCAGGCATTGAGCGACGAACTGCTATTGGATCAGTTACTGATGCCTCCCACCTCCGGCGCAACGGGGCAAACCGCCGGGATGCTGCTGACGGCGCTGGTGACGCACTCCGGAGCCACTGCGCTGTCGACCCAGGGGCTTGCTCTGAATACGCCCGTGAGCAATTTCGTTCCTGAGCGGGGCGCTCAATGGAGCAAGAGCGCCGGTCAGGTGGCAAGCATGGCGCGGGCTGCTTATCGAGCCCTGGATGGAGCGCTGACTCTCTCCTCCGTGCAAACCACGGTACATCCATTGAAGGAGACAGACGGCAGCCTTACTTTAGCAGCGTTGGCTTTTACAACAAGCGTCAAGCGCGCTCTGGCCAACGATGTGACCGTTTGCGGCGAGAATGAACCGGTTGCTTACGTAACGGAGTACTTTCTGGGAGATGGGGCAACAACCCAATTCTATCTGGCGCAAGACCCATACGTTACCGCCTCGATCAAGGCGATTATTATTCACGAACTCTTCAACGCGACGCAGATCAACCAGCAGGTGTGGGGCAATAGCGGCGGACCGAGTTATATATCATTGGGCGCGGGCGGACTGGCGATGAACGGCGGCAATGGAATTGACGGAGAGACGCTTCTGAGCTGGCTTGATCCGGTGGAGATGGGCGGTACGCTGTTGCTGGAGGCCGTCGGCATAACTCTATCTTCAGGCAGCACGGGTGTCTTAGCTGGATTCTTTGTCGGCCTGGACACGCAGGCCGCATGCATTGCCGGATTTCAAGTAACATCCGCGCAGGGAACCGGGGCCGTGTCGTTGCAGCCCTTGATTCAGGGAAGCGCTGCCGGCACCGCTTATGCGATTAATTCCGCCGATCAATACACTTTACGGGTTTGGGTTCATTGCCCCGAGCACGAACGGGCGCTTGCCATCTATCGCGCTTTTGGAGATAGCGGGGCAATCACTTCCGGGGGGCAGTTGAATACGGCTCCGGCCAACGTGCATATGGAAATTCAGCAGTTTGTCAATGGAGTGGGCGGAATGCCGGTTACGCTTTATGACGGCATCATCGCCACTCTTCCGCCTGCCTGCAATGTGGTGGCTGCCAGCAGTATCAATTTGATTGGAACCATGCGGTCGCTCAATTTGAGAAATCTTGGATCCGGCTGGGTGGTAAGTACGCCGCCGGGGGGCAATCCCTACACTCGGACGGTGGGGACTACGGCGGAGGCAGCAGAATGTCACGTGGAGGGCACAGGAAAGTTAGTGTTTTATAACGGATTCGCGCCCGTGGCCGGTGAGCAGATCGCAGTAAGTTACCGCACGGTGGGCCGGGCCGTGGGCCGCGCGGTCAATACCGCCAGCCAGACGGCGCTTGCTCAAGCCGGACTTCCCGCGGAATCTGCGTGGATCGGTTCTGTGACGAACCCACCGGCACGCAGTTCCGCGGACTGCAGGAACGCTGCTCTCGTGATTGAGCAGGCGGCAGCGGGTGTGAGCGCGCTGTGGAGCGGTAGTTACAAGGCGAGCAGACTCAGCTTCGCTGCCGATGTGTGGCCGGGAGATGCGCTTCTGCTGAATGCGCCATCAACCAATCTGGATGCGCAGGTAGTGGTGCGGACAGTTACGGTGAGTTACCGGGCAAGTTATCCTGACCTGTTCGAATATGCAATATCCTTTGCCAACGACTGGGAAGACGATCTGGCCATCAAGACCAGCACGACGGTGCCGGTCAACACCTGGCTCCCAGCTCTCATTGCTCCGACCTTGCTGGCCAATCTCAACAGCCTGACGGTAACTGCGCTGACCGGGGCGGCGGTGACGGTCAACGCCGGCGTGATGCCGCCCGCTGGCGGTGGCTTCGAGGTGCGGCTGCGCGACTTTGCCTTCATGCCGGGCGAAGATCCGAGCCTGGTGATGAGATCGACGCAGCCGATCATGACTTTCTCTCGAATTTCCGCCAGTGACCGATTTTATATCCGGATGTATGACGGCTCCACGCCGCCTAACTACTCGGAATTTTCAACGGCATTGTTTATCAATCTTCCGCTGTAATTACAAGTGGACAGTTATTTGAACAGGCGAAGAATGATCGGAGCCGGTGGATGCGGATGATGAATGAATTCGAAGCGCAGGTGCTGAGCGACTTGAGCGTGCTGAAGACGCAAATGACCGGCCTGATGGGCGACGGCAATGGCGGGCGCATGGCCGATTTGGAACGGCGCATGGAGAGGCACGAGCAGAACTGGCAGCGCGCCAAAGGATTTATGGCGGCAGTCAGCGTGCTGTTTGCGGTGGTCGAAGTAGCGGTCGAGACGCTGCACAGGCATTGAGCAACCCGGTCGCTTGGTAGTGGGTCAGTTTGAATGAAATGTCCCTCAGGGGCTAAAGCCCGCGGCCATTTTGCAAGGTGTATGTACGGGCTGAAGCCCGTACCCTTCAACTGAAGCCCGT
>VFSW01011891.1_pt1 | contig 12197 bp, 13 predicted proteins | sample 5358111 | NCBI WGS metagenome assembly VFSW01 (sample SAMN11554181, study PRJNA540505) | mine drainage metagenome | isolation source: sediment from site ElyBrook_90M | place: USA: Ely Copper Mine, Vershire, VT | collected 2017
ACGCCGGGGCGCCACTCGTCGTTGTTGCACAATTCGCATTCCTTGAGGCCAATGCGCGGATCGGGAATGCCGAGCGTCTGCTTGATCTTGAGCAAATCCTGCAGGTGCGTTTGCGAAAATGTCTTCAGCGGCGCGCCCAATTGAGCAGCCACCACCACCGTGCGGCAATACGCCTCGATGATTTCCATTTTGAAATAGGCGTCCTCCACATTGACGTGGCTCCACGACACGACGCCGTGGTTCGCCATCAAAATGGTATTATGCTTGTCGCTCAAATCGGCCACGAGCTTGCCCATCTCCGGCGTTCCCGGCGTGCGATAGGGCGCGATGGGGACTTTGCCGATGAAAACTTCAATTTCGGGAATCATGCACGTCGGCGGCTCCACGCCCGCTACTGCGAAGGCCGTCGCGTGCGGCGGATGGCAATGCACAGTCGCCACAGCGCGCGTTTGGCGCTTCATGATTTGCAAGTGCATCAAAATCTCGCTCGTGCGCTTTTTGACGCCAGCCAATTGATTGCCGTCGAGATCAACAAGGCACATGTCCTCGGGCTTCATGAAGCCTTTGGAAACGAGCGTCGGGGTGCATAGCGCCATGCCTTCGCCCACGCGAATGGCGATGTTGCCGCCGTTGCCATCGACATAAGCGCGGCCCCAAAGGCGGCGGCCAATGTCGCAAAGCTGCAATTTCAATGCGTGCATTTCCGGCGAGTTGAAGAAGGCTTCAATCTTCGACGATGAAGATGAAACAGCAGGCGTCTTGGCTGCGGCGGCGGCGCCGAAGCCGTTGCCGTTGGAATGCGAGCCGTTGTTTTCAAAATCGCGCACGAGATCGCGCGCGGATGGGGTTAGGATGGCGTCGCCGGGAATGGATTTCAGGTCGCCGCCGTTGCGCAGCATTTCTTCCACTTCCTTGGCGCTAATGATGGTTCTCATTTGAAAGGTGAATAAAAAATTTCGTCGATCAACGCGGCGTCAATGGCGGCGATGGGGGGTGGTTTGTCGAAGGGCATGGCCGCCTCGCGGCCCTCGATAAAGCCGATGGTCTGCCCAACGCCGCCGCCAAGATCATCGTACACAACGACGCTCGATTCCTTGGTGACGCCAGCCGCGCCGGGTTCGGATTCATAGTGCTCGCGCGAAAGCGGGCTTACAATGAGCCAGCGCGCGCCGGTCAATCCCTCGACTGTCTTGCTCAATGTCACGCGGCCAATGACGGTGCCCAACCTCATGCGTTGGTTCCTCCCTCGGGTTCATCGACAATGCCGACGACCATCCAGCGGACAGGGCTTTTCGGGTCTTTCACGGCAGCGCGCGCGGCCGAGCCATCGGAAGAAATCACAACTCGTTCGTGCATTCCCGCGCCTTGCGCATCAATGGCAATTTGCGGCGTGCCGTCGGGTTTGCCCGCCAGGTCAATCGGCTGGCAGATCACGAGCCGCCAGCCCTCGAAACTTGGATGTTTCCGGGTGGCAATCACGGTGCCTTCGATGCGAGCCAGCAGCATGGTGATTTTAGTAAATCCGCAAATTATCGACCATCACGCAACGGCGCACACGGGTGAACGTCCTCGGATTGGTGATGCCCTCGCCTGTCGGAGTTGCAACGGAGAAACTCAAATAGCCCTCGCCGCCGAGACCAAGTCCAGCCATGCACGGGCCGTTTTTGACAAAAAGCGTCGTGTCCATCGCGCGGGCCATCGCCGTCATGTGTTCGACGTCGTGCGAATGGATGATTGCCGTGTGCTTGTAATTGTGCTCGGCTTTGAGCGACTCTGCGATCCCCTCCTCCACGCTCTTGACGCGGACAATCGGGATGAACGGCATCATCTGCTCCTCGATCACAAAAGGATGATTCGCGTCCGTCTCGGCGAACAGCAATTGCGTCTTGGCCGGAAGCGTCACGCCAGCCGCTTGCGCGAGCACAGACGGATCCTTGCCGATAAAATCACGATTCACCACCGGCTCCGGACAACCCGCGCCGTGGCCTTCCTTGAAAGTAAACGCCGCCTTGGTCAGGCGATCCAATTGCGCGGAGTTCAAACGCACAGCGCCGTTTTGATCCATCTCCGCCATCAATTTGTTAGCCACGCTGTCAAGAACGAACACTTCCTTCTCGCCGATGCAGAGCAAGTTGTTGTCGTAGGCCGCGCCCTGGATGATCGCGCGGGCGGCGCGCTTCATGCAGGCGGTGTCGTCGACTAAAACTGGGGGATTTCCCGGACCCGCGCACACGGCGCGCTTGCCGGATTGCATGGCCGCCTTCACCACGCCGGGACCGCCGGTCACGCACAACAGGCGAATGTTCTCGTTGGTGCAAAGCGCCTTGAACGAATCCAGAGTCGGCTGTTCGACGATGCAGCAAAGATTTTCGATTCCTGTTTCGCGAGCAATGGCCTGATTGTAAATGCGCACGGCCATGGCCGCGCATTTGGCGGCCGAAGGATGGGCGTTGAAAACGACCGCGTTCCCCGCCGCCACCATGTTAACGATGTTTCCACTCAGCGTCGGGATGGAATGGGTCGAGGGTGTGATCGCCCCAATGACGCCAAACGGCGTGTATTCTTCCAGGGTGATGCCGTGATCGCCACTGCGCGCATCGGGCCGAAGCCATTCCACCCCTGGAACCAGCTTGATGATCTGCAGCTTTTCGATTTTGTGATCGAGGCGGCCGATCTTCGTCTCTTCCAATTCGATCCGGCCCCATTCCACCGCATTGGCGGCGGCGAGCGTTTTGACGATATCGACAACTTTTTGCCGGGCCGCGATGCCGCCCTTTTGCAATTGAAGGAAGGAGGCCTGCGCCGCCTCACAAGCCTGGTTTGCGTCTTGAAACACGCCGAATTTCCCACCGATGGTCGCTGGCTTGCCATGGCAATTGCAATCGGCCTTGGCTGCGGGCGCGGGCGCGGGCGTGGCGCCGTTCTTGACTACGCCGAGGCGGCCAAGGACCTCCTCCACGACATCGCGAATTAATTGTTCGTTCACTGCGGCTGACATAGGCGTTTAATCGGTTTGGCGGTTACGTTTTGGCGTTGTAAATTTCCTTCCCAAGCACATCCACGCTGTCAACAATACCAATAATGGTTGCGTCAACGGGCGCGTCCTTGAGAAGCGGAGCGAGCTTGGCTGAGCTGCCCTGGGTGAAGATCACCATCTCGCCCACCCCGGCGCCGACGACATCGACGGCGACAATCGTGTTCATGCCCGGGCGGAACCGCGTCGGATCCTTGTCATCCACCAATTGCGGGCGCAGCAAAAGCATCTTGCGCCCATTCATGGATGGATCTTTCTTCGTCGCGACGACGGCTCCTTCAACTCGCGCCAGGAACATATTATTTCCCGGTGGATTTGCGCGGGAGAACGCTCTCGACTTCAGGATTCGGGCGGGCGATGACGTGGACGCTGACCAACTCGCCTTTGTTGGCTTTGACGGCGGCCGCGCCGGCATCCGTGGCGGCCTTGACGGCGGCGACGTCGCCCACGACAACGGCGGTGACCAGGGCGTTTCCGACCTGGATCATCGGCCCGGCCAATTCAACATTGGCGGACTTCAGCATGGCGTCGGTGCCTTCGACGAGGGCGATAAGCCCGCGCGTTTCGAGTAATCCTATAGCTTGATGTGGCATAATTTTCTTTCTTACTGGTTATGGGTTTGCAAAAAACGCCGCACCTCGCGGGCGACGACTAATTCTTCATTCGCTGGAATGACAATAATCTTGACAGGAGAATTGGGCGCGCTGATGACAGCTTCATGCGCCTTTGTTTCGGCGTTGAGCTTTTCATCGAGCGCGATGCCGATCTGATCGAGATTGCGGCAGATCGCCTCGCGCATGAAACAGCGGTTTTCGCCAATGCCCGCCGTGAACACGAGAGCGTCCGCGCCGTTGAGTTGTAAAAAATAGGAACCGATCCAGTTGCGAACGCTGGTGGAAAAAACGTCCAGCGCCAATTGCGCTTTCGCATCGCCCTGCCCTGCTCTCGTTTCGATGTCGCGATAATCGTTATGGCCTCCGGACAGCGCTTTCAGGCCGGATTCCTTGCACATGATGCGTTCCGCTTCGTCGAGGGAAATTCCAGTGGTGCGCATCAAAAATGGAAGCGCGAAGGAATCGAGATCGCCCACGCGGTTGTTCTGCGGGAGGCCCGATTGCGGACTCAGGCCCATGCTGGTGCCAATCGCAACGCCGTCGCGAATTCCCGTCACGGATGAGCTTCCGCCCAAGTGGCACGAAATCACCCGCAATGACGGCTGGCGCACTGGATGTTTACCCCCGTCAACATAAAGATTTTTGGCCCGCTCCGCCACATCCTCGCGGCCCAGCAATTCCGCCGAACGCTCGGCGACAAATTTGTGGCTCGCGCCGTGAAATCCCCAGCGGCGCACGCCCGCCTGGTTCCACGAGTCCGGCACCGCGTAGCGCATGACCGCTTCCGGCGCCCATTGGTAAAACGCCGTTTCAAACAACCCGACCAGAGGAACGGCCGGCATCCGCTTGGCGAAAAGGCGAATGCCCGTGATGTAAGGCGGGTTGTGCGCGGGAGCGATGGTGTTGTAATCCTCCATCGCGCGGACGACTGCTTCGTCGAGGCGAACGCAGCCATTGACGCCGCGCGCCATGATGGTTTTGAAACCGACCGCCGCCAGTTCGCTTTCGCTGGCAATCCAGCCGCCTTTGCGCAATTCCTCCAGGCACGATTCGATCGCGGGCGCGTAGTCCGTCACCCGCTCCATTCCGCCGCGAGTCAACATCCGTTCCTGACCGTTTGAAAAATCAAACAGCCGGTATTTCAGGGAGGTCGATCCCAGGTTGGCGACAAGAATCTTCACGGACGGGCGCGCTTATTCTTACTGCAGCCACTTGCCGAGGCCGGAAAGGCCGTCGTGCGGGCGCGGAATCACCTGGACGCTGACGACACTGCCCACTTGGGCCGCTGCCGCCGCTCCGGCGTCCGTCGCCGCTTTGACCGCCGCGACATCGCCGCGGAAAAACGCCGTGACGTAGCCGCTGCCGATTTTTTCCCAGCCGACGAATTGGACGTTGGCGGATTTGAGGGCCGAATCCGCCGCTTCCATCAGCGCGCAGAGACCCTTTGTTTCGATCATGCCGATTGCTTGTTGAGCCATAAAATTTTGTATTGTTGGTTGGTTACTTTTTCGGGGCGGGATCCAGAAAGGCTTTCATCAAGTCTTCGTGTGGGCGCGCGAGAATGTGGGAACTGACGAGTTCGCCCACTTTGCCGGCTGCCTTCGAGCCCGCGTCCACCGCGGCCTTGACGCTTCCGATGTCGCCCGTGGCAAAAACGGTGATCAAACCGCCGCCAATGGAAATCGTCTTGACGAGGGTGACGTTGGCGGCCTTGACCATCGCGTCGCTGGCCTCAACGCTGCCGACGTAGCCGCGCGTTTCAATCATTCCTATTGCTTCTTGACTCATGTGTGTTTTCTCCTGTTGTTGATATTATTGACGTTTTCTTAGGTAATCAGTTCGCATGGTGTGTCCGGCTGCAAATTGCAGGCGTTGCCCTCATCGGTGTCGATGTGGACTTCCAGCTTGAAGGACGGATCGACGCGCACGAGCATCTTGCCGAGGCTCAAACCGCATGGGCCGCCGATCTTTAATTTCATGTGCGCGCCGGCTTTCACTTCGTAAAATTCCGCATCCGTCGGATGCATGTGGACATGGCGCATGGCGCGGATGACGCCCTCCGGCATTTCAAAAAATCCTTCCGGCCCCATCAACATGCCGCCGGTCGTGCCTTTGATATCGCCTGAACTGCGCAACGGAATCTCGAAGCCGAGCGCGATGGCGTCCGTGTAGGCCAGTTCGACTTGGTTCAAATTTCGGCATGGCCCCAATATCCGAAGGTTGGAAATAACGCGGCTGCGCGGGCCGATCAAGGTCACGGTCTCCTTGGCGGCGAATTGCCCTTCCTGGTAAAGCCATTTGTGCGGTGTCAGTGTCTGGCCTTTCCCGAAAAGTGCCTCAACGGCTTCCGGCGTCAGGTGGCAATGCCGGGCGCTGACGTTGACCACCAGCGGATTGGGCGCTTGCGCCGTGCGCGGCAAAGACTTCCCAAGTCGTTGATACACAACTTGTCGGACGCGGTGTTCGACTACCGCGCGATGCGGACTATTGGCAATAACGGCCATGAATTGAGTCTGAATCTCCCAAAATCGTCCACAATCGTCAATATATTTCTTGCAAAAGTTTCCAAAATGTTTCAAATACTACCAAATGCAGCCAGAAGAACGCCAAAAGCGTATTCAGGATCATCTGAATCAGGTGGAATTTGCCTCCCTTGAGGAATTGGCGAAGGCTGTCGATGCTTCTGTTTCCACGGTTCGCCGGGATGTTGCGGTCTTGGAATGCCTTGGCGGATTGCGGCGGATGCATGGTGGCGCAAGGTTGGTCACGCCTCCGTCCGATGAATTCGCCTTCAGCGCTCGCGATACCCACCAGCTTGCCGAAAAAGAAGCCATCGGCCGCGCTTGCGCCGAATTGATCGGCCCGAATCAAACCGTTATTGTTGACGCAGGCACAACGGCGTATCACGTCGCCAAATACCTCGAACCGAAAACGCCGCAGATCATCACGAACTCCCTGCCGGTAGCGAACTTGTATGCCGCGTCGCATCGAAGTGAGCTGATCAGTTCCGGCGGGGTTATTTACCCGCGCATTGGCGTGCTGGTGGGGCCATTGGCGGTGGAAGCGTTCTCCAAAATTCATGCCGACGTCGCCATCATGAGCGCGGGCGGGATTACACTGGAAAGGGTCACCAACTCGCACGGGTTGCTGATTGAAATCCAACTGGCAATGATTCGCGCGGCCCAGCGGGTCATTTTTTGTTTTGACAGCACGAAAATGGGCCGACGCTCGATTTCTCCTTTGTGCGAGCTGGACAAGATTCACACCATCGTGACCGACGAGGGGGCGCCCGCTGACCTGGTGGATTCCCTGCGGCAGCGCGGCATTGAAGTCGTCCTGGCGCCGCTGGCGGCAAGTTAGCGTTCCTCCGCGAAGACGGTATTCGCTCTGTGAACAGAGGCTGGGCGAGGATCGAGCCCTGATTGGATTTCAGAGACGTTTGACGGGCCAAGAGCAAAAAATCCAAAGTGGGATCGAGGAGTCCCGCCATCAACCGGCGCAAAACGCGAAAATGCGCGATACAATTTGCGTTTTTGACAGATGTCCCGCTATATTCACCGCAATGAAAAGGTTTTCCAGTCATTGTGCTCTGTGGGCCGGAATCGCGATGGTTCTTGGCGGTTACACTGGGTTCGCCGCCGACACCCTCCTTTGGCGCAACAAGGACAAACAAGTCACGGCGGACATTCAAACATCCGATCTTTATTCTCTCCTCGGAAAAATTGCCGCTCAAACGGGCTGGAAAGTCTTTGTGGAATCTGGAGCGAGCACTAGCGTCTCGGTGAAGTTTAAGGATGTTCCGCAGGACGAAGCGCTGCGCCGGATGCTGGGCAAATTGAACTACTCCCTTTTTCCATCCAACGGCGTTGAGTGCCTGAAGGTTTACCGCACGAGTGTCAAGGCGGCATCCCAGGCGATTGCCGCGGCGAAAAAGGACTACCGGATTTACGATCAGGACTTGGTGAAGTTGAAGCGCGGCGCGACCAATTCCATCGACCAACTCGCCAAAAAAGTCGGCGCAACGGTCGCGGCCGGCGATGATCGAATTGGCCTTTACAAATTGCAATTCCCAGACGCGGCTAGCGCCGACGCTGGTTTGCAAGCTCTGGCCTCCGATCCTTCGGTGGCGGCGGCGGGTGGAAATAATTCTGTTGATCGTCCGACGCCAGCGCAAATCGGGCCTGTCTCCCCTTCGGCTGCCTCGCTGTTTAATTTGAATCCGCAACCGGCGGCCAACGGCCCCATTGTCGGCTTGGTGGACACTTCGGTCAACCCGCCCTCGCAGTTCTCGCCGTATGTTTTGGCGGCGATCAACGTCACCGGCCAGCAGGACGTTCCCAGCACGGATCCGTCGCACGGCACCAGCATGTTGGAAACCATGCTTGCCGCGATGCCGCACGATCCGAGCAAGATTTTGCCGGTGGATGTTTACGGCGGGGGCGAAAGCACCTCGACTTACGAAGTCATGCAGGGAATTGTGGCTGCGATTAACGGTGGCGCAAACCCGATCAATCTTAGCCTGGGCGGCACCAGTTACAGTTCGATGCTCGGCCAACTGATTCAGGAAGGCGAACAAAAGGGAATCGTCTTTGTCGCGGCGGCTGGCAACACGCCGGGTGAGGGCAATGTTTATCCCGCTTCCTATCCGGGCGTTGTCTCGGTGACGGCGTCAACGCAAATCGTCAGCGGTCCGATCACGACGTCCGCCTATGCCAGCGGCGCGACGCAGCTTGCCTCCTACGCCAACGATCCCGCAGGCACGTCTGTTATTGCGCCGGGCACCAGTCTCGTCCTTTGGAACGGCCAGACTTGGGAGGTCCAAGGCACATCGCCTGCGACCGCGAGCACGACCGGCACCATTGCCGGGTTGGTGAATGCCAATCACATTTCTCTCGCTGAGGCGGTCAATCAAGTCATGCACGTCGCCCCAGCCCCGATGGCCCCGACCGGCAAATAACGATTCGTTCTTTACGGCGGCGCGAAAGTGTCGTTTGATCGTGCCGCTTGACGACACCAACTGCTCCAAGCGGCGAAGCGGCAGCCAGCAAATCCTCCGCGCTCCAGCGATTCTTCGGAAAATTCGCGGTTCTTCACGACGCGATTCCAGAATTGTGGCTCGTCTTCGCCATTAAATTCCTCAGCATCGCGGCTTACGCCGTGACCAACAGCACGCTTGTCCTCTGGCTGCATTCTGATCTCGGTTTTGGCGATAAATCAGCCACGCGCGTCGTGTTTGCGTGGTCTCTCTCGATGTCGTTCGTCACTCTTTTAGTCGGCTCCCTCACGGACGTCTTGGGAATGCGGCGAACATTATTTATCGGAACGACCGTCTGCATTGTCTCGCGCTTTTTCCTGGTGGCTACGGCTGATAGAATGACGGCCCTCGGGTTAGGCCTTTTCCCGTTGGCAGTTGGCGAAGCCTTGGGCGGCCCCGTTCTGGTGGCGGCGGCTCGAAAATATTCAAGCACGCGCCAGCGTTCCATTTCCTTCTCGATTATCTACGCAATGATGAACCTTGGATTCCTGATCTCCGCGTGGCTCATCGATCATTTGCGCAAAGGGCTGGGCGAATATGGACATTGGGCCATTTTCGGAAATTCCATCTCAACCTATCGCACCATATTCTTTGCGGGATTGGTTCTTGAAATTCTTTTGCTGCCGCTGATCTGGTTTTTGCGAGAAGGCGCCGAGGCCACAGACGAAGGTGTGAAAATTGTCGCAGCGGCGCCGAAGCCTGCGGGACGCTCAATGCTCCAATCCGTAGGTTTGACAATCAAGGAGGCGGCGGACGGCACCTGGCAATTGGTAAAAATTCTCGTTTCTCAAACCATGTTTTACCGCCTGCTCGCATTTCTGGTTTTGATAGCGTTTGTAAAACTGATCTACAAGCAGATGGACTACGTTTATCCCCTCTTCGGAATTCGCGAACTCGGGCCCGGCGCGCCGATCATGACGATGTGGGGATGGAACAGTCTCATTGTCATCGTGCTCGTGCCAATCATCGGGACATTAACCCAGCGGTTTTCCGCCTATCTCATGGTGATCGTTGGATGCCTAATCTCGGCGGGGTCGGTTTTCTTCATGGCGATGCCGCCCGCGATGTTTGAGCCGATGGCGAATGGGTTTCTTGGGAATATCGTTGGGCACAGACTGCTCGGTGTCCAAGGGACTGTGCATCCGTATTATGTGATGATCACGCTTTTCGTTCTGATGTTGTCAATTGGCGAGTCGTTCTACTCACCGCGCGTTTACGAATACAGCGCGTCAATCGCACCAAAAGGGCAGGAGGCATCCTACAGCGCGCTCTCATACATTCCGCAATTGCTGCCAAAATTGCTGATCGGCTTCTTCTCCGGTGGTTGGTTAGAAAACTATTGCCCCGCCACCGGCCCGCGCCATTCGCAAACTTTGTGGTTGATTGTCGCGATGATCGCCCTGGTCGCGCCCATCGGACTAATCGTCCTGCGCCCATTCATCCGCGTCCACGAAGCCGGACGAGATGATGCCAAATAGCTGCCTCTGTTGCGTAGCGCAGGTTTCCAAACCTGCTGTATCGCAGATTTCCAAATCTGCTTGCAGATATACGGCAGGCAGGCTTGGAAGCCTGCGATACAGCAGACTTGGAAGTCTGCGCTACTCCTGAGGCGGGGCAAAACGACGGTTGCGTTTGGGCGGGGGCGAACTTTACACTGCGCCCAATGGGCAATTCTTTTGGACATTTGTTTCGCATCACCACCTGGGGCGAATCCCACGGCGGTGGCGTCGGCGTTGTGATTGACGGCTGCCCGCCGCGCCTTGCCTTGACGGAAGCGGACATCCAGCCCGACCTCGACCGCCGCCGTCCTGGCCAGTCTTCCATCGTCACGCCGCGAAACGAAGCGGATCGCGTGCAAATACTTTCAGGCACGTTCGAGGGAAAAACGCTGGGCACTCCCATTTCCATGTGGGTCAAAAATGAAGACATGCGGCCCGAAGCCTACAGCGAAATGGCCACGAAGTTCCGCCCTTCCCATGCGGATTACACGTATCAAGCGAAATACGGCATCCGCAATTGGCAGGGCGGCGGGCGCACCAGCGCGCGTGAAACGATCGGGCGCGTCGCCGCCGGCGCAGTTGCCAAAAAGATTTTAAGTGAACAATTCGGCGTCAGCGTACTCGCTTACGTGACACAGGTTCAAAAAATCGCAGCCCGAGTGGATCGCGAGACTGTCACCGCCAAGGAGATTGAGAAAAACATCGTCCGCTGCCCGGATGACGCGACTGCGAAGAAAATGATTCATTTGATTGAAAAAATGCGCCGCGCCGGCGACAGCGTCGGCGGAATTGTGGAGTGCGTGGCGCGGGGCGTTCCTCCGGGCTGGGGCGAACCTGTGTTTGACCGCCTGGAGGCGGACCTGGCCAAGGCGATGTTGAGCCTGCCAGCGTCGAAGGGATTTGAGATCGGCTCCGGTTTCGGGGGGATTCTCCTAACCGGCGTGGCCCACAACGATGCGTTTCGGATGAAGGGCGGGAAAGTGCGGACTGTCACGAATAATTCCGGCGGGATTCAGGGGGGCATTTCCAACGGGGAGACGATTTATTGCCGGGTCGCTTTCAAACCGGTGGCCACCGTGATGCGGGAGCAGGAAACTGTCGGCAATAACCTTAAAAACACAACCCTCCGAGGCCGCGGGAGGCATGACCCTTGTGTTTTGCCACGAGCGGTCCCAATGGTTGAGGCGATGGCTTCTTTAGTTTTGGCCGACCACGCTTTGCGGCAGCGCGCACAATGCGGGCAGGCTTAGGGCCTGCGCCCTTGGGTTCGGGTGAATTCATGGCTCGCCCGCGACACTAGCTTCTATTTGGCAAAGGCTACAAGGAAAATGTACTTGTCGGATGACAAAACAGCCGTGACAGCAGCCGCTGTCATTGAGGCTCTGCAGCCTGATGGATAGATTCCAGCTTGATCGGAACGGCCGGCGGCGGACCAATCGTCGCTCCGGCCTTGAATTCCAGCCTCACATGAAGTGACTTTCTGGCCACCCTGCCCGTCTGCACCAACTCCATCACTTTTTGCCGGACGTAACGCGCAATCGTCCGCGGGTTGTTGGCGTAATGGCAGACGGGAGGATGCAAATCCTGGAACCAGCTATCGCTCGGCACGCAGACAAGCGAAATGTCGTCGGGAACAGCAACGCGTTTCGAGGCCATCCACGAATAGCATGTCAGCAACTGGCTGGAGGAGCAAAATACCAGCGCCGTTGGACGCTCCTCGATGCTGAAGGCTTTCGCAAGCGAACGCGCGACGGATTCCGGCGAATGGTCGTCTCTAAAAACCATCAACTGCGCCGGGTCTGGACTCGAGGTGAGGGCGCGGCGCAAACCTCGTTCAATCGCGAGCATTCCCGGCACAACGTGCTCAAATGCCATTTGCGCGATGATGCGGTGACCCTGCCGAATCAATTGCAGCCCGGCGTGAAAGGCAGCCGATTCCCAATCATTGACCACAAACGGCAGCTTCCCGCTTGGAACCGGCGTTCCGTAAATAAACGCCGGCCAACCCTGTTCCT
>VFSW01011892.1_pt1 | contig 12197 bp, 15 predicted proteins | sample 5358111 | NCBI WGS metagenome assembly VFSW01 (sample SAMN11554181, study PRJNA540505) | mine drainage metagenome | isolation source: sediment from site ElyBrook_90M | place: USA: Ely Copper Mine, Vershire, VT | collected 2017
TCTCATCCACCGACCCCGGATGGCTGCGGGTGGCAAATGCCGGCGGTTCTCCGTGCACGCCTCCCTTCAAAGACACGGCCCCCGCAAGCGGTACGTTTGCCCTGTTGGTGACAGTCGATCCGACCGGTCTAGATGACACCACGCACTATGGTGCGATCACAATTACGGGGACCGGGGCGGCGAAGGGCACCACTATCGTGAACGTGACGTTCAAGAAGGATGCCACAGCCGCACAGCCGAGCCCATGCGATCTGGATGCGCTCCACGCGGTCGATGAGATCGTAGATCGCGCCAAGGCGGAAATGTCGATTGTTTCGGACGTCAACAAGGCTCTTGAAGCGGCGCAGACCAGCTTGAAAACTGGGTATATGGCGCTGGTAAAGGCGGCAGATGACTTCAAGCGGCGGCAAGGCCAGAAGATCGTCTACGTCGACCATGGCGTCCTAGTCCAGCAATTCAATCTGGGGACTGATCGGAAGGATACATCTCCTGGCTACATTTCCTGTGTGAGTGACATCGATGGGAAAACGCCAACAACCACGAACATCAACTACTCTCTGCTATATCAGGACATCCCCCATTGGTCGGCTTCCGCTGGCCTGCTAGTAAGTTTTCAGCAGAAGAGGATTATTGGAATTGCGAATGAAAACACTCCCGGAAGTTCACCGCCGGCGAACATGCAGGTATTCGGCGTGACAGATCAAGCTCGAGTGCAAGTGATTCCGATGGCCTACGTCAACTACCGGATCGGTTACCATTTGTCTCACTATGGCAAGGGAAAAGAGGACGAAGGAATTTGGACTACTCACCTGAGCGGAGGATTCGGCGTGAACCCGAATTCAGGAACGAACCAGCCAGAAGTTTTTACAGGGTTTGCGATAGGTTTTAACCGTTTCATGGTGCACCCCGGGGTTCACTGGGGACGCACTGAAAGTCTTGGAGGAGGTTACACGCTCGGAACGATGGTGCCCACGACCTTGATGACAGCACCCCTTTCGTGGAGCTACCATCCAGCTTTTTCCATCGGCTTTAGTGTCCGCGTTGCGCCCTACTAGCGGTCGGGAAGCCAAGGTCCGAAATTAGTTGTGATGGCCGATTCAGGGGAATATCGGATTTCCAGCAAAGCTCGGACTATGAGACGTTAATGAATAGCCATAAAACCGGGCAGAGTCTTTTCATGTTAACGAAAGAACACCGGTAATTCAATCTCTACTTTATTGATCTGCTTTTTATGACACCCATTATTAAGTTGACAATCAGATTAGTCGAGTTAGAATGTCGGTGCACTTAGACTTCGTTCCGGCATCCTTCGCTTCCCCTTGTGTCGCCGGACGAGATAATAGTGGCTAACACCAGCGACAGCTTCGGCTGTTGAGGGATAACTGCATAGCTGCTTAGTCTTCAGGTCGAAAGGCCTGGGGAGTGCGCGATTTCGCGAAGGACCGACGATTCCAAAAACATCGACGACTGCTGTCGCTAACGAGGCCGTGACCATGGCACCTGGGCTCGACGCGCTGAAACATATCGTGGTTCTGATGATGGAGAACCGTTCGTTCGACCATATGCTGGGATCGCTGCCGGGCATCGGCGGAATTGATGACGCGGCGACTTACAGCAATCCGGATACTACGGGAGCGCTAATTACGCCGCAGCCGCTGGCCACGTTTCAGGGACAGCTGCAGCCGGATCCGGATCACCATTTTCCGGCAGTGGATCTGCAGATATTCGGCGGGGACACGAGCGCTGGGCGCGTGCCGAATATGCAGGGGTTTGTGAAGAGCTATTTTAATCAGCAGCAGAACGTGGGGCATTCGCAGAAGATTCTGTATTACTTCAAGCAAAACGATCTGCCGGTGCTGACCACACTGGCGCAGGAATTCGCGGTGTTCAACCGCTGGTTGGCTTCGATCCCCGGGCCGACGATCTGCAATCGCGCGTTCGCGCATTACGGAACATCGTTCGGGCGAGTCGATATGAACCTGCTCTACATCAACGAGCCGTTTAAAAGCATTTACGACCGGCTGATCAATGCGACGCCAACTCACACTTCGAAGCTGTATTACTACGACACGGCCAGTTCGACGATGGAGATTACAAACCTGCTGCAGAATCAGCCGCAGGTGTTTGGCACTTATGAGCAGTTTCTCAGCGACTGTCAGAACGGCACGCTGCCGGACTACTCGTTCGTCGACCACAACGTGCAGGCCGGAGAGGCGTTCATCGCGTCGATCCTGACCGACGGGATTCCCAGCTTCTTCGCCTCTCCCTTTCCGATTCGGGCGACGGCTTTTCGGGACTGCATGTCTCTCGGGTAGCGTGCCCCTGCACCGGCCAGTACAAGGACCGAAGGGCGATATGTCCGGAGCAGCCGTGCGACACGTCGACGTGCATCATGAGGCGAGGTGAATAAACGAGCACCAAAATCTCTCAACTGGTTAGGTGATTCAAGGACTGCATATCCCAGACGGGCCGCTCGAATTTCGACCGCGAGGATGCGGTTTGGCATAGTCGTGCTCATGAGTATCAGCCATTACTTGAATCCTGAATTCCGCCGTTCAATCAGCCACTCAAGTCTACGCGCAACGGATGCCGCCCGAGGGCCAGCACCACTCTGCTTGCCCAAATAGTTTTCATATTCGGCTAACTGAGCTTCCACATTGAATTCCGCTGTCGTCGCCAGTCCGGCAAAGATTTCCGAGACCGGCACGCGGTAGAACGCCTCATAACTCAGTGCGACGAGGAGCGTTGGGACCTTCTCTTGGCGCTCATGACGAGAGACCACGTCGCGGTTGATCAAGCGGAGGACTCCAGCGACATCTTCCTGTGTGAAGCCGGTTTTCAGTCGGTGGGTGCGGAGGTAATTGGCTAACGGCTCGTGAGGATGTACATGGTTATCGTTTGATGGCATGCGACCTTTTTTATAAGAGTAGCAATGACATCAGGTATCCGAAAGATACAGAATGTGACTCACGAGGCGGATTTTCCTGACTCAGGCTATTGCCTTTTCCACAAAACTAACCATTCAGTCGAAAAATCCACGATTCTGTGCCAAGCATTCTGGGGAAAACCTCGGGAAAAACTCGCACTGGTTCAGATCTGAATTGTGGCGAGGGGCACAATCTGTATCTTTCGCGGAATCGTGCGCTTGGTACGATTCCTTCCATGTCAAAAAAGATCATTTTACGCGAACTGTTTCCTGATGAAACAGAAGAGCAGATCGAACGAATTGCCGAATTCCTGCACACCTACTGCAACGTCGTTTGGCGTATTTACGAGCGCCTCGAACGCGAACATCCCGAGGTCATTGACGAGCTCTCGAAGGCACGTAGTATGAAGGGAAAGGTCGATTCCTCCAAAAACACAAATTGAAATTGATGGAGAAAACATACTTTGGGTACATTCGTGTTTCCACGGCAAAACAAGGAGAAAAGGGAGTTTCACTGCAAGAGCAAAGAGAAGCGATTGTGCAGTACGCCCGTCGTTATGAGCTGAAGATTGCGAAATGGTTTGAAGAACGGGAAAGCGCTGCCAAGCGCGGACGCCCAGTCTTTACCCAGATGATGAACGAACTCAGGCGCGGACATGCGCGTGGCGTCATCATTCACAAGATTGATCGCAGCGCGAGAAACCTGAAGGACTGGGCCGATCTGGGCGATCTCATTGACGCCGGATTGGAAGTGCATTTTGCGAATGAAAGCCTGGATCTTCATACTCGCGGTGGACGGCTGTCCGCGGATATCCAAGCCGTGGTCGCCTCGGATTACATTCGCAATCTTCGTGAGGAAACGCGGAAGGGCTTCTATGGTCGATTGAAACAGGGCTTCTATCCATTGCCCGCTCCACTTGGTTACCTTGATTGCGGAAAAGCGAAAAAGAAGGAATTGGACCCTGAACGGGCTCCACTGGTAGCGAAGTTGTTCGCCCTCTACGGTACCGGACAGTATTCGCTGCACCGCTTACTCGACGAATCCCGCACCTGGCCCCTACGCAACCGTCGCGGAAGCATGCTTACGCTGACGGGCCTGAGCACAATCCTGAACAATCCTTTCTACTCAGGCCTAATGCGCGTTCGACGGACAGGAGAGCAGTTCGCGGGCAATCACCCACCATTAATTGCGAAATCTCTGTTTGATCAGGTCCATGCAATCCTTCGAGGCAAGACGGTGTTGCGCACAATCCAACACGAGTTTGCCTTCCGAAAGCTCGTTCGCTGCGGTCAGTGTCAATACACCCTCATCGGGGAATTACAGAAAGGTCACGTCTACTACCGGTGCCAGTTTCGAAAATGTCCCACGACTACCGTTCGCGAAGAAAATGTGGACGCTCGTGTTTTGCCTTCTGTGACAAAACTTACACTGGATCCTCTTGAGATCGAATATATCCGGGGCTGGATGGAAGAACAGAAGGCCGAGGAGCACACAAGTTGTCAACAAGAATTGCACAGTGCACGGTTGCGGCTGGATGAGATTCGCAGCCGACTCGGGAGGCTGACAGACGCGTTCATCGACGGCTCGATTGAGAAGTCGATCTTCGATGCCCGGAAGGCCGCGCTATTGAATGATGAGCAGCGAACGCGAGAGAAAATCCGAGATCTGGAAGCCGGAAACGACCATGCGCTTGAAAGGCTCGAAAGATTTCTCGAACTCGTAAAAAACGCGCCAGTTGTTTATGAAAACGCGAATCCCGCCGAAAAATGCGATTTGGTCAGAAGTATCATCTCGAACCTGACTCTGATCGAAAAGAAGATAGATATTACGCTGAAACCAGAGGTTGACCTGGTCGCAAATCGGCCAAAATCTTCATACGGTGCCCCGTCTCAGGGCGTACATCGAACCTGGAATGAGCTTCTGAAAAAGCTCTTAGCTCTGTTTCAGAACGATCCAGCTCAAGGCGAGATTTCAGCCTGACCGCTGAGTACTCACCAGACTGAATTCGGGACATTTTGGAAAGATACAAAAAGTGTCTGGGACACACATTGCGCCCAGGCACTTTTTGCGCCTTGCAGGACACAATCTGTATCTTTATTTTCCCCGTCAAACCGCTAAAGTGAATGCACGCTTCGGCATGTGGGCCTCGGCCGAAGTGTTTGTAAACGGAAGGCTCTTTGTTGAAACCAAGAAATGGCTGGACCGCTTTCGTACATAGGTGGGAAGAACCGTCTGGCGAAGCGGGTCATTGAAATATTTCCGGAACACCTGACGTATGTGGAAGCATTCGCGGGTGGAGCACAGATTTTATTTCGAAAGGCTCCATCCAAGGTAGAGGTGCTGAACGATCTCGATCGCGAGATTGTAAACTTCTACCGCGTTTGCCAGCAGCACTACGAGGAACTGCTCCGGTATTTCAAGTACGTAGTGGTGAGCCGGGAGTGGTTCGATCTCCTCAAGCGGAGCGAACCGGAAAACCTCACGGACATCCAGCGGGCCGCACGCTACCTTTATCTACTGCGGAATTCCTTTGCGAGTCTGGTCCGAAACCCCGTCTATCACCGCAACGTGGTCCAGCCACCCAGTTTCAACCTTGAGAGTCTTCCCGAGCTCCTTGAAAACGCCCACAAAAGACTAGAGCGGGTCCAACTGGAATGCGCGTCGTACGAGGAAGTCATCCGACGGTTTGACCGTCCTACGACGCTTTTCTACTTGGACCCGCCGTATTTCGGAAGGAAGCTTTATCGTCACAACCTTGGCGAGGCTGATTTTCGAAAGCTGGCCGAACAGCTCAAAGAAATTCGGGGGAAGTTCATCCTATCCCTGAATGATGTGCCGGAGGTGCGGAGGCTCTTTGAGGGCTTCCACGTCCGGGGAGTCGAACTTCACTACACGTCCCAGAAGAATGCTGGACGACGCTATAAAGAGGTGATCATCACGAATTTCAAGCCGAAGGCAAGCTAACCTCTTCCCTTCCTTCCGAACTCTATGCTCGGCCTCGCTGTCTGCTCAGGAGTCGACCCGACCTTCTCCTGAGCATTTGTCTGTTGCGCTTCCCGAAAGACCAACCTCACCGGCAAATCAAACGGATAAACACAATGAACGACGAAAATCGAGCGTTCGTGCCTTGCCCTACATGCGGCAACGACGACATCGACACGCTCGTCTGGGACGACCCTGACGGCGGCATCGACTTCGTTGTTTGTCTCGAGTGCGGCACTCGATACCACCCATTTACCGGAGAACCGCAGTGGCCCTTTGAGTAAGCGGAATAAGGACTAACGCTACGTTAGTTCGCAAACTCGCGCGGAATTTCTCACATCTTTGCAGCCCCTCGACCCCCTGGGTTTTTCGGGTGTTACCGATATCGTCGCACCCCCTTGGACAATTTATCCATGATTCAGTTCCTGGAACAGATCATCGCAACGATTTGGAATCGCCTCATCTTCAGGCGACGCGCAGCACGGTCCGGGGGTGGAAGTCTAGAGCTTGGGTATCGGGTCGCGGACGGACGGCCGACACGGAGCCGCGTCACACTCACCAGCCGTGACCGCATGCGTCATGTGGTTGTGCTCGGTAAAACGGGCAGCGGGAAGAGTTACCTGCTCCGCCACATGTGCGAGCAAGACATCGAGAAGAACCGCGGATTCATCTACCTCGACCTTCACGGTGATGCGACGCCGTTTCTCCTGCGGAAAATCAATGCACGGGCGCGGCGGGAGCACCGCCATCTGAGCGACCGGCTCATCCTCATCGACCCCGCCGATCCGATCATGTCGGTTGGTCTCAATCCGCTCGAGCAGGAAGCGCCCGATTTCGTTGCCATCGCCGAGGTCGCGGAGATCCTGAAACGCCACTGGGGACTCGATCACTTCGGAGCACGCACGGACGAACTTTTGCGGAATGCGCTGTACGTGCTATCGGCCAATCGGCTGACGCTTATCGAACTCACACCACTCCTCGCCGACAGCGACTTCCGTTCCGCGTGCCTCGACAAGGTCGCAAATCCTGAGATACGCGAATACTTCGATTTGCGGTACGGCCAAGCAAGCGATGCCATGCAGGCCACGATGCGGGAGCCGATCTTGAACAAAACGTCGGCCTTCACCGCCGATCCGAAGTTCCGCCACATTGTGGGACAGCAACATTCGAGCTTTTCGTTCCGTGAGGCAATGGATAAAGGCCAATGGATCATTGTGAACCTGGCCAAAGGTCGATTGGGCGCACAGGCGCTCACCTTAGGCAGCTTGATCTTCACGATGGTGAAGAACGCGCTCTTCGGCCGCACGACCGATCGCCTCTCAACGATCTATTGCGACGAGGTGCAGAACTTCGTCGCGCAGGCGAGCGAAATCGAAACGGTGCTCGCGGAATCGCGCAAGATGAGTACCGGCTTCGTCGCGGCCCATCAGTTCATGGATCAGCTGCCGTCGGAAATGCGGGCGGCGCTCCTCTCGGTCGGAACCCATGCCTTCTTTCAGCTTTCAAGCCAAGACGCCGCGCAGGTCGCGCAAGCACTCGGCGGCGGCCGCTCGCTGACGGAACGTCTGAAGAACCTGCCACAGCGGTATGCCATCGTGAAAACCGGCGGGGACGAGTGGACCGAAATAAAAGTGCCGACACTAGTAGACCCACCGCTTGATTACACCGACCTTCTCAATCGCGTCCGCTACACGCGCGGGCGCGTGCGAGCCCATATCGAGCGTGACATCGCGGCGCGGCGAGTGCGGCAACGTGATGCCGAAGAGGATCTTGAATGAGCACGATTGCAAATGTCGGAACCATGGTAACCGAGCGGGACCGCGAGCTCTTGCGGACCCTCGCGGTCGCGCGTGTACTCGATGCGGCGCAGGTACAGCTCGTTGGCGGATTCAGCTCCCTTCGGCGAACCAACCGCCGACTGCTCAAGCTTGTGTGCGCCGGACTCCTCAAGCGCTGGTTCCTCGCTGCCACAGGCGGCGGGCAAAAGGCCATCTACGGGCTTTCGCTCCAGGGAGCAACCCTGATCGGTGAGCCGCGGGCGCGAGTCGTTCGCCTGAAGCAGGATTCGCTCATCACCCATAGTGAATTCCTCGCGCATCAGCAGGCCGTCAATGCCGTATTTCTCCTTGCGCGATTTCAGCCCCTGCCCTCCGGGCTCTCGTGCCGGAAGTGGCTCAACTTCCGAGAAGCATTTTCTCCGGCCATCCCGCTTATGCCTGACGGGTACTTCGAGATCGACCAAGGAGAGTTGATTCATCCGATGTTCCTTGAAGTGGACCTCGGGACCGAACGAGCTCAAGTGTGGCGGCGGAAGGTCGAGCTCTATCTCAAGTTCGCCATCGGCGGCGAGTTTGAACGCCTGTTTCGTCTGAAGCGCTTCCGCGTACTGGTATTGCTCCCTTCTGAGAGGCGATTGGAAGCAGTGCGTAGGACCGTAGCGAAAAGGACGGAGAAGCTCTTCTGGTTCGCCACTCAGGACCAAGTCGCGACACAAGGACTCGCCGCTTCGCTATGGCTTCGTCCGGTAGGAACGGAAAGGATGCCGCTCGTATGACGCACACAAGAGTACGGAGTAGTTGCGTTTTGGCGCTCCGTGGAATGGCTTGCAAACGCTCGCAATTTCAAGGGCAAGCATGGGCCAAACCTGGCCCAGGCATTGGCCCAGGCGGGAAGGCTAACAGAAAGACGAAACTCCTATGAAATTTTGCTATCAGTGCGGCAAAGCATCGGCGGGCGATCCGCTCTTCTGCACGAAGTGCGGTCGGACGTATGACGTGCGCCTCTGTCCACGTCTGCATAAGAATTCGCGCTGGGCGAAGGCCTGTTCCCAGTGCGGCTCCCACGAACTCACCGAAGCACAGCCTCACGTCTCGTTCGGATGGAAGGTGCTTGAGGTCCTCGCGAAAGCCGGATTCGGGATCTTCCTTGTGTATGTCTCGCTGGCTGTGCTCCTCGGTCTTCTGCGGCGTCCGCAGTTTCAGGCAGGGCTTCTCATAATCGGGGTGCTCTTGGGAATTCTCTGGTGGCTCTGGAGCCAGTTGCCGGAGTGGTTTCGGAAGTTCGTTTGGCGATCCCTGAAGCGAAAGGAGCACGACCGTGAACGGTAACGACAACGTGGAAACGAAAGATCAGCACTCAGTTGATGGGTTGCTGTCACCGCCAGCGAGTACCCGACCCTCAGAGTCGCAGGATCAGATTCCGAACTCTGGACTTCGAACGAGCGAACTCGGCGACCCGCTTGCGATCGAGCAAGTCGCCGATCTGCTCGGTTGTTCTCCTTGGACCGTGCGCCAGCGCTATCTGCGGCAGGGACTTCCCTTCTTGCAGGCCCGGCCTCGCGGCAAACTCGTCTTCTTCCGCGAACAAGTCGTCGCCTGGATCGAAAAACGTCAACGACAACTGAAAGGAGGTTTACTGCGGTGACCCTTTATCGGCGGGGCCGGAAGTACTCGATCCAATTATGGGTCGATGGCGTCCGGCACCTCAAATCCACCGGAACAACCAACCGGCGCGAAGCCGAAACCATTGAACGCGAGTTTCGGGAAGAGTTGAACCGCCGGCGTCAACAGATTCGCGAGGTCTCCCCGGAGATGATCTTCACAGACCTCGCGGCTCGGTTCCTGGCGGACGGCTCACCGCGTCCCTACCACATAGACCGGCTCAAACCCCTTCTTCCCTATTTCGGCCAGTGGCAGATCGGCAAGATATCCAAACCGTCGGTCCGGGAATACCGCACCGCACGGCGCAAAGAGAAACCATTGCTCTCGGAAACCACTCTCAACCGCGATATTGAGGTCCTTCGCCACCTCCTCTATTGGGCGGTCGACGAAGGCTTCCTTACCTCAAACCCTCTCGCCAGAATCCGGCTCCCTCGGCAGCGGCGCAAGCCACGGCCCATCCTAACTCTGGCGGATGAGGACAAACTCCTTTCGGCGGCAGCGCCGCACGTGCACGACATCATCGTTGCCGCGCTCGATTCCGGCATGCGCCGGGGCGAACTCCTCACCCAACACCGGGAGCACATCGACCTCAACCGTCGCGTGCTCTTGGTCACTCACTCGAAAACTCCCGGCGGCGAGGGCCGCGAGATTCCGCTCACAGCGCGTCTCGCCGAACTCCTAGCCGGAACCGTTCGCAATCGACCCGACGGATTGCTCTTCACCTTCAAAGGCAAGCCGATCCACAAGATCAAGACCGCATGGAAGGCTGCCATTCGTAGGGCAGGCATCCGGTATTTCCGATTCCACGACCTACGCCATGCGTTCAATACGCGGCTTATGGAGGCCGGGGTAATTCAGGACGTGAGGATGGCACTGATGGGCCACTCCTCAGGCGAGGAAGTTAATTCCCTCTATACGCACGTCGAGTTGCCTGCAAAGCGCGAAGCGATTCGCAAGCTTGAAGTGTGGTTGGAGGCAGAACGCAAGAAACAGCAGTCGGAACCGCAAGGCGAACAGCATGGAGCACCCGAACAACCCGTTCACCGAGCAGGACCTGATCGCGATGATCCGAAAGGATTGTCGTCGGCAGGCCGACTCGGCCCAGAAGTACCTCAGCGAAGTGATCGAATGCCTGGGCGATGAGAACCATCTAGGCGCCCTCGGAGCATTTCGCAGCCTTGACGAGGACATGGTCTCGCTCAAGGTCTTCCTCAGCCGCATCGTCCGGCTCACTGGCAGGGAGAACCGACCTCTCTGACGTGACCCGGCCGTAAGCCGACAACCGCAGTCCAGCGTGACGCTGTTGCACAAGAAATGACAAAAGATAAGGAGACAACGGATGTGACCGAAACCGAAGAACTGAAGCTCATCGTCGCCTACGACCGCAGCCGCAACGAGTGTGCCGTCGTAAAGCACAACCAGACACAACAAGAAGTCGATGGCTTCCTCGAACAATGGAGCCGCCATCTTCGTCCCGATAGCTCGTTCCTCGTGCTCGCGCAAGCGCAGCGCCACGGAACGGAAGATGCCCTGAAGTGCCGAGCCTGCCGCGACACCGTCATGCGCTCGGCCCATATCGAACCCAAACCGAATTTCAAGAGGAGGGAGAAATGACCCCATCGAAACGCCGGGCAGAGCCACCCGCTCCGCCGATCGTCGCAACCCCCGAAGCCACCACTACAAAGAGGACACGGAAGCCGTGGAAGAAAAGAACCCCGGCCGAAGTCGTGCTCGCCCAAATCGACCGCCTGCGCGAAGACGTCGCAAAGAAGGAAGAAGAATTCAAGCAGGCGCAAAAACAACTCGAAAAACTCGAACAAGCGAGAAAAATCTTCGAATCACTCTAGCTCTTTGCTTTACGGAGTCTGCCCACCGGGCCGGCTCCTTTTTGATCGGAAGGGATGAGCCAATGTTGATGCCTTGCATTTCCCTAGTTCTTGTTTTGGCAGTTGTGACCGTCGGGCTGCTTGTGATGACGCAGACGATCAGCGTCGAAGGCCTAGTAACCGGAGTCTGCCGAGTTTTCGCGGTGGTCGCCCTTGTATTCGTGATCATCTGCGCCGCGAAGGCCATCCTGTTACCGATCCTGCTTGCGTGGATCGTATGGTTGAAGAGGACGATGTTTTGGGCCGTCATCGTCGTGCTCGGGCTGCTGGCTGTTGAGCTGGTGTTCTCGGCGCTCGTTTCGAGACGCTGGTCGTGGTTGTCCGCACCCGGCAAGCGAAATACAGGAGGAAAACCGTGAAATTTCAAACCAATAAAGTTGGTACTTATTTCGAACAGTTGGGATACCGCACTTTGCTCGACTGCCGTGACGAACCCGATGCAATACAAATCTGCGGGCTACAGATTCACTCCTTCGAGGAAGAACTCAGGCCGGAACTCGCGACGCTACGCTCCGAAATGGAAACGGCAAAGCATCGCCATGGGTCACTCCACGATCACCTCTACGACCGTCCCGATCCGGTAAACGACGCAACCATGCTCGGACGCAATCGAACCATGCGCATCTTGTCAGGACTCGCGGTGGTCGCGGCGCTGGCGTCGGTCGTCGGCAACACGGTCACCTTCGTCCTGCTCGGATTCGCCATGTTCCTGGCTGTCTTGGCTGCAATGGCCATGACGGCGCTACCAGTAATCGTCGGCCACCTCGCCTATGAATGGATCATGGCTAGTAGTCGGTGGTTGCAGGTCGCAGTGGCTGTCTCCGCTGTCGTGTTGTGTTTCGCCGGGCTTGTGAGGCTCGGGCAGGCCCGAAACGAAATGATTGACAGGGCCGTCTCAGCTCCCGCGTTCAGTTTATACGTCGAGAGTGCAGATCACTCCGCGACGTCGGTAACGGACCCAA
>VFSW01011893.1_pt1 | contig 12196 bp, 11 predicted proteins | sample 5358111 | NCBI WGS metagenome assembly VFSW01 (sample SAMN11554181, study PRJNA540505) | mine drainage metagenome | isolation source: sediment from site ElyBrook_90M | place: USA: Ely Copper Mine, Vershire, VT | collected 2017
CGCTCCGTTCCGGCACCGGCTGGACCGCCGGACTTCGCGCGCTCAACGTGATCTGCCGCGTCAATTGCGACTTCAGCCCGGCCGGGGCCGACGGCTGCGGCGCCCGGCGGAGCGCCGCTTCGATTTCAAGTTCGGTTGGTTTCATAGGCTTCGGGGGGAAGAAGGTTGCAGGGTGGGTTCCTCCTTGAACTCGGCTTGCAGGACGGCGATGGCCTGGCGGAGCCGGTATTTCACCGTGCTCGTCGCCACGCCCAGCGCGTCGGCGGTTTCGTCCAAGGTCAGGCCCTGGTAGTAGTGCAGATGCACCGTGGCGCGCACGTCGGGTTCGAGGCGGTCCACGGCGGCGTACAGGCCCGCGGCCAGGTCGGCGGCCTCGGCGGCCTCGTCCGGCGCGCGGCCGCCGGCCGCGCGCGGCGCCCACCATTCGGCGGACCGGTCCGCGGGGCGATGGTTGGAGCGCAGCCAGTCCACGGAGGTGCGGTAGGCGATGCTGTGCATCCACGACGCGACCGACGAGCGCCCGGCGAAGCCCGGCAACGCCGGCCAGATGCGGGCGAAGGCCCGCTGGGTCAGGTCAGCGGCGTCGGCGTCGTTGCCCGCCAGGCGACGCAGGAAGGCGTAAAGGCGTTGGTAAAACAACTCGATGAGCTGGGCCGCCACTTGTTCGTCGCCGCGGCGGGCGGCCTCGACCAGTTGGAGCGCGGGTTCGTTCATGAGTTGTCACTGGGTTAGTCGGTTGCTGCCGCTCAAATGGACAAATCATTTTGGAAAACCTCACGAAGGCGGGCGAATCAGGCGCAGATTGGGGTTGCCGGCATCCCGTCGGATTGCGAGAGTCCCGGCATGCCAACCGAGACCTTCCGCGCCAGCCGCTGGACGCGCGGCAACCGCCTTTTCCCCACGGTCATCGAAGTCACGGACAAGGCCGTCACCCGCCGCAAGCGGGCGTGGTTCAGCCTGGATGAAATGAGCATCGCCCTCTCCAAGGTGGCGTCGGTCCACATCAAGACCGGGCTGATCTGGTCGGACGTGCTGATCGAATCCTCCGGCGGCTCCGATCCGTTGGCCAGCCACGGTCACACGAAAGGCGACGCGCGGCGGATTCGGGAATTGGTGGAGACGCACCAAGCCGCGGCGCAGGAAGCTCCGAACCCGCCGGGGAACGCGGGCAGCGCGTGACCGGTCCCGGATTCCCCCAAGTTCACTTCGCGAGCGATCGCACGAAGCGGTCCAGCCGCTCCAGTCCTTTCTCAATGTTGGCCAGACTGGTCGCGTAGCTGATGCGCAGGTAGTCATCCGCGCCGAAGGCGATGCCGGGCACGGCGGCGACTTTCTCCCGCTCCAGCAGCTTCGCGCAGAACTCGGTGGACTTGATCCCGGTCCGCGCGATGTTCGGGAAAAGATAGAACGCGCCTTTCGCGTTGACGCAGGACAGGCCGGGGATGCTGTTCAACTTCTGGTGCGCGTAACGGCGGCGTCGGTCGTACTCCGCCAGCCACGTCTTGACATGATCCTGCGGGCCGGTGAGCGCGGCGACGGCGCCTTTTTGCGCGAAGCTGGTCGGGTTGCTCGTGCTGTGGCTCTGGATGGCGTCGATCGCTTTGGCAATCGGCTCCGGCGCGGCCAGGAAGCCCAGCCGCCAGCCGGTCATGCTCCAGGCCTTGGCGAAACCGTGGACGATGATCGTGTGCTCCTGGTGCGCGGGCGAGAAGCTGGCGACGCTCCGGTGGACCGCGCCGTCGTACAGCAGGTGCTCGTAGATCTCATCGCTCATGATCAGCACGCCCTTTTCCACGCACACGTCGCCGAGGGCCTGGATCTCGGCCGGCGAATAAACGCTGCCAGTCGGATTGCTCGGCGAGTTCAGGATGAAGAGTCGCGTGTGCGGCGTGATCGCGGCCCGGAGTTGATCCGGCGTGACTTTGAACTCCGTGCGGTCCGTGGTGGGAAGGACCACCGGTTTGGCGCCGGCGAGCTTGACCATTTCCGGGTAGCTCAGCCAGTACGGCGCCGGGATGATAACCTCGTCGCCTTCCTGGCAGGTAGCGAGGACCACGTTGTAGCAGGAATGCTTGCCGCCGCAGGAAACGATGATCTGGCTGGGTTTGTAGGCCAGGCCGTTTTCGCGCTTGAATTTGTCCGCGATCGCCTGGCGCAGTTCCGGGATGCCGCTGCTGGGGGTGTATTTGGTGAACCCGGCGGCAAGCGCCTGGGCGGCGGCGTCCTTGATATGCTGCGGCGTGTCGAAATCCGGCTCGCCGGCGCCGAAGCCCACGACATCCTGGCCCTCGGCCTTCATCTGTTTGGCCTTCGAGTCAATGGCGAGCGTGAGCGACGGCGTGAGCGCGGCGGCGCGGTTTGAAATGCGGTAGTTCATGGCAACGGCACAAATAGCGGCCGGGCCGGGGAGGCGCAAGTTTTTGCCGGCGGGAAGTGGAAGACCGCCGCGTTGATGGAGGCGGGCGGCCTTGGTCTCCACGTTTGGCCAGCGCGTTTGCCTCCACGCCACTGGGTCGCGCGGCGGAAACCTCCAGATCAGCGCCCGCCCGGCTGTGCGGCCAAAGGCACAGCCTGTGCCTTCGAGCGCACAGTTTTCGACGGGTCCAGCCGGGTGTAGAACCGGGCGTGGCTTTCTCCACTGGCGGTTCACGCGCGGCCAACACGGGACCTAAAACCGGCCGCGCCCGATTAACGACTTGCTTTCGGGCGCGGGGCCGGTAACCTGCGGCGCGTAACACCGAAACCATGCGGCAGTCCCTCACCATCGCTACGAACGCCTTCATGGAACTGGTCCGGCAGCCCGTCTTCCTGCTGCTGATGACCAGCTCCGCCGCATTCGAGATCTTCCTGGCGACGCCCTATTACTTCGCGTTCGGCGACGAACCCAAGCTGGTCAAGAACAGCACGCTGGCGGTGATGCTGCTAGCCGGATTGTTCGGGGCGGTGCTGAGCGCCTCGGCCTCGCTCGCGCGGGAAATCCGCGCCGGCACGGCGCTGGCCGTGCTCTCCAAACCGGTCGGGCGCGCCCAGTTTCTCCTGGCCAAGTACGCCGGCCTGGCGGCGGCGCTCACGCTGATGGCTTACGTCAACATGGTCGCCGCCCTGATCGCCAGCCAGATGTCGTTCGACGTTTACGGGGACACCGACCTGCCGGCGTTGGGCTTCTTCTTCGGCTCCGTGGTCGTGGCCTACGGTTTCGCCGGTTTCAGCAACTTCTTCCTGCGCCGGCCGTTCGCCAGCGACGCCGTGTTCGCGCTGGTGGTGATGGTTTCGGTGGCGGCGTTCCTCATCATTGAGTTCACCACGCAGATGCGCAGCCTCGGCGAAATGAGCCGCGTGGACTGGCGGCTGGTGCCGGCCTCGCTGTTGATCTTGTTCGCGCTGTGGATTCTGGCGGCGCTGGCGCTGGCGTGCTCGACGCGCTTCGACATGATCCCGACGCTGGCCATCTGCTCGGCCGTGTTTCTGCTGGGGCTCATGTCCGATTACCTGTTCGGCCGGCATGCGGTGCCCGCCTGGCGGTTTGAATTGAAGGAGGAGGCCAGCAGCGCGCAGTGGTCCGAACGGCAGCGGGCGTTGCTGAAGGAGATCGTGGAAAAGTACGACCTGGACCGCTCGGGGAAACTGGAGGCGAGCGAGCGGGAAAAGATCAGCCCGCAAGACCAGGCGCGGCTGGCGCGGGCGGGCATGGGCGGCGCCTGGTGGGCGTCGGTGCTTTACACCGTGGTGCCGAATTGGCAACTATTCTGGCTGGCGGATGTGCTGGAAACCGGGCAGACCGAGCTGGCGAGCTTTCCCTGGGGCTACGTGCGGGGCGCGCTGGTTTACACCGTGTGCTATGTGGGCGCGGTCCTGTCGGTTGCGATGCTGCTCTTTCAAGAACGGGAATTGAGCTAAGTGGCGACCTCATTGTCTTATTACCGAAACGCGCACGACGCAGGGCGAGCCGGCTCCCCCGCCGCACGGGGCCAAAGCGGCCCGCCCGGCGCGGCCGACGGAGCGGGCGGAAGCTGACCCACTGGGGCGCGCACGACCGCGCCCCCACGACATGGAACGAAGCATCGAAAAGAACGGTTTGGTGAACCTGCTGGCCCTCTTGGTGATGGGCGCGTCCGGCTTTGCCGCGGCGCGCTACGTCAATTCCTCGGCCGGCCAGGTCACGAGCCTCTACCTCGGGCTGGGCCTGCTGGTGGCCGTGGTGAGTTGGTTCCAGATGCGCCTCACCGGGCGGGAACGGCTGGAAAAACTCGAATTCGATGAATTGACCCGCAGCCCGGCGGGCGGCGCCAGCTTGTTTGAGTCAAGGGAGGCCGAGGTGTTTCCGGCGCGGCGGGCGCGCGAGCAATTCGAGAAGTATTTCGTCCCCGTCTTTACGCTCCTCCTGTTTCTGGTGCAGGCGGGCGGTGCCGTCCTGCTCTGGCGCTGGCTGCGGCCGCCGGCCGCCACCGGGCTGGCGCAGCCAATGGTTGGGCTGGCGCTGTTCGCGCTGTTTGGGCTGGTGCTGTTCATCCTCGGCCGGTTCGCCGCCTCGTTCGCGCGGCTGGAGGGGAATCGGCTCCTGCAACCCGGCGCCGGCTACCTGCTGCTCGGCGCGTATCTGTCGTTCCTGGTCGCCACCGGCCTCGCGCTGGGGCAGGCCGGATTCGCGCGGGCGGATTTCTATGTGGCCAAGGTGCTCTGCGCCCTGCTCGGACTCATCGCGGCGGAGACGCTGATCAGCCTCATTCTCGAAATCTATCGGCCGCGGGTCAAAGGCAAGGAGGCGCGTCCGCTTTACGAGAGCCGGCTCGTCAGCCTGCTCGGCCAACCGGAGGGGTTGGTGACCACGGCGGCGCACACGCTTGATTACCAGTTCGGCTTCCAGGTTTCGGAGACGTGGTTTTACCGCTTCCTCGAGCAGGCGCTGGGCTGGATTCTGCTCCTGCAATGCGGCGCGCTGCTGGCGTCCACCTGCTTTGTCATCATCGAACCGGGCGAGCAGGCGGTGTTGGAGCGCTTCGGCCGGCCCGTGGGCGGTGGCCTGCTCGGCCCCGGTCCGCACCTCAAGTTGCCCTGGCCGATCGACCGGGCCTATCGCTACCGCACGGAACGCGTGCAAAGCTTCACCATCGGCCCCGCCGCCGGCGAACCGGAGGAACAGGCCCGGATCGTGCTCTGGGCCTTCGCCCACGGCAAGGAGGACAATTTTCTCGTGGCCAACCGCGAGCCGGCCGGCTCGCCCGGGAGACTGGAAGGCGCGGACACCAACAACCTCGCCGCCAAGCCCAGTCCGCCGGTGAGCCTGCTGGTTGTCAGCATCCCGGTGCAGTACCAAATCACCAACCTGCTGGACTGGGTGTATAACAATGCCGATCCGGCCAGTCTCTTCCAGGAGCTGGCCAGTCGGGAAGTGGTCAAGTACCTCGTCAGTGCCGATACCACCGAGATCATGTCGCAGGGCCGGCTGGCGGCGACCGAAGAGTTGCGCGCGCGGATCCAGCGGGCGGCGGACGCCTACCAACTCGGGGCGCGGATCGCGTTTGTCGGATTGGAGGACATTCATCCGCCGGTCAAGGTCGCGCCCGATTACGAGAAGGTCGTCAGCGCCATCCAGCAGATGATCGCGAAGACGAACAGCGCCGCTGCGGACGCCATCAAGACCAACGCCCTGGCCGGCGCGGAAGTGGCGCGCATCCTGAACGAGGCCACCGCCGACCGCGCGTGGCGTGAGGCCAACGCGCTCGCGTCGGCGGCCTTGTTCACCAACCAAGTCGTCGCCTGGCGGGCGGCGCCCACGGTCTATGCCGAGCGCGCCTATCTCCAGATGTTCCCGCGCGCCGTGGCGGGGGCGCGCAAGTATCTCCTGCTCACCACCAACACCTACGACATCCTCCAGTTGGACCTGCAGGACAAGATCCGCTCGGACTTGCTCGAGAGCATCGGAGCGCCTCCCCCCGCCAAAACCAAGTGATTTGCCATGAAACGGAATGCCTTGACCCTCATCGTCGGCGCGTTGTTGCTGATTATTTTTTTCCTGCTGCTGTTTGTGTTCCAGGTGCGCAAGTCCGAGGTGGCCGTGGTCACCCGCTTCGGTGCGGTGGTCCGGGAGCAGACGGCGCCCGGGGCGTACCTCAAGTGGCCCTGGCCCATTGAGCAGGTCTATAAATTCGACCAGCGCATCCAGAGTTTCGAGAGCGACCCGCTCCACGAGGCCCTGACCGCCGACAATTTCAACTTGCTCGTGCAGGTCTATGTGGGCTGGCGCATCCGCGATCCCAAAGCGTTCTTCCCGAAGTTCACGGACGGCTCCATCACCGCGGCGGAAACGACCTTGAGGGGAATCGTCAGCACCGCCAAGGCGGGCGTCATCGGTCGCCACCCGCTGGCCGATCTCGTCAGCGCCGACCCCCGCCAGCTCAAGTTCGACGCGATCGAGAACGAGATCAAAGCCAGCATCCAGCAGCAGGTCGTCACCAACAATTACGGCGTTGAGATCGACTTCCTCGGGATCAAACGCATCGGTCTGCCCGAGAGCGTCACGACCGCCGTGTTCGACCGGATGAAATCCGAGCGCGACCGAATCGCCAGTAAATCCCAGTACGAGGGCCAGGCGCAGGCGGACATCATCCGCTCCGACGCCCAGCGCGACGCCGCCGGGCGGCTGGCCGCGGCCAGTTCCCAGGCGAAGGAGATTCGCGGCCAGGGCGAAGCGGAAGCGGCCAAGTCGCTCGACGCCTTCCGCCAGAATCCGGAACTGGCCAACTTCATTTTCCGGCTCGACGCGCTGGAAAATTCGCTCAAGGAGCGCTCGACGCTGATCTTCGACCAGCAGACTCCGCCGTTTGACTTGTTCCGCGGCGGCCTCACCACCACCAACGCTCCGCTCCGCCTCCTGCCATGAACGGCGACCAGGACAAACGCGAGCACGGTCTCGCCGCGGTGGCGCCGGAGGACGCCGGTTCCCAGGCGCTGGCCGAGGCCCTGCGCAGCAGCTTCGGCCTGATCAAGCTGGTGATGGTGCTGCTGGTGATCGCCTTCTTCGTGCGCGGCTTTTTCACCGTCGGTCCCCAGGAACGGGCGATCATCCTCCGGTTCGGCCGGCCCGTGGGGGAAGGGGAGAAGGCGCTCCTCGGCCCGGGCCTGCACTGGTCGTTCCCGTACCCCATCGACGAGGTCAACCACGTTCCCATCACCGAAATTCAGCGGGTGGAATCGACCACCGGCTGGTACGCCGCCTCGCCCGAACAACTGGTGGATCCCCGGCTGCTCCCGCCCGCCGGACCCTCGCTCCGCCCCGGCGCGGACGGCTATGTCCTGACCGCGGACCAGAACATTGTCCACACGAGCGCCACGCTGTCCTATCGCATCAACGATCCGATCCGGTTTCTCTTCGACTACGTCAGCGCCACCAACGTGATTCGAGACGCGCTCGACAACGCCCTGATTTACTCCGCCGCCCGCTTCAAGGTGGACGACCTGCTCCGGAGCGACCGGGCGGGTTTCCAGGAGGCCGTGCGCAAGCGGGTGACCGAGTTGCTCGACGCGCAGCAGGTGGGCGTGGTCGTGGACCAGTGCAACGTGCAAAGCACTTGGCCGCGGTATCTGGATGGCGCCTTCAACAGTGTGCTCCAGGCGGAGTTAACCCGCAGCAAAGTGCTCGAACAGGCGCACAGCGATGAGAACCAGGTGCTCAGCCAGGCCAGTGCCGAGGCCATCTCGCTCACCAACGCCGCGGTGTCCGTGCGCGCCCGGCTGATCAAGGATGCCCAGAGCGACGCGCAGCGGTTCAATGATTTGCTGCCGAAGTACCGCGAGAATCCGGGCCTGTTCGTGCAACAGCGCCTCACCGAAGCCATCTCCCAGGTGCTGACCAACGCGCAGGACAAGTTCTACCTGCCCGACCGCGCCGATGGCAAAGCCCGCGAACTGCGCCTATTGTTGAACCGCGAGCCGCTCGTGCCGAAGACCGAGAGTTCCGGCAAATAGCGCCTTGTGAAATCCGAAATCCGAAATCCGAAATCCGAGGGAAACCTGAAGCTCGAAATCCGAACCGGGTGGCTTTGGGCTTTCGGTTTTCGGTTTCCTCCATCTGCCGTATGCAAGTCACCTCTCTCCTGAGCCAGCACGAGCACGCCGAAGGCATCGCCTGCGAATCCTGCGGCCACGACCACGAGCACGCCCCGGTGCGCCTGTGGCAGACGCTCGTCGGCGTCGTCTTCGTCATCAACGCCTACCTGGTGGACTGGTTGTTTGGCCAGGCGGGCCACACTATCGCCAGCGCCAGTGGTTTCATCGGCGTCCTGATCCTGGGCTACCCGATCGTCATCACTGGCATCAAGGACGTGCGCCGTGGCGTCCTGAGCATGAACGAACTGGTCGCCATCGCCGTCCTCGCCGCCTTCGCCACCGGCGAATACAAGGTCGCCGGCGTCGTCGCCTTTTTCATGCTCATGGGCGAGATCGTCGAGACCCGCACCGCGGAAGGCGCGCGGGCGTCCATCGAATCACTCATCCGTCTCACGCCCACCAAGGCCCGGCGGATCCTTCCGGACAACAACGAGGAGGAAGTCGCCGCCAGCCAACTCACGGTGGGCGACCTCATCCGCATCCGCCCCGGCGACAACGTGCCCGCTGACGGCGGGATCCTCACCGGACACGGCTCCTTCACCCCGGCCCCCATCACGGGCGAATCGCTGCCGGCGGACAAGAAACCCGGCGACGAAGTGTTCGCCGGCACGCAGAACCTCACCGGCGTGCTGGAGGTCAAAGTCGCCCGCGCCGGCACGGACACCACGCTGGGCCGCGTGCGCGAGCTGATTCTCGCCGCGGAGAAAACCAAGCTCCCGATCATGAAGATCGTGGACCAGTACATGGGCTTTTACACGCCGCTGGTGCTGGTGATCGCCGCGCTGGTCTGGGCTTTCACCCACGACCTGCACAAGGTCATCTCCGTGATCATCGTCGCCTGTCCGTGCGCCTTCATCCTCGCGACGCCGACGGCCATCGTGGCCGCGCTTTCCGCCGCCGCGCGCCTGGGCATTCTCATCAAGAACGTCGCCGATCTGGAACTGGCCGCGCGCATCAACGCCTTCGTCTTCGACAAGACCGGCACCATCACCACCGGCGAACTGGCGGTGAGCCGCCTCGCGCCGCTGGGCGAGACCTCCGCGGCGGATTTGCTCCGCACCGCCGCCTCCGCCGAGAAATACAGTAATCATCCGACGGCCAAGGCGCTGGCGGATTTGGCCCGGGAGGCGGGCGTGCCGTTGGTTGAGCCGAAGGACTTCACCGAGTCCGCCGGCCGCGGCATCCAGGCGCAGGTCAACGGCGCCGCCATCTTCGTCGGCCGCGCGCAATGGCTCCAGGACAACGGCGTGCGGGAGGATTTTCTGAAATCGGTGGACCTCAACGAAACGGAGGGCTTCAGCCTCATTTTTGTGGCCCGCGACGGCCGGTGCATCGGCTGGGTCGGCCTCCAGGACCAGACGCGCAAGGAAGCGCGCGAATCGCTGGCCGAGCTGAAGGAGAGCGGCGTGCGGCGCATCGCCATGGTGAGCGGCGATCGCCAAGCTGTGGCGGCGCGCGTGGCCCGCGAGATCGGCTGCGAGGAAGTCGCCGGCGAATGTCTGCCGCAGAACAAGGTGGACTTCGTCCGCACCATGCGTAGCAAAGGCTACCGCGTGGCGGTGGTGGGCGACGGCGTCAACGACGCCCCGGCGCTGGCCGCGGGCGACATCGGCATCGCGATGGGCGCGGCCGGCAGCGAGGTGGCCATTCACAGCGCGACGATTGCGCTGATGAACAACGACCTCCACCGGCTGCCGTTCCTGGTGAAGCTTTCCCGCAGCACGCGGGCGGTGATCAACCAGAACTTCCTGTTCGGCGTGCTGTTCATCCTCGGCGGCCTGTCGCTCTTCTCCTTTGGTCCGCTGTCGAACCCGATCTGGGCGGCGATCCTGCACCTGACCGGCTCGTTCATCGTGATCTTCAACAGCGCGCGGCTGGTGCGGAAGGGCGAGGAACTGGAGCATTTCCAGCCGGCCTCGGTGGCGCCAACGTCCAGCGGCGGCGAAACGGGAACGCGCCATGAAGCTGCTGGCCAACTGGCGCCGCAGGCGGCGTAGGTTTGTGGCGCGTGAAGGTCCGGGAGATATTGCGGATGCTGGCAGATGACGGCTGGTATCAGATGCGACAGCGTGAAAGCCACCGGCAATTCAAGCACGCGGCCAAAGCCGGCTAGGTCAAGGTCGCCGGCAAAACCGACGATGACGTCGCGCCGGGCACGCAGAACAGCATTTTGAAGCAGGCAGGATTGAAATGAAAAAGTATCTCGTGGTGGTTGAGGAGACTGGCACCGGCTTCTCCGCCTATTCTCCGGACCTGCCCGGCGGCATTGCCACCGGCGGGACCCGACGGGAAGTTGAGCGGGAAATGCAGGACGCCATCCAGTTCCATGTCGAAGGACTGAAGCTGGAGGGCTATCCCGTTCCGGAGCCGCACGCCTATCCGGCCTTCTGTGAAGTGGCCGCATGAGCGCGGATGAGATCATGCGAGTCATCGGCACGATGGAGCCGAACGAGATCGAAAGACTCTTCGTGCTGATCAGGGAATACGAGGTTGAAATTAACCGACGGCAAGCTGGCATCCGCTCCGCCGAGCCGGTCGTTTTTGAGCGGGTAGCAAACAAGGTTTTCAGGGATAACAAGGATCCCCTCCGCATGCGCGTGGAGTTGGAGAAGGCCGAACGAAAGGCAACCGGGCCATGAAGTGTTTCTACCATCCCCAACTTGATGCGGTCGCGATCTGCAAGAACTGTCACAAGGGACTCTGCGCCGATTGTGCGGCGGACCTTGGCAATGGCGTAGCGTGCAAGGGGCATTGCGAAACCGAACTCGCCGCACTCCTGGACATCCAGCAGCGCAACAAGTCGGTCTTTGGGACAGCAGCGAGTCACTTCGCGCGCGGAGCGATCCTGCTCGCCGTGATCGGCCTTCTCTTCTCTACCTGTGGCATCTATTGGTGGACACAAGGAGGCTGGTTCTACTTGATCATAGGTGCGGTTGGTCTTCTCGGAGCGATCTTCATGTCCGGGACCGCCCGCAAATACCGCAGCATAAATTGATCTGTCTATGCCCGTCGTTGAACTCACTCCGCCCGCCGCCCTCAGACCTCCGCCCTCGAACGGCGAGGTCATCGTCTCCGTCCGCGGGCTGACGAAGGTCTTCAAGGATTTCTGGAACCGGCCCAAGGCGCGCGCCGTGGATCGCGTGGATTTCGAGGTGCGCCAGGGCGAAGTCTTCGGCCTGCTCGGCCCGAACGGCTCCGGTAAGAGCACCACCATCAAGCTGCTGCTCGGCCTGCTGAATCCGACCAAGGGCCACATCGAGGTCTTCGGCCATTCGCCGCGCCACGTGGCCACCAAGGCGCGCATCGGCTACCTGCCGGAGGAATCCTATCTCTACCGTTACCTCGACTCGCGCGAGACGCTGGATTTCTTCGGCAACCTGTTCCGGTTGCCCGCCGGCGAGCGGCACAGCCGCACCGAGCAGTTGCTCGAAATGGTCGGCCTGGGCCAGACGCGGACGCGCGCCGTCGGCGAATTTTCCAAGGGCATGCAGCGCCGCATCGGCCTGGCGCAGGCGCTCATCAACGATCCGGACCTCGTCATCCTCGACGAGCCAACCTCCGGCCTCGACCCCATCGGCTGCCGCGAGATCAAGGACCTCATCCTCGCGCTGGCGCGGCGCGGCAAGACGGTCATTTTGAGCAGTCACCTGCTGGCCGACGTGGAAGACGTGTGCGACCGGGTGGTGATTTACTACGGCGGACGCATCCAGGCGATGGGCACGCTCAAGGAGCTCCTCGCCCAGCCGGACACTCTCCGCATCACGACGCCGGTGTTGCCGCGCGAAACGCTGGAGCGGGTGCTCGAAGACCTCCGGCGCGACGTTGCGGCCGACCAGGTCAAGATCGACAATCCGACGCAAAACCTGGAGAGCTATTTCCTCGACGTGGTGCAGCGGGCCCGCCAGGCCGCCGCCGAAACGTCCGGCGCGACCTCCGGCCACCGCATTGCCGAGTATCTGCGCGGCGGGGCCGCGACGGCGCAGGAACGGGACCGGATTTTGGAACGCCTCACGCTGCCGCACGCGGCGCCGGCGGCGCCGTCCGTGGTCGAGACGCCGGCGGCTGCGACGGTGGACACCAAGAAACTGGC
>VFSW01011894.1_pt1 | contig 12196 bp, 14 predicted proteins | sample 5358111 | NCBI WGS metagenome assembly VFSW01 (sample SAMN11554181, study PRJNA540505) | mine drainage metagenome | isolation source: sediment from site ElyBrook_90M | place: USA: Ely Copper Mine, Vershire, VT | collected 2017
CCTGCTTCACCAAGGACAACATCATGAAGATGTCCGACGGCCTTTTCCACAAAATCTTCGACGAAATCGGCCTCGAATATCCCGAGATTGAAAAAGAGCACTGGATCGTCGACATCGGCGCGGCGAAAATGGCCGACACGCCCGCGGCCTTTGACGGCATCGTGATGCCCAAGCTTAACGGCGACGAGCTCTCCGACCTGGCCGCGCAGATCGCCGGCTCGGGCGGCCTGGCCGGCTCCTCCAACATCGGAACGCAATGCGCGATGTTCGAAGCCATCCACGGCTCCGCCCCGCGCCGCGCCGGACAGAACATGGCCAATCCCTCCGGCCTGCTGCTGGGAGGCGTGCTGATGCTGGTCCACATCGGCCAGCACGAGGTGGCGGAACGCGTCCACAACGCCTGGCTCTGCGCCATGGAGGACGGCGTCCACACCTACGATATTTTCAAGGAAGGTACAAGCAAGCAAAAGGTCGGCACCAAGGAGTTTGCCGACGCCGTGGTTGCCCGTCTCGGCAAGACGCCGCACACGCTGAAGGCCGTGAAATACGCCGCCGCGCCCGCCAAGAAAGCCGAAGCCGCGCGAGCCTCCGCCGCGCCCGCGAAGAAGGACATCGTGGGTCTCGACGTGTACATTCAGTGGCCCTCGCGCAATGCCAACACGCTGGCCGAAGTCGCCGCCAAGGCGTCCACCGAGGATCTCAAACTGGAACTCATCGCGAACCGCGGCGTCAAGGTTTGGCCCGACGGCTCGCCTGAAACCTTCTGCACCGATAATTTCCGCTGCCGCTTCAAGTCGGCGGGCGTGGCGACTCCCGCGCAGATCGAGCTGCTGATGACGAAGGTGTACGCGCTCGCGCTGGACGTAGCCATGACGGTCACGCTGCGCAATTTTGACGGCAAGCAGGGCTATACGCTCGCCCAGGGTCAATAATAGGAGCATGGACGAAAAACCACTGGTCGGCGTCATCATGGGCAGCAAGTCCGATTGGGCCACCATGTCCAACGTCGCCGAGACGCTCACCCAGTTCGGCGTGCCGCATGAGACGCGCATTGTCTCGGCCCATCGCACGCCGCACCTTCTCGCGGAATACGCCGGCGCGGCGGCCGGCCGCGGCCTTGAAGTGATCGTCGCTGGAGCCGGCGGAGCCGCCCATCTGCCCGGCATGGCCGCCGCGTACACTCTTCTGCCCGTGCTCGGCGTGCCCATCGAAAGCAAAACGCTGAAGGGCGTCGATTCGCTCCTGTCCATCGTTCAGATGCCTTCCGGGATTCCCGTCGGCACGCTGGCGATCGGCAAGGCGGGAGCAACCAACGCCGCGCTCCTCGCCGTCGCGATTCTCGCCAACACGCGTCCGGAGCTGCGCGAGAAACTCCAGGCATTTCGCGAGAAACAAACCGCGAAGGTGTTGAAGGACACCCTGTGAATCAGACCGTGGCGCACGAACTCGTGCGTGCCGCGCCGTGCCGGCCGGAGGCATGTTGGGTATGACCCCCGTTCTCCCCGGTGCCACTCTTGGCGTCCTCGGCAGCGGGCAACTCGGACGCATGTTCGCCATCGCCGCCCGCCGCATGGGCTATCGCGTCCACACCTTTTCGCCCGACGCGGACACGCCCACCGGCCAGGTGGCCGACCTCGAAGTCATTGCGCCCTATGACGATCTCGACGCGGTGCGCCGTTTTGCGTCGAACGTCAGCGTGGTGACCTTCGAATTTGAAAACGTTCCCGCGCCCACCGCGCAAGCTGCCGCCGAGCATGCTCCCGTGCGTCCCAAAGGCGAAGTGCTTCACACGACACAGCACCGCATCCGGGAGAAAACGTTCCTCGCCAAGGCCGGCCTGCCGCTGACGCCCTTCCGCACGGTCGCCAATTCCGGGGATCTAGCCAAAGCCATCTCCGATCTGGGCTGCCCGTCGATTCTCAAGACCGCCGATTTCGGCTACGACGGCAAGGGGCAGGTTCGCATCGCTTCCCCCGGCGAGGCCGAATCCGCCTGGACCTCCATCGGCCGCGTCCCGGCCGTGCTCGAAGCGTTTATCTCGTTTGAACGGGAAGTCTCCGTGGTTGCCGCCCGCGGCGCGGGCGGTTCCTATGCCGATTGGGGCATCATCGAGAACCGCCATTGCAACCACATTCTCGATGTTTCCATCTCGCCCGCCTCGGTCTCCGATGCGGTCAAGCGTCAAGCCCGCGAAATCACCCGCGCCGTGCTCGACGCTCTCGATGTGATCGGCGTGCTCTGCGTCGAATTTTTCGTCGCGCCCGGCGGCCGCCGGCTGATCAATGCGCTTGCCCCGCGCCCGCACAACTCCGGCCACTTGACGTTCGAGGCCAGCGTCACCAGCCAGTTCGAGCAGCAGCTTCGCGCCGTTTGCGGGCGGCCCCTGGGGTCCCCTGACTTACTGTGCCCTTCGGCCATGGCCAACCTTCTCGGCGACGTTTGGCGGAACGGCGAGCCGAACTGGTGCGCGGCGCTGGCCTATCCCGGCGTGAAGCTGCATCTCTATGGAAAACTTGCGCCTCGCCCGGGACGCAAAATGGGTCATCTCACCGCGCTCGCCTCCGATCCCGCAAACGCTCTGGAACTCGCCACCGCAGCCCGGGATGCGCTGAGTTTGCCGTAACCTTTTTCCTGCAGGGGCGCGTCAAAATCAATAGCGTCCGAACTGCCGCACTTCTCCAGCGGATCCAACATCAGGAAAGGTGTAACTATGTCTTTACGAATTCTACTTGCCCTCGCCGCAGTCGCCGTTGCGCCGGCTTTCGCACAAACCTCCATCGTGACCCGGACATCCGATTTTGGGTTCCCCGTCGTGGGCTTGGGCAGCACTGAGACGATTGGCGTCAATCTGATCAACCTGGCCCCCAATTTGGCCAGCGGAACAGCGGCCTCCTGCTCGGGTTCGGTCACCTTTTATAACTCCGCTGGAACCGCCATCGGCCCGGCCAACACGTTTACTCTGGCCGCGAACGCCGCGACTTCCATCAACCTTGCATTTTCCAGCACGGGAATCACCGGAACCCGCGGCCTGATTCGCGCCGTCCTGGCGAACACGGCCACAGCGGGCGTCCCCTGCGCGCTGTCCTATTCCCTTAACACTTTCGACACCGGTACCGGCGCAACGCACCTGTTCCTCGCCGGCCCGACTGTCAACATGATGCCGCTCACCCCCGGCCCCGGCCGCTAACGCGCCGCGAGCCTCCGCCTCCTCGGCGAAATACCTTATGGACGCCTGAGTCTTTCCCGCCGATACTGACAATAGTGTTCGTCGACTTTTATGAGGCGCTCCAGATCAGCCCGAATGCCGATCAGGAGACCGTGCATCGCGTCTATCGCCTGCAAGCGCAACGTTTTCATCCCGATAACCAGGAAACGGGCAACGCTGAGCGCTTCCGCCTCGTCGCCGACGCGTATCAAGCATTGGGCGACCCGGAAAAGCGCGCCGCCTACGACAGCCAGCATCGCCTCCGGCAGCGGCCCAACCTCGAACACCTCGATCCCGCCACCGCTCCCGCCCTCGGAGATGAGCTTCGCAAACGCCACGAGATTCTCACCGTCCTCTATAAAAAACGTGTCGCGACTCCTGATCAGCCCGCCCTGGGTCTGCGGGAGCTCCTCGACTTGCTTGGTATGCCGCGCGAGCAGCTCGAATTCAGCCTTTGGTACCTAAAGGAAGGAGGTTACCTCCTCCGTTCCGATAGCGCCCGTCATTCCATTACCCACAAAGGGGTAGAACTCATCGAAACCCTGACTGCGCAACGAGATCAGCCCCGGAAAATCCGTGATTCCCGTTTTCTTTGACCGGTGCCTTAGAACTACCGTACTAATCGAAACTTAGGCAATCTGCTTGATCCGGTTAGGGAAATTACTGAGTGTCAGCGAATGTAAATGCATCGATGATATCTGCATGCATCTACTCACACTCCTTTCGCTCCGTCTGCAACAGCCCTGGAGGAACACCAAAGGCCAGGACTTGATTGAATACGCCCTGATGGCTGGCTTCGTTGCCGTTGCCGCGGGCGCCATTATGCCCGGCGTCGCCACCAGCATCAGCACCATCTTCAGCCAGGTCGCGTCCGTCATGACTGCCGCGGCGTCGCAGGGTAGCAGCGCCAGTTAACCTCCTGCTCCCGCTCGGATCTTTGACAATTGGGCCGTCCCTCTGGAGGGAGAGGCGGCCTATCCCAATAGGACTTTCGTCAAAATCAAAAAGGTACCATCACGCTATTCACAGCCACCCGCTGCATCGCCGATAAATGAGGAACGATGGCAACGGAAGAGTTTGTGGATTATTACGAGACGATGCAGATCAGTCCCAACGCCGATCTGGACACCATTCACCGCGTCTACCGTATCCTGGCCCAGCGCCTCCACCCGGACAATCAGGAAACCGGCAATGTCGAGGCATTCCGCGAATTGACGGAAGCCTTCCGCGTCCTGTCGGATCCCGAGCAGCGCGCGGCGTACGACATCTCGCACCGGGCAACCCGGCGCATCACCTGGAGGATTTTCGATCAGACCACCTCTGCTCATGGCGTCGACGCCGAGCGCCGCAAACGCTCCGGCGTGTTGTGCCTCCTGTACCGGAAACGCCTCGCCCAGCCCGATCAGCCTACCCTGACCATCCGGGACTTCGAGGAGTTGCTCGGCGTGCCGAAGGAACATCTCGAATTTGCCCTTTGGTATCTGAAAGATGGCCAGTTCGTCACCCGCAGCGATAACGGCCGGTACTGCATCACGCTGAAGGGCGTGGACCTTGCCGAGGCATCCGCCGAAAATCGCGCCGAGCCTTTGAAACTGAACTCCCGCGTGGCCTGACCTGCCATAATCCCTCGTCCTCCCGCCGGAGCCTTGTGGAAGGATAGAGGGATGGACTTACTCGCGCGGTTCCAAGCCAATCCTCTGCCCTTCGCGTCGCTCCTCGGCGTTGAAATTGTGAGCGCTTCTCCCGATAGCATCGTTGCCGAGCTTACCGTGCGGGAGGATCTCTGTACAGCAGGTTCCATGATGCATGGCGGCGCAATCATGGCATTCGCCGACACCTTGGGAGCGCTCGGTACGCTGGCGAATCTAAAGGACGGCGCCACTACCACCACCGTCGAAAGCAAGACCAATTTCCTGAGTGGTGCGCCGCTCGGCTCTCGCGTCCGAGGCGAAACGGCGCCGGTGCATCGCGGGCGGCGAACAATGGTGTGGCAAACACGCGTCACCTTACCGGAGGGCAAGCTCATCGCGCTCGTGACTCAAACGCAACTCGTTCTGTGAGAGAGAGCAGGATTAGGCCTGATACATAATAGGGTGTGATCTGCTATTTCGACGCCTTTTCGGGCATTAGCGGCGACATGACCGTCGGCGCGCTCCTCGACGCCGGCGCGTCCGCCTCCTCCGTGATCGATGCTCTGGAATCGCTCGACACGGGCGCGGCGTTCCAGGTCGAAAAAACCAAGCGCAGCGGGATCGCCGCCTCAAAATTCCGGGTCGATTTGCCCCCCGAACCTCAGAAGCATCGCCATCTTCCGCACATTCTTTCCATCATCGGCCGGTCCTCGATCTCCCCGCGGGCCAAACAGAACGCCACGGCCGTGTTTCAGCGCCTGGCCGAAGCCGAGTCCCAGGTCCATGGCGTTTCCATCGAAAAGGTCCATTTTCACGAGGTGGGCGCGGCCGATTCCATCGCCGATATCGTCGGGGCCTGCGTCGCGCTCGATCTGCTGAATGTCGATGAATTGGCGTCCTCGGCCATCAACGTCGGCAGCGGCACTGTCCAGACGGAGCACGGCGTCTTGCCCGTCCCCGCGCCTGCAACCGCGAACCTGTTGACTGGAAAGCCGATTTACGTGCGCGGCCCGGCCGTCGAATTGACCACGCCCACCGGAGCCGCCATCGTCGCGGCGCTCGCTTCGAGCTTCGGCGCGATGCCCGCCATGCGCATTTCGAGCATCGGCCACGGCGCGGGCGACCGCGATTTCAAGGAATCGCCCAATGTGCTGCGCGTATTGATCGGCGAGCGCACGGGCTCACCGGAATCGACGGTGGTAAGCGTGATCGAGGCCAATATCGACGACTCCAGCCCCCAGGTGCTCGGCCACGCGCTCGAACGGCTGATGGAGGCGGGCGCGCTCGATGCGTCGCTGTCGCCTCTGCAAATGAAGAAGAACCGCCCGGGCTCGCTGCTGCGCGTCATTGCCAAGCCCCAGGATCAGGAGGCGCTGGCGCAGTTGATCTTCGCCGAAACGTCCACCCTGGGCCTCCGGATTCACTCCGCCGAGCGAAGAATAGAGGAGCGCCGCATCGTGGAGGTCGATACGCCGCACGGGAAAGTCCGCATAAAAGTCTCCGGCCGCGACCATTTCGCGCCGGAGTATGAAGACTGCCGCGCAATCGCCGCGCGCTCGGGGATTCCGCTGCCCGAGGTGCTCGCCGCCGCCCAAGCCGCATATCTGAAAGAGCGCCACTCCTGAGCTTGCTTGTGGGGCAGGGCCGTGCCCTGCCAATATGAATACAGTGCAAGCGAGATGAGCAAATACTACCTCACCACCCCGATTTATTACACCAACGCCGCCCCGCATATCGGCCATGCCTACACCACCATCGCCGCCGACACCATCCGCGCGCTCAAGCGGATGCAGGGCTACGATGCCGTCCTCACCACAGGCACCGACGAACACGGCGTCAATGTGGAGCGCGCCGCCCAGGCGCAGGGCAAGACTCCCAGGGAATATACCGACGTCATTAGCGAGGAGTTCCGCCAGCAGTGGCAGATCCTCGGCCTGAACATCGACCGCTTCGAGCGCACCACCAGCGAGCGCCACGCCCGCGTCGTCCAGGAGTTGTTCCGCCGCTGCCGCGATCGCGGCCAGGTGTACAAGGGCCAATACAGCGGCCAATACTGCATCTTCGACAACGCCTACGTCAACGACGCCAAGCCCGGCGACCCTTGTCCGGATTGCGGCCGCCCCACCGAAACCGTGGTGGAAGAGAATTTTTATTTCAAACTGAGCGAGTATACGGACAAGCTGCTGAAGCTCTACGAAGACCAGCCCGATTTCATTCAGCCCGAGTCCCGCCGCAATGAAGTGATCGCCTTCGTCAAGGAGGGCCTGAAGGACCTTTCCATCAGCCGCACGACCATCAAGTGGGGCATTCCGGTGCCGGACGAGCCGAAGCACGTGTTCTACGTCTGGTTCGACGCGTTGACCACCTACATGAGCGCCGTCGACGGCGAGAAGATCCACGGCGACGATCTCTGGCCTGCCGACCTCCATCTGATCGGCAAGGAGATCGTCCGGTTCCACGCCATTTACTGGCCGGCGTTCCTGATGGCGGCCGATCTTCCGCTGCCCAAGCGCATTTTCGCGCACGGCTGGCTGTTGTTTGAAAACGACAAGATGAGCAAGTCGCGCGGCAATATCGTCCGCGCCACGCCGATCCACAAGGTGTTGGGCACGGACGCGCTGCGCTACTTCCTGCTTCGCGAGGTGGTCTTCGGCCAGGACGGCAGCTTCAGTTTCGACGCCCTGGTGGGCCGCTACAACTCCGATCTGGCCAACGGCCTAGGCAATCTGGCCAGCCGCACGTTGTCGATGCTCCATCAATACCGCGCTGGCGCGGTTCCCGCCTCCGACGGCGCTTCCCGCATCGCCGCGGCCACCGCCGTGGCGACCGCGGCCGCGCTCGAAGCCTTCGACAAATTCGAATTTTCCAAGGCGCTGGAAATCATCTGGAGTCTGATCGCGATCCTCGACAAATATATTGTCGATCAGGCGCCCTGGAAGTTGGCCAAAATGGAAGGCGGGGAAGAGCGGCTCAACCGGACCCTTTACACGGCGGCCGAGGCCCTGCGCATCATCACGTCGCTTTTGGCGCCGGTGCTTCCCGCCTCGGCGGCGAAGATTTACGCGCAGCTCGGCTTCACCACGCCGATCACGGATGTCCGTACCAAGGATTTGCACTGGGGCCATCTCCCCGCGGGGCAGGTGCTGGGAGCGGTCGCGCCCGTGTTCCCGCGCGCTGACGCCAAACTCTCTATCGAAAAAATGAAGGAACTGGAAGCGGAAGAATACGCCCGCCAGCAGGCGGTTTTAGGGAAGAACGTGGAAACGAAGACAGAAGAGAAGCCGGCGGGAACGCCGCAAATCGCTATCGACGATTTTCTGAAGGTCGACCTGCGGGTCGGCGTAGTGCTCGACGCCGCCAATGTGCCCAAGTCCGATAAGCTGCTGCATCTGCACATCGACATCGGCGAAGAGAAGCCGCGCAGCATCGTGGCCGGCATCGCCGAGGCGTATAAACCGGAGGCCCTGGTCGGCCGCAAAGTCGCCATCGTCGCGAATCTCGCGCCAAGGAAGCTGCGCGGCATTGAATCTCAGGGCATGATCGTCGCGGCGTCGCTCGAAGGCGGCAGCCCGTCGCTGGTGAGCTTTTTAGAAGAAGTACCGATTGGCGCACGGCTCAAGTGATCATGATGTCCGAAGGGGACAGACTGCTCTGTCCACGGCCCCGAATGAACGCTTGGAAGATTTGTTTGCAGCGGGGACAGAGTGGTCTGTCCCCTTCGGAAGAAAATGCTCATCGACTCCCACTGCCACCTCGATAGCGCACCGTTCGACGCCGCCCGGGATGCCGTCATCCAGCGCGCTCTCGACGCCGGCGTGAAAAAAATGGTCGCCATCGGCACCGGCAACGGCCCTCCCGATCTGGAAGCCGGCATCCGCCTGGCCGAGCGCTACGATTGCTTCTCCGCCACGGTGGCCGTGCATCCGCACGAGGCCTCGAAGGCAACGCCTGAAATTTTCAAGCGCCTCGCCGGGCTGAGCCTGCATCCAAAGGTTGTGGCCATCGGCGAAATGGGGCTCGATTATCATTACGATTTTTCCCCGCGCGATGTGCAGCGCTCCGTCTTCATCGAGCAGATGCGCATCGCGGCCGATGCCCGGAAGCCCATCGTGATTCATACGCGCGAGGCGTGGGACGACACGGTCGCCGCAATCCGCGAGCACTGGGATCCGTCGATCGGCGGCATCATGCACTGCTTCTCGGGGGGCCCCAAGGAAGCGCAACAAGCCCTGGATCTTGGCTTTCATCTCAGCTTCGGCGGCATCGTGACGTTTCCCAAGGCCTTGGAGATCCAGGAAGCCGCCCGCGCCGCTCCTCTCGACCGCATTTTGATCGAGACCGACGCGCCATACCTGGCCCCCGTTCCCAAGCGCGGAAAACGGAATGAACCGGCCTATATCGTGGAAACGGCGCGCAAACTGGCGGCGCTCCGGGGCGTCTCCTATGAGGCCATCGCGGAGGCCACCACCGCGAATTTCGAGCGCCTGATAGTTGGTACACTCAAAGGTTCTCATGGCATTCGGTAAATTAGGCCAGACGCTCAGCGCTCTGGAAATTTTCGATCTGGTGCGGGAAGATCTCGCCAAAGTCGAGCGCGAAATCGGCCTCGAATCGATCTCTTCCACCGACGCGGTCACCTACATTGGCCAATATCTGCAGTCCGGCGGAGGCAAGCGCCTGCGCCCGGCCCTGGTGCTGCTCAGCGGCAACCTGTTTGCCGAAGCGTCGCCGGCGTTGATCCGCATGGCGGCCGTGGTCGAGATGATCCACACCGCGACGCTGGTGCATGACGACGTGATCGACGTCGCCAAGACGCGCCGCGGCCGTCCTTCGGTGAACGTGGTGTGGGGCAATCACACCTCGGTGCTGGCGGGCGACTGGTTGTATATGCAGGCGTTCCAGGTCGCGCTGCGCGAGCGCAGTTTCCCGGTGCTGGACCTGCTGATCACGCTCACCCAGATGATGGTGGAAGGCGAGCTTCTGCAACTGGAGCGCATCGGCAAGATCGCCGTCACCGAGGCCGATTACATGGAGTTGATCGACCGCAAGACGGCCAGCCTTTTTTCCGCCTGCGCTCGTCTGGGCGCAATCGTTTCCGGCGCGTCCGATGAGCAGGAGGCGATGCTCGGGGAATACTCGTGGAACCTCGGCATCGCGTTTCAGTTGATCGACGACATTCTCGACTTCACCTCGCGCGAAAAGATTTTGGGCAAGCCGGTGGGCAACGATCTGCGCGAAGGCAAAGTCACGCTGCCGCTGATCTATGCCCTGGAACAGGCCGACGCCTCCGAGCGCAGCATGATCGAGACGATCCTGGCCGACGGCAACTACGATCAGGTGCCCTTCGCCAAGGTGCTGCAGATGATCAACAAGTACCGCGGCATCGAGCGGGCCCAGGAGCGCGCCCGCGAATTCACGGCGAAATCCCGCGAGATCATCGCAAGGTTCCCGCCATCTCCGTATCAGAAGGCTCTCCACTCGGTGACCGATCTGGTCACCGGAAGGGATCACTAACATGACCAGAAGAACGATACTCGCCGGCCTCGCCGCCACCAGCGCCTACGCCCAGCAGCGTAGGGAACGCAAGGAGTGGAAGCCCCGCCTGGGCGTGCTGGGGCCATTCACCGAAGCCAACGTGAAGTTCGCCAAGGAAGAAGGCTTCACCAATATGATCCTCGAGGGCAACTCCGTCACCGAGGACAAAGTCGACGCCATCCGCAACGCGGGCATGCATTTTTCCGCTCTCCAGTGCGCCCAGAATCATTTCACCGACAAGGAAAACGATTACTTCGTCAAGAAGATCGAGATTGCCGGCAAACTCGGCATCCCCTACATCGGAACCTGCTCCGGCAAGGACGACACGAGACCGTTCCAGAAACAAATCGACGATATCGTCCGCGTCTACACGGAAAAATATTTCAAGGCCTGCGAGGCGAACAAGGTCCGCATCCTGTGGGAACCCTGGGCCGGCGGCCCGAACATCGCCACCGGGCCGGTGGGCTTTGAGGCGCTCTTCAAAGGCTTCGGCGATTCGCCCTATGTCGGCCTGCAGTATGATCCGTCGCATCTGGTGTGGCAGATGATGGACCCCATCCAGTGCGCGCGCGACTTCGTCGACAGGATTTACGACGTGCATCTGAAGGACACGCAGGTCCGCTGGGACGTCCTGAAAAAGACCGGCATTAATCCTCCGAACAAAGCCCAGTGGTGGACGTTCCGCCTGCCCGGCCTGGGGCAGATGGACTGGGCGGCATTCTTCAGCGTGCTGCAGCAGGCCGGATACCAGGGCTCAATGAGCATTGAGCATGAGGATCCGTTCTACGGCGCGCCCAGCCGTCCCGGCCCCGATTTCAGTGAGGACTTCAAGACCGGCCTCAAGATGGCGCACCGCTATCTGAAGCAGTACATTCCGGACTGACAGTCGACCTCCACTGGGTGGTCGAACAGTTTGGACATACGCTCGCCGGTGAGCGCGGCAGTCTTCGGCCCATCGGAGAAAATCCCGCCGTTCTTCAACGCGATTACGCGCTCGATCTCCGGAATCACATCCGGCAGATGATGCGTTACCAGCAAAATGCTCACGCCGGATTGCGCCAGCTTTCGCATGGCCTCGCGAACTTCGTGCTGCGCGCGGATGTCGAGCGAGTTGGACGGCTCGTCGAGTAACAGCGCCTTCGGATCGTGCACCAGCGCGCGGGCGAACACGGCGCGCCGCACCTCGCCGCTCGACATTTCGGTCAACGGCTTGTCCGCCAGATGATCCACGTCAAAAAACTTCAGCGAATCAAGGGCTTTCTGTTCCATCTCCGCCGTGACGCGATGATTCGGCCACACGCCGATGGAGCCGAAAAAGCCGCTCAGCGCGGTTTCGAGCGCCGAATACGGCTTGGTGCACGTCTCCACCAGATCGTTGGTGACGATGCCCAGCAGCGCGCGCAGATCGAATAATCCCCAGGTTTCGCGGCCCCAGATGCGCACGCGGCTCGACTCGGGAAAGCGCGGGTAGCACTCGCGCGTCACAATCTTGATCAGCGTCGATTTTCCGCTGCCGTTGGGTCCGAGGATCGCGGCGTGCTCGCCGGCGTCGATGGAAAACGTCACGTCGCGCAGCGCCATGGTGTTCTCGCGTTGCACGGACACGTTCTCAAATTCCAGGAGTTTGGGCATTTATGGTTGGCGTTCGAACCGCGGACCGCATCACGATTGTAACGATTCCGCGCAAGCAGGCGCGCAACGCCTTGCGCGGGACTCAGAACGGATAAGATAGCGGGCAAGGGGAGCCGGACATGGCCAAAAAGAATCGCAAGGCCGATAAAGTGGGTGGCGAACTTCTGCGCAACGCGAAGGAGGACGCCCGGAT
>VFSW01011895.1_pt1 | contig 12195 bp, 10 predicted proteins | sample 5358111 | NCBI WGS metagenome assembly VFSW01 (sample SAMN11554181, study PRJNA540505) | mine drainage metagenome | isolation source: sediment from site ElyBrook_90M | place: USA: Ely Copper Mine, Vershire, VT | collected 2017
GGGACGATGACGACGCCGCCACCCAGTCCGGTCAAGGAGCCCAGGAACCCGGCCACCAGCGAGGCCATGCCGATCAACAAAGAAAACTCAATTGCGTTCATGCACCAGCCGTGGGGTAGAGTCGTCGCACCATCTGAGTATGACTTTACTCGCTTATTAAAGCACGGCCTGTTGGTTCCGCGTTGAGGGCTACATGGTCTGGTTCTCTGGCGGAGTCTTCACTTGATTTGGTCGAGAGCCAGGTTGAGCTCCAGTACATTGACGGTCGGCTCGCCCAACAGTCCAAACTGGCGTGGCCGGATGTGCTGGATGACCAGTTGCTGAAGCACAGTGCGCGACATGTGCCGCTCGCGTGCGACGCGGGGAATTTGATACAGGGCGGCGGCGGGGCTGATGTCTGGGTCCAGACCGGATGCGGATGCGGTGATCAGGTCGATGGGCACGGGCATACCAGAGCTCTCCTGCTGCACGCTGGCATGGATGCGGTCAACCAGGGGCTGACTGGTGGGGCCAAGATTAGAGCCGGACGATGCCGTTGCATCGTAGCCCACACCCGCTGCCGAAGGCCGACCATGAAAATAGGTGGGGCTATCGAACGGCTGTCCAATCAAGCGGGAGCCGATCGCTTGACCATCGCGGACGATCAGTTGGCCACTCGCCTGCTTCGGGAAGAAAGCCTTTGCCAGGATGGTGATTCCGACGGGATAGACCACTCCCAGCAGAATTGCGGTGATGGCCGTGTACAGGCAAGCGGTGATGATATGCTTCTTCATACGGATTCCTTATGCAAGATGCAGTGCTGTGATGACGAGATCGATCACTTTGATTCCGACAAACGGGACGACTAGCCCGCCGAGTCCATAGATGAGCAGGTTGCGGCGCAGGAGTGCATCTGCGGACATGGGCCGATAGCCGACGCCTCGCAGTGCAAGCGGGATGAGCCCCACGATGATTAGTGCATTGAAGATGACCGCAGAGAGAATGGCCGACTGCGCGTTGTGTAGATGCATGATGTTGAGCGCGTTGAGCACAGGAAAGACTCCAGCGAACATGGCGGGCAGTATGGCAAAGTATTTGGCAACATCGTTGGAGATGGAGAACGTGGTGAGTGCGCCGCGCGTCATCAGCAACTGCTTGCCGATGGCTACAATCTCAATGAGCTTGGTTGGGTTGGAGTCAAGGTCGACCATGTTACCCGCCTCCTTGGCGGCCTGCGTGCCGGAGTTCATGGCAACCCCTACATCGGCCTGAGCCAGTGCGGGTGCGTCGTTGGTGCCGTCTCCGGTCATGGCAACGAGCTTTCCATCGGCTTGCTCACGGCGAATCAGGTCCATCTTGTCCTTGGGTGTGGCCTCGGCAAGAAAGTCATCGACACCTGCTTCGCGTGCAATGGCGGCTGCGGTGAGCGGGTTGTCGCCGGTGATCATGACGGTACGAATACCCATGGCGCGCAACTGGTCGAAGCGCTCGCGCATGCCGCCCTTCACCACATCCTTCAGGTGAATGACTCCGAGCGCCTGGAAGTTCTCTGCAACGACAAGCGGCGTGCCCCCACTGCGTGCGATCTGCTGCACGCTCTCCAGCACCCCTGCGGGCATGTTGGAGCCATGTTGCTGCAGGTAGTTCGTAATGGCATCCACAGCTCCTTTTCGGATACTGCGGCCTTCCACTTCGATACCACTCATGCGCGTGGTTGCGGAGAAGGGAATGAACTCGGCATGGAGCGTGCCCAACTCGCGACCGCGCAGATGAAACTGCTCTTTGGCCAGCACGACGATGGAGCGACCTTCAGGCGTCTCGTCGGATAGGGAAGAAAGCTGGGAGGCATCGGCCAGATGATCTGCACTGATGCCGGGTGCTGGTACAAACTCAGCGGCCTGACGGTTGCCGATGGTGATGGTGCCCGTCTTGTCGAGCAGCAGCGTGTTGATGTCACCGGCTGCTTCGACCGCACGGCCAGACGTCGCCAATACGTTGTGCTGCACCAGGCGGTCCATACCGGCAATTCCGATTGCGGAGAGCAGTCCACCGATCGTGGTAGGGATGAGGCAGACTAACAGCGCGATGAGAACGAAGACCGTCTGTGGTGCGCCCGAATACATAGCAAAGGGCTGCAGGGTGACGACGGCAAGCAGAAAGACGATGGTAAGGCCGGCGAGCAGAATGTTGAGTGCGATCTCGTTGGGAGTCTTCTGTCGCTCTGCGCCTTCCACGAGTGCGATCATGCGGTCGAGGAAGGTCTCGCCGGGGTTGGACGTTATCCGAACGATGATCCTGTCGGAGAGCACACGCGTGCCACCGGTGACAGCGGAGCGGTCTCCTCCTGCCTCACGAATGACGGGGGCCGATTCGCCGGTGATGGCGGACTCATCGACCGACGCGACACCTTCGATTACTTCACCATCTCCCGGAATCAACTGGCCGGCCGTGACGCGAACGAGATCGTCGACCCGGAGTTGAGAACTGGCGATCTCCTGCACGACTCCGTTGATCAGGCGATAGGCGGTGGTTTCGGATTTAGCCTGGCGGAGTGCATCGGCCTGGGCCTTGCCACGGCCCTCGGCCATCGCCTCGGCGAAGTTTGCAAAGAGTACGGTGAACCATAGCCAGACGGTGATCTGCAGATTAAAACTGAAGCTGCCACGATGATGCAAGGCGTCGACGATCAGCAGAGTTGAGGTGAGGATGCTGCCAATCTCGACGACAAACATCACCGGATTCCGCATCATCAGTCGCGGGTCGAGTTTGACGAGTGCATCCACCGCGGCGCGGCGGACGAGTTGAGCGTCGAACAGTGAGCGTCGTTGGGAGTGTGAAGCCATCATGGTGTGCTCTCTAAAAGGTGTGTCCGGCGCGTAGCAACAGGTGCTCGAGCACTGGCCCCAGGCTAAGTACAGGAAAGAAGGTGAGTGCTCCGACGATGAGAATGACGCCGGCCAGCAGCACCGTAAAAAGAGGTGTCGTCACAGGAAAAGTACCTGCGGAAGCGGGAACGATCTTCTTGCCGGCAAGACTGCCCGCGAGGGCCAGCATCGGAACAATCATCATGTAACGACCAAAAAACATGGCGACGGCGAGCGAGTAGTTGTACCAGGGAGTGTTCGCATTCAGGCCCATAAAGGCGGAGCCATTGTTGCCCGTTGCCGAGGTGTAGGCATAGAGAATCTCCGAGAGGCCGTGCGGGCCGTGGTTGCTCAGGCTGCTAAGACCCAGATGCGGCATCAGTACGGTCACGGCAGAGAGGCCCAGGATCAGAAGTGGAAAGATGAGTACGTACAACATGCACATCTGAACGTCATAGGCTTCGATCTTTTTGCCGAGATACTCGGGAGTGCGTCCAACCATCAGTCCGGCGATAAAGACTGCAATCACCACGAAGACGAGCATGCCGTATAACCCTGCGCCGACACCGCCGAAGACGACCTCTCCGAGCAGGATGTTGATCATGGGAACCATGCCGCCGATAGGCATGAAGCTGTCGTGCATGCTGTTGACGGCGCCGCAACTGGCATCGGTGGTCACAGTTGCAAACAGCGTAGAGTTGGCGATACCAAAACGAACTTCCTTGCCCTCCATGTTGCCGCCGGACTGCAGCATCGAGACGTGCTGATCGACTCCGTGGAGCAGCGGGTTGGGCTGCACCTCTGCCCAGTAGCAGACCAGCGTTCCAGCGAACCAGAAGATGAGCATCGCTGCCAGCACCGCCCAGCCATGCCGGGGTGAGCCAACCATCTGCCCGAGCGACACAACGAGACCGGCGGGCAGTAGGAAGATGCAGAGCATCTGCAGTAGGTTCGACAAGGGGGTAGGATTTTCGAACGGATGGGCACTATTTGCATTGAAGAATCCACCACCATTCGTGCCGAGCATCTTGATCGCTTCCTGAGAGGCAACGGGTCCCTGAGGAATGGTCTGGGTTGTGATGGTCGTTGGCTTGCCGTCACTGCCAACTAACTGCTGGGCTTGAAGAAGCTTCACGGAGTCGTAGGGCTTGAAGTTCTGGATGACTCCCTGCGATACCAGAGCAAGTGCCACGACTGCGGACATCGGCAGCAGAATCCAGAAAGTCCCACGCGTGAGATCGACCCAGAAGTTCCCAAGCGTCTTCGATTCGCGTCGTGCAATGCCGCGCACCAATGCCATCGCTAACGCCATGCCAACAGCGGCTGACCAGAAGTTATGCGTTGCAAGGCCCAACATCTGGGTCAGGTAGCTCATGGTGGATTCCGGCGTGTAGGCCTGCCAGTTGGTATTGGTCGTGAAGGAGATCGCAGTGTTGAGTGCCAGTGCCGATTCGACCCCAGGAAGATGTTGTGGGTTGAGCGGCAACAGGTGCTGCAGGCGCTCGACAAGATACGTCAGCACCAGTGTTGCGGCGCTGAAGACAAGCATCGATCCGGCATACTCCGTCCAGCGCATTTCGTGGGCTGCATCGATGCCGGTGATGCGATAGAGTACGCGTTCGCACGGTACCAGAATGGGGTCGAGCAACGTTCTGCGCCGTCCGAAGACCTGCGTGATGTAGCTGCCCATCGGTCTCGCCAGCAACAGTACGAGGGTGATGAACAGGGCGATTTGCAACCAGCCATTGAGTGACATTTAAAACTTCTCCGGACGCAGCAGGGCATAGACGAGATAAGCGAGGAGTGCCGCCGAAACGATCAGCAAAGACGAATTGAGAATCATGTGCGTGCTCCGCTCAGTCGGCTACAGGCCCCGACATAGGCCGCGCTAAGCACAAACAGAGTTGCGATCAGGGTAAGGGAAACAAGATCCATAGTAGGGCTCCATCGCACGCGGGTAGCTGCCCGTGTGCATCGGTGAACTAGGAGAGCATTCGGTTGACGTCGGTAGCGGGGGTAAGGAATACGAACGGCCTGGTCTGCGTCGAGGAGAGGTGCTCGCGACTCAAGTGAACCGGTGCAGCAGGGCATGACGATACCTTTCTATCTGAGTAGAAAGGTACGTACGGTAGAAAGTCCGTTGAAAATTCGTTAAGAAGTTGTAAGTTCGGTGGGGTCGACCATGGCCGAGGCTGGATCGGGTTCAAACCTATATCCGATCCAGGGTTCGCTTTGGATGTATCGGTGCGTGTCTCCGCTTTCGATCTTCTTCCGGAGTCCGGCCACCAGTACGCGCAGGTACTCTGGCTGATTGTCTCCTGCAGAACCCCAGATACCGCGCAGGAGAACTTTGTGGGTAAGCACTCGATGCGGTGAACGAGCGAAGAGCAGCAGCAGGTCAAACTCCTTGGGTGTGAGATGGACTGACTGCCCGCGTACTAATACGGAGTGCGCGCCGATATCAATGGTGAAGTCGCCGAGCTCAATTTGAGTTTCCACCGCGTCCTGCTCCGTCGTTCGGCGTAGTTGGGCACGAACGCGTGCCAGCAACTCCGACATGCTGAACGGCTTGGTAAGGTAGTCGTCCGCTCCTTCATCCAGGGCTGTAACTTTCATCACATCGGTGTCGCGCACACTCAGCACGATGATGGGCGTCTGGGCGTGTTGCCGGACGGCACGGGTCAGGTCCAGACCGGTCATCTCCGGCATGGCCAGATCGGTGATGATAAGGTCCGGACGGTCTGTAAGAAAGCGGCTGTAGGCCTCCGCCCCATTCCCTGCGACCAGCACGTCGTAGCCGCTGCTTTGGAGCGATGCGCGCAGCATCCGCGTGATCTGCGGCTCATCATCTACGACCAGAATGCGTTTCAATGTTCCTCCTGTGTGACGATATGCAAGTCTACGTGGGGCGTTTCGGACATGAATTTCTGAATCCCCAGGTAGTACATATATTTACGGAGTCCGTGCAGTGCGGAGCGGCCTACGATTGCTTGGGTGATGCGATGCTCTCGTACAAAGGCAGCGGTAACCCGGGCTGTATCGCTGCCGGTAAGGTTCACGATGGTCGCGCCCAGGTTACTCGCAAATTGAAGACTGGATGCAAGGATGCGTTTGCGCTCGGGAAGTTCATCGCGGTCGGAAGCGACATGCAGCACATATAGCTCCGCGTTCAGGGCCTCTGCCAATCGCGCTCCCCGAGCGATCAGATCGCGAGCCTGGGCATTGGAGCTGATGCAGACCGCGATCTTCTCCGCAACCGTCCAGTGGGCTCCAAGATGCTTCCGCTTGACGTACTCGTCGAGCGTACGATCCACGGCACGGGTTACACGCTGGAGTGCCATCTCGCGCAGAGCGATCAGATTGCCACGGCGGAAGAAGTTCGACAACGAGCGTTCGACGCGTTCCATCGGATAGATATCGCCACGGCGCATGCGGGTGACGAGTGCTTCGGGCGTAAGGTCGCTGATGACGATTTCGTCGGCGCGATCCAACACCCAGTCCGGCACTTGCTCCCGCACACCGATGCCGGTGAGTGCCTGAACCCGCGGAGCAAGACTCTCCACATGTTGAATGTTGATGGTGCTGAGTACGTCGATCTTGTTGTCGAGCAGAAAGAGAACATCCTCATACCGTTTGGCAAAGCGACTGCCTTCAACGTTGGTGTGCGCGAGTTCGTCGATCAGCACGACCTGGGGCATCCGCGCCAGAATGGCGTTGAGATCCATCTCCGTAAAAAGTGTTCCTTTGTAGTCGATCTCGCAGCGGGGGACTTGATCGAGCTTCGCTGCAAGCTCCGCGGTGCCAGCACGCCCGTGCGTCTCAACGATACCGACGACGACATCCTCTCCGCGGCTGCGGCGGCGGATACCCTCGCTGAGCATACTGAAGGTTTTGCCGACACCAGGGGCGTAGCCGAGAAACACCTTAAATCGACCGCCCTGCTTCTCTGTTTCAGAAGTCAGCAGCCAGTCCTCTGGCGATTTTCGTTTTTCGCTCACGCCGTATACTACCCCCATGAACTCGCGCCGCCTGATCCCGATCACACGCTGGATACTGTCTTCCAGCGCCCTGGCCGGAATTGTACTAGTCTACAGGCGCTGGATCCACGTGAACCCGACCACGGTTGCGCTGACGCTGCTGCTCCTGATTCTGCTGCTGGCCGCGGAGTGGGGCGTGAGCTACGCAGTCGTACTTTCGGTCATCGCGACCGCACTCTACAACTTCTATTTTCTTCCTCCCATCGGCACGTTTACGATCTCCGATCCGCAGAACTGGCTGGCTCTATTTACGTTTCTGACGACCGCCATCGTCGCCAGCCGACTCTCCGAACGTGCTCGCAAGCGGGCGCAGGAAGCACGCTCCAGACAGCAGGAATTAGAGACTCTACTGCGTCTGAGTCGTGAGTTGCTACAGACGGAGAGCGTGGTCACACTGGTCAGCTCTATGCCGGCGGCGGTGGCCAGCGTAACCGGAGCAAGGTCCGGCCTGCTGTACCTGCTGGATGGCGACCGCTTGTATCAGGCGGGGCGCGACGATCTGGCCGAGCGGGAGATTCCACATCTGCGGCAACTCTCCATGGCATTGTCGGAGGTCAATATCGAGGCGGATGAGATTCAGGTTCCGCTACGAACTGGTGTGCGGCCCAGAGGGCTCTTGGTGCTGCGTGGGGTTTCGCTGTCGCACAAAATCTCGGAAGCGATTGGTGGGCTGATCTCGATCGCCATGGATCGCGCGCAGGCTCTGGAGAATGTTGCCCACAACGAAGCCGCGAAGGAGAGTGAGCGACTACGCACGCTGATGATCGACTCCGTCACCCACGAACTGCGGACTCCGCTGACTTCAATCAAGGGAGCGGCGACGGCGCTATTGCACACCGGCGGTGGTTCCGAGAGCAGCCGCGAACTGCTCAGCATTATCGATGAGGAGTGCGATCGCCTCAATCGCCTGGTCTCGGAGGCGGTCGAGATGGCGCAGTTGGATACGCAACAGATTCATATGCATTTTGCCCCCACTGTACTGCTGCCATTGATCGAGCAGGCCTGTGAAGTATGCTCCTGGGTAAAAGATCAGCATGCCATCAGAGTCGATGTGCCTGCGGAGTTCGTTGTGCTGGCAGACAGAGAATTTCTGCAGAAGGTGGTCTGTAACCTCGTGGAAAACGCAGCAAAGTACTCCAAGCCCAAAACGCCAATTGTCATCTCGGCCGAACAGCGTGGAGCTGCGATTGCAGTCAGTGTGGCCGATCGCGGTATAGGAATTGATGCCGCGGAACAGTCGCTGATCTTTGAGCGGTTCTATCGCGCCCGAGCACATAGTGAGGGAACGACCGGCACCGGAATGGGCCTGCCCATCAGTCGTTCGATCGTCGAAGCTCACCATGGAACGATCGATGTCGTTAGCCAGCCAGGTCAGGGGTCCGTCTTCACCTTCACCATTCCGGCCAGCGTTCCTAAACGATAGGGCGTTGCGTCTACGTTAGCTGGCTGCTTCCATGGCCAGAAGCCGCCAGATGCGAACCTTGCCCGGCTCATGCAGCTTTGTTGGTGCCAACGATAGAGCTTCCTTTGCGGTTTGCATTGCCTCGGCTGTCTGGTTGTTCGCGCGGAGGGCTTGAGCCAGCATCAGCAGCAGGCTCGCATTATTGTGATGCGTCATGTCGACCGCTCTCTGTGCCCAGGCCACAGCTTGTCGACCATCCTTTGCAGACCGAGGAGATCGCTCGAGGAATGCGGATGCTGCCAGATCGAGATCTTCCGGCGAGGCATGGGGTTGATCGGCTACCTGCTGTAGCGTAGCCATGGCATCCCGATACGCTGCCGATGGAACGGTATTCGGATTCAGTTCGTGATGTACCGCTTGCAGCCGGGTAACGATATCAGCCAACTCCACATCCCACTCGCCGTGTTCAGTGTCCAGTGTTTGCAGCTTGCGGGCGAGCGCTGCCTCCTGCTCCAGCAGTGCGGCCGCAGCACGCAGGTTTCGTGGACGCTCGTTGCGGTCTTCGGCCAGGGATGGACGAGCAGCATACTCGTAGCTGTGCGCTTCAGCATCCAATAGCCGCTGCATGTCCCCGAGCGCAAGCTGTCCATCGCGATTTGCATCCAGAGCGTTCTGGTACGCAATCTTGCTTTGCTCGAATAAAGGTATGGCGCGGGAGTAAAGTCCCATCTCGGCATAGGCTGCTGCTTCCTTGCGCACAAGCGTTGCATGCAAGCGTTTGAGCATCAGCTTTTGTTTATCTTCCGGCGGCATGGAGTCGAGTACCTGCAGCGCCAACTGGAACTCCTTCAGGGCCTCTGCGGGATTATCTTCAAGCTGCACGTTGCCGATGTGCAGGTGCATGTAGGCGGGACCACGCCGTGCAGCGGGATAGGCTGGGTCCATCTGGATGGCGCGCTCATCGAGTGCAAGTGAGCGGCGGTAGGCGGCCAGCCCGGCTACTGTATCGCCAAGCCCCGTATCTTCCGAGAGTTCGTCGCCCAGCGTCTGAATGGCGGTGGAAGCCTCCAGAATCAATTGAGGTGTCGCACCAGGCAGAGCGATGAGATTCTCATAGGTCCGGGCCGCTGATCGTAGTGCAGCTACTGACTCATCGGTACGGTTCATTGTCTTGAGGGTTTCTCCGCGTTCTTCGGTTACGGAGGCGAGCGCTCGAAGTGCCTGCTGGTCATGCGGGTTGGCGTCCACCAACGGCTTTGCCAGAGCCAATGCTTTGTCGAAGCTCCTCAGAGCGCCCGTACTATCGGCTAGGTTATCTGCATAGGAGTTGCCCTGTAGATCGCCCAGTCGAGTGTAGGCGCCAATCAGATCGAGCTCGGCCTGGCGGTCTCCTTGTGCGTCCTTCGCCATGTGGTCCAGGTGTTCAAGCACGCGCGTGATGAGCAACTTCTGCGCACCGGTTGAGCCAGGTATGTCCTTGAGTGCCGTATCCAACTCCGTCAGCAGGCTATTGCTGAGTTCGCGCAGGTCTGCAGAGCGGGCTTCTGCTCTGCGCCGCTGCAGGTTGGCTTCTCGCCACTGCCAAAGTACGCCAGCTATGCCAGCCAGCAGGGTGATCGCGAGGATGCAGGCAGCGGTGATCGAGACACGATTACGGCGAATAAACTTGCCAGCACGATAGCGGAAGGAGCCACGCTGGGCCTGCACTGGATGGCCAGTGAGGTAGGCCTGTATGTCGGTTGCGAGAAGATCTACTGTCGCATAACGTTGCGCAGGTTCTTTACGCAGAGCCTTCATGACGATGGCATCCATATCGCCGTCGAGCTGCGTACCGTTGGCGCGGGTACTGGGTTTTGCAGGCTGCTCGTTGCAGATAAGACGCAGCATCTCTGCAGTCGTGAACTCCTGCAGTTGATACGGATGAACTCCTGCGATCAGGAGGTAGAGCAGCACCCCGAGCGAGTAGATGTCCGAGGCTGTGGTGATGGGATCACCAAGCACCTGTTCAGGACTGGCATACTGCGGCGTGAAGGCCTGAAGGCCCTGGCGAGTCCATTCAGGACCACCGCTTTCTACGTCGGTAAGGAGCTTGGCGGTACCGAAGTCCAGCAGGCGAGGTGTTCCGTCTTTCACCACGAGAATATTGTCCGGCTTCAGGTCGCGATGCACGACAAGGTTCTGATGCGCGAACTGGACCGCGCTACAGACGTGCTGGAAGAGCTGTAGGCGTTGCTTCAGCGAGAGGTTGTGTTCGCTGCAGTACTGGGTGATAGAAACCCCGTCCACGTACTCCATCGCCAGAAACGGCTCCCCCGCGTCGGTAATGCCACCATCGAGCAGGTGGGCAATATAGGGATGCACCAGACCGGCAAGGATCTGACGTTCCTGCACGAACCGCTCTCGAAATAAGTCCGTGGCCAGCGGAAGATCGATCAGTTTGATGGCCACCTGTTGACGGAACTGGCCGTCTACCCGATGCGCCAGATAAACCGCACCCATACCGCCGCGACCCAGCAGATGGTCCAGTGTGTAGCGGTCGATGCGACGCGGCCCGGGCGACCGTTTGATGGAGAGGACAGAGGCGAGCGCTTCCTCCGCCTCGGAGGCAGCGAGCAGAGATCGCAACTCAGCCATCAACTCCGTGTCGCCCGAGCACCGGCTAATGAGCAAGGCCTCACGGCGTTCCGGCACAACACTCAAAAGATCATGAAAGATCTCCTGCGTCCGGCGCAGCTGTCCCGCATTCGGTTCTTCCAATGACAAGCGAATCCCTCCTGCCCTTGTTTGTCATAGAAGACGGCGCAAACCAGCCACAAAGTGACTCAGTGGCTGATGAGACGAGTAACAGCAGCCGGTTCCATGCGGCGATAGAGCCATGTTCGGATGAACTTCAGATCGCGATCGACAGTAGCTTTTGAGGTCTTGAGCAGGGCTGCCGTCTCCTCTGCAGTGCAGCCGAGAAAGTAGCGTAGTTCCACCAGTCTTACCTTTTGTGGATCAATCAGCGCGAGTGCATCAAGGGCACGGTTCAGCTCCAGCAACTGAGGGCTGCCAATATCGACCCAGGGAATCTCATCATTCAGAGCAACGTGTTCTGCCTTGCCTCCGTGCCTCTTCGCCTGGTTGCTGCGGGCATGGTCGATCAGGATCATGCGCATTGCTTTGGCGGCAAACGTGTAGAAGTGCTCGCGATCTTCCCATGAGGCATTCCGCTGGTTGAGCAGCTTGAGGTAGAGCTCATGGACCAGCGAGGTCGCCTGCATCAGCCCTGGGTCACGCTCCCGCCGGATGTAGGCCGCAGCTACCTGACGGAGGTGTGGATACACCAGCGGCATCAGATGCTCGAACGCATCGGGATCGCCATCCCGCCACTTGGTAAGCAACATCGTTATATTGCCATGCTCAGGCTCCACCACGACTCCGAAAGACAAAGGTGACCGCGTAGGTGTCCAGCGTAGCACCGCGGACCCGCGGCACTGAAAAAAAGTTGAGGCATTTTGTCAACACCCTGTGCTGACTGCCTAAAGCTCCCAACAGCGGCTCCTGCCAACGAGGGAAAAGTGATGGCTAGGTCCATGCTGTAGTCAGCGAAAACAACGAATGTGTGGGGTGTGTCAACTTTGGCGGTTACAACTGCATGTTCGATGACGGCTGCCACAGGCCAGACCGTCGGGCAGGCAGCAAAGGTGCTTCGGTCTTCGGCAAGATACCCTTGAATTTCGAGCCGAACCACGGCCAGACCCACTCGAGTGTCCCGTTCTTTTCGCGCGAGCAGTGCTATGGGATATTTCTAACCCCGGGCGAGGTCGGACTGTCGTTGGAGAAGCCTGCCGCGAACGCCACACCCTGCGTACGTTATTAAATTTATGGAGCACCGAATGGGATTTGAACCCATGAATACTGGTTTTGCAGA
>VFSW01011896.1_pt1 | contig 12194 bp, 12 predicted proteins | sample 5358111 | NCBI WGS metagenome assembly VFSW01 (sample SAMN11554181, study PRJNA540505) | mine drainage metagenome | isolation source: sediment from site ElyBrook_90M | place: USA: Ely Copper Mine, Vershire, VT | collected 2017
GATAATACCCAGCGCCACCAGCTCCACCGCGGCCGACAGCAGGATTGTGTAAGGGCTTCTGGTCTTGCCCACACCATCGACGAAAGTCTGCTCAAACATAAGAATCCTTTCCAGCGAAATCACAGCCCGGGAACGAAGTCCCGCTCTATCCCACGCCCCCCGGAAACGCGAGGGGTCAAACTCTTTCTACTTAGCCACTTTCACCGGGCTCTTTACCGGCCGGGGCTTCGAAACCGGAGCCGCCGCCGCCGGCATGGACACAGTTCCCGTCCCCGGACCCTTCTTCTTCCTGGCATCCACAAAATCGTGGAAGGCCAGAACGATCGGACTCGCTACATAAACCGACGAATACGTTCCGACCAGAATGCCCGCCACCAGGGCGAAAGAGAATCCATGCAGCACCGGGCCGCCGAACAGAAACAGCGCGATCGCGGTGAGGAACGTCAGACCGGAAGTCATCACGGTCCGGCTCAGCGTCTGGTTCACGCTCCTGTTGATCACGTCCACCAGCCGTTCCCGGCGGTTCAGATGCAGGTTCTCGCGGATCCGGTCGAAGATCACGATCGTATCGTTCATCGAATAGCCGACCAGGGTCAGCAGCGCCGCGATTACCGTCAGCGTGATCTCCTTGTTGAACAAAGAGAAGATTCCGATGGTGATGATGGTGTCGTGAAACACCGCGATCACCGCGCCCACGCCATAGATCCATTCGAACCGGAACCAAATATACACGAGCATGCCGGCCAGCGCCAGCAGCGTCGCGTTAATCGCCTGGCTCCGCAGATCCTTGCCCACTTTGGGCCCGACGATCTCGATGTCGCGCGCCGCGGTGTAGGGGGCAACGTACGTCTCGCTGTTCACGACCCCCGCAATCTGCGGCGTCACGCCGGCGACCGAGCAGACTTCATCCGGATTCGCGAGAAGCCCTCCATGCTGGTTCCGCCACGCCACAATCGCCGCCGCCAGCTGAGCGACTTGAGGATCGGAGAGCGAAACACCCGCCTTCGTCAGCGGATCGCGCAACCGGTCGGCCAGCTGGCCCGCGCTCGCGTTGTTCAAATCCAGCTTCCCGTTCCCCGGGCGCCCAAACGTCTTCGCCAGCGTATCGAGCACCAGTTGCCGATTCTTTGCGAGCGTGGCGTCATCGGCGCCTTCCGTGCCGATCGCAATTTCATTCGATCCGTTCTCGAAAGTTTGTACGGTCGGCGGATTTGCCAGAACCTTCGTCAGGGAAGAACGTACTTCATCTATGGGAGGAGCATTCTGAAACTTCACCGTCATCAGCATGCCGCCCTTGAACTCAATGCCGTACCTCGGCCCGCCCTTGACTGCAAGGCTTGCCAGACCGGCGACTGTGAGAGCCAACGAGGCGATAATGAACGGCCACTTCTTCCCGAGAAAATCAAAATTGGTGTTTTTAAATAATTCCATCGATCACTGCCCGCCCGCGCGCTTGTTCGAAAAGCCGATATCTCCGGGCCGAACCGTGTCAACGGTTATGACACCGGCTCCTGATAAAATGTTCCCGTTCTCCTGCGTATAAAAACTAACACAAAACGGATGCCGCATCCATCTCCCTTTCATTGCGCCGGTCATAATCAGATGCTCAGCTCCGTGACCTGGCGGCGCCCCGACAGTTCCCAGTCGAAGATGACCTTCGACACAAACACCGCCGTAAACACGTTCGCGAGGAGGCCGATCACCAGCGTCACCGCGAAGCCTTTCACCGGCCCGGTTCCGAACAGGAACAGGAAAAGGCACGACACGATGGTGGTCACGTGCGTATCGACGATGGTCCACCAGGCTTTGCCGAATCCCGCATCCACCGCGGCCGGAATCGACTTGCCCGTGCGCAGCTCTTCTCTGATGCGCTCGAATATCAGCACGTTCGAATCGACCGCCATGCCGATGGTCAGAATAACGCCCGCAATGCCCGGCAGCGTCAGCGTGGCGCCGAAGTAGGAAAGCGCCGCCATCAGCAGGATTGTATTCAGCAGCAGCGCCAGTACGGCGTTGATGCCCGCCTTTTTGTAATAGATCAGCATCACGAAGATGACCGCCACCAGTCCCGCGACGGCGGCGTAAATCCCTTCGCGGATGGAATCGGCGCCGAGCGAAGGGCCGATCGTGCGCTCCTGCTCGTACTTGATCCCGGCCGGCAGCGCACCCGTCTTCAATACGAGAGCGAGATCGGACGCTTCCTGCTGAGTCGCAAGTCCGTTGATGCGGCCCTGGTCGCTGATCGCGCTTTGAATCGTGGCCACGTTGGTGATCTGGTTGTCGAGCACAACGGCGAGTCGGTTGCCGATGTTGGAGCCGGTGAATTTCTCGAAGCGGCGCGCGCCGTCCTGCGAAAGCGAGAAACTGCACTCCCAGCGGCCGGGCGAATCGGAATCGGTGCCCGGAGTGGCGTTGCGCATGTCCTGGCCGGTAATGACGGCCGTGCGCGAGACCAGATACCAGCCGCCGCCGTTGCTCGCGGCCGGCCAGTCCAGAAGATCCGTGCCAAAAGGCAGAATCCCGCCCTTCGCGGCGAGCCCGGCTTCGCGGGTCTGCCACGGCCCCTCGTTCTTCACTTCCACGATTTTGAGTTGAGCGGTGGCGCCGATCAGGTCTTTGACGCGGCCCGGATCGTCCACACCCGGCAGTTCCACCAGAATCTCGGACTGTTTCTCGGACGCGCCGTAATCCTGCACGGTGGGCTCGGTCAGACCCAGGGCGTTGACACGCCGCTCGATCGTATCCCGTTCCTGCGCGACCGTGTTCCGCTTGAGATCGACCAGCGCGCTCGGCTTCATATTCATCCTGTAGTCGGTCGCGTTCACGGGCGCGAGGACCCAGTCCGGGTACTTGTCGGCGACCAGGCTGCGAAATGCCCCGGTCTTCGTCTGATCCACGCCGTGAATGTTGATCTGAATGGAATCGGTGGCTTCGAGAGTCGCCGGATCGTTGCGGTCGAGACCCGCGACGGTAATGCCCGCGCTCTTCGTCGAGTCGCGCAGAGATTCGATCGTCTGATCGGCCTGGGTCTTGGCGGCATCCTGCACCTGCACCTGCAGCACGAGATGGCTGCCGCCCTTCAGGTCGAGGCCCAGATGAATGTTTTGCGAGAGATTCGATTTCAGCTGGGCCAGCGTCAGCGGAACGCCAACTCCGCCGAGGAAGTGGGGATAGCCCACGATGCCAAACAGGCACGCGAGCACAACCGCCACGATCGTTATCGCTTTAACCGTCAAATTCCGTTGCATGAAAATTTTGCCTTGATTATCTTCGAGTTACTTTGAGCCTTCGGGGGGTACCAGCGTGCTGACGGAGGAACGCGCGAACTGCAGCTTCAGGTTATCCGGCTTGACTCTCAACACTATTGTGTCACCATCCACGGCCGTCACGGTGCCGACGATGCCACCGGAGGTGACGACGTTGTCCCCGCTCTTCAGCGCGGCCAGCATCTGCTGCTGGCGCTTCTTCTGCCGTTGCATGGGCATGAACAGAAGAAAATAGAAAACAACGCCGATCAATACATAAGGAGCGAAGAGAGCGATCGAGTTCGCCGGGCTCTGCTGTAAGAAAAGAGAAAAGAACACGTCAGATTATTCTATACTGCCGCCGTGCGCTTCGGGGGCAAGCCCGTTCCTCAGGGCGTTGAGATACAGGGGGAAGCGGCCCACGAGGATAGCCTGCCTGATCTCCCCCATGATGTCAAGGTAGCGCCGCAGATTGTGCCGGGTGGCGAGAGAGGCGAACAGGATTTCTCCCGCCTGGAACAGGTGGCGCAGGTAGGCCCGGGAATAGTTCTGGCAGGTGTAGCAGGAGCAGGCGGGGTCGAGCGGGCCCGGGTCGTCCCGATAGCGGGCGTGTTTGATGATCACGCGGCCTTCGGACGTGAAAAGCCAGCCGTTGCGGGCGTTGCGCGAGGGCAGGACGCAATCCATCATGTCGATCCCGCGGGCGACGTACTCGGGAAGCTCATGCGGCATCCCGACGCCCATCGCGTAGCGCGGGCGGTCGCGCGGCAGCGCCGGTTCGGAGGCTTCCACCATTTCCATGCTGAGCGGGCGCGGCTCGCCCACCGAAAGCCCGCCGATGGCGTAACCGTCGGCATCCAGATCCACTAGGCGCATGGCGCACTCCCGGCGCAGATCGGTGAACGTGGATCCCTGCACGATGGGAAACAGGGCATGGCGGGTGGGCGACTCTTCGATGCGCCGCCGGTAGTGCGCGAAGGCTTCCCCGGCCCAGCGGACGGTGCGGTTCATCGACACCCGCGCGTATTCGTGGCTGACGGGATACGGCGGACACTCGTCGAGCACCATCATGATGTCGCTGCCGAGCGCGAGTTGAACGTCGACGATGGACGCGGGCGTGAAACGGTGCGTGTCGCCGTTCAGATGCGACTGGAAGGTGACGCCCTCTTCCGTGATTTTGCGCAGGCCGGAGAGGCTGAAGACCTGGTAACCGCCGGAATCGGTGAGCAGCGCGCCCGGCCACGACATGAAGCGGTGGAGTCCGCCGAGTCTGCGGATCGATTCGTGGCCCGGGCGGAGGAACAGATGATAGGTGTTGCCGAGGACGATGGGCGCGCGGAGATCTTCCCACAGGTCGCGCTGACTCAGGCCTTTGACTGTGGCCTGTGTGCCGACGGGCATGAACACGGGCGTGGGGATGTCGCCGTGTTCGGTGTGCAAAATGCCGGCGCGCGCCCGCGTCACCGGGCATTCGGCCTGAAGTTCGAAGGTGATCTGACGAGGCAACTCCGATTGTATTGCGACGCCTGAGGAGGCGAGGCGCTACGCCGCGTTCTAAGGCTTCCGCGCGAAGAGCGACAGGTCGATGGAATCCGCCATCGCCTTGTAACCTGCATCGTTCGGATGGAGGTGGTCCTTTGTGTTGTACGGCGCGAGAAACTGGTTTGGATTGGCGGGATCGCGCGTCGTCTTTTCGAAGTCGACGACCGCGTCGAACGCGCCGCTTGTGCGGATGAAGTTGTTGACCGCCTCCCGCATGACTTCGCCCGCTTCGCTCGCATACCCCGCGCCCTCATAAGGCGTCAGCGTGCATCCGATGACCGAAATCCCGTGGGCGTGAGCGCGTTCGATCAACTGGCGCAACCCGCCGATCACGGCATCGGAGGAGATCTTTCCAGCGGGCGCGCCTTGCCGTGCGCCGATTCCGATATCGTTGATGCCTTCCATGATCATCACCCACTTGACGCCGGACGGGCTCAATACGTCGCGGTCGAAACGCGCGAGCGCGCTGACACCCGCGCCGTCGGCGAGCACCTGGTTACCGGAGATCCCCTGGTTCACCACCGCGATATCGGCCGTGGCGCGGTTGGCCAGCAGCCGCTGCGCGAGAACGCTCGGCCAGCTGCGATCGGTGTCCGGCGTGGATGTGGCTCCATCGGTAATGGAGTCGCCAAACGCCACGACGGCGGCCGCATCGGCAGGCGCGAGAACCTCCACGCCGGTGAGCCAGAACCAGGATTGGGAAGCGGTCGCATCGGCGATCTCCGGCTGGGCGGTGAAGTCGCCCTCTTTCGAGATATAGGTGGTGTGCAAGCCCAGGGCATGGGTCGACGCCGGGCCTGTCTCGCCGGGAACGTAGACGCTGATCGCAAGGTCGGCCAGTTTCGGGACGTTGAAATCGATCGGATCGCTCAGCATCGGAGCGCCCACCGGAATCGTCGTCGAAGGCTTCCCGTTGAACGAGAGCGCCCGGTCGGAGCCTGGAACGATCGCGGAATCCTTGTCCCGCAGCGCAATGTGCGCCGAGCCGACCACCAGGGGAGCGGCGCCGAAGGCATTCGAAAGCTGGATGCGTACGCGGCTGCCGCCAATGCTGGAGCGGGCGATCATGCGCACGGTCTGGTTGTTGAAACTGGCGCCGGGGCCGCGGGGCTGCTGCTGCGCCGCAGTCCACGTGGCAACCCAGTGTAAGCCGCCGGCGGGACTCTGGGCCATGAGAGCAACGGCCCACAATGCGATTATCGGTATCTTCATACGTTTTCGACCTGAAGGTAGAATAGCGGATTAAACCAGATGGACGCGATCTCCGAGTATCAAAAATGGAAGCAGCAGGGCGAAAGCCTGCGCTCACAGGCCAAACAAGCCATGGAAGCCAGGTTCCGCGACCTTCTCGCCGAGGCCGCGCAAATCGCCCAGGAGTACCAGCGCGATTTCGGCGGCGGGCTGAAGCCGCCGGCGCCGGTCACGGCGTTCCGGTATAAGGCATCGGCCGTTCAGAAGCCGAAGAAAGCGGCTCCGAAGCCGGAGCCCAACGCCAGAATGGCCGAATTGCAGAAGCGCCGGGCGCAGATTCAGAAGAAGATCGAAATCGCGAAAGCCTCCGGTAAGGCGACCAAGAATCTCGAGGACCGGCTTTACGAGGTTGACGACGAGATCCATCTGGCCGGGCAAACAGGGCCGAAATGAAAACCGTTGCAGCTCTGCTGGGTCTGGCGGCCCTGCTGAACGCGGCGAAACCGCCCGCTCCCCGCCCGGAGCGCCCCCTGGCGCCTGGTTTGTACGCCGTTTTCAACACGTCGAAGGGCGCGATTACGGCGGTGCTCTACGAGAAATACACGCCCCAGGCGGTCAGGAACTTCGTCATGCTGGCGCAGGGCACAAAAGCATGGCGCGAGCCGAAGACGCGGGCATGGGTCAAACGCCCGATGTACGACAACCTCACGTTTCACCGCGTGCTGCACGGGCAGATGATTCAGTCGGGAGACCCGACCGGCACCAGCGCGCACGACTGCGGCTTCACGATTCCCGATGAGTTTCTGCTCGGCCTGCAGTTCGACCGCTCCGGAAGGCTGGCCGTGGCCAACAGCGGAACGCCCGATTCGGGCGCCTGCCAGTTTTTCATCACCGACGACATCGTGCCGGAATGGAATAACAAGTACACGATCTTCGGGCAGGTGGTAAGAGGTCTGGACGTGGTGGACGCGATCAGCCGCGGCCGGCTGCATGGCGACAAGCCCGTGGACCCGGTCGCGCTCATGAGTGTCACGATCGAGCGCGTGCTCCCGTCAGGGGACGGGCGTTGAGAGCGGCTTGCCCTTTTCCACCAGATACACGGCCACCAGTTTCAGCGGCACGGAGCCGGTATTGTGCGCGTCGTGCACGGCGCCGGCCGGAACCACAAAGCCATCCCCTGCCTTGACCCTGCGGGCGGGCCGGCCTTCGATCAGAAGATCGGCCTCGCCATCGGTGATGTAACTGATCTCTTCGCCCGGATGCGTGTGCCGCCCGACCGAGGCGCCGGGCGCGATTTCAACATGCACAATCACGGCCTCCCGGCCGGGAACCGAGACATCGGCGCGCTCAACGATCTTTCGTTGAACAGGTTGAACGTTATTTGGTTGAACGACCGGATTCTGAGCGAAGAGCGAGGCCGCCAGCGTGGCGGCCAAAATGAGCAGATGTTTTGGCCGCCACATGGGGATTTATTTGCCGACGAGATGTTTCAGGTCGCGGTTGTTTTCCTGGCAGATGTACTCCAGGATTTCCTGATTCGGGTACCAGGTGGCGAAGGTCACGACGGTCCAGGGCTTCGTGTAATAGTCGGGATCGTCGATGGTCGCTTCGACCCTGAGCGTGTTCGAATCCGAACGGATGAATTTCTCGGTCACGTGCAGTTTTTCCCCGTGACGATGCCCCGCGGCGTCGAGCCAGGTGCGATCGTTAAAGCCGACGGTATCGACGACGAGCGTATCGCCGTCCCATTTACCGGTCGAATAACCCAAATAGGTGGGATTGGGATCTTTGGGCTGTTCGCGGCCATCCATCCAGATGTTGCGCCACACGTGGGCGCCGCCCTCATACACGAAAACGATCCGGTTCGGCAGCTGGAAGATCTCGGTCGGATAGGGAGTATACATCATGCGGGGCACGCCGGGAGGCAGGCATTCACCTTCGGGATCGTCCTTGGAATTGGTGGCGGTTGCTTCATCGAAAAGCTTCTTGCCGAGAGCGTTGAACGGTACGTCGACCCGCGCCAGATTCGCGCCTCTGCCAAGGGCTTTGTAGCAAGCCTCGTCGCCGAGGACGCAGCCCTGCTTCTGCATGTCGATGATGTAGGGAACCTGCCAGATGCCCTTCATTTTCGCGGTGTCGCTTTGGGAGTTCCCGCCGAGGTCGGGCTTGCCGGCATTCGCGCCCAGGTACGGATCGTTCGGCAAACGCGGCGTGGGACCTGCCGGCGGACGGGCCGGACCGCGTCCGCGTCCACCGCCGGGGCCACCCGGTCCGCCAGGACCAGCCGCGGCGGCGGGAGGACCCTGGGCCGCGAGAGGCACGGAGGCCAGTGAGCCGGCGGCAACCAGGGCCGCTACTGTCATGATTGAATGCGTTAGATAACTTCTCATCTATTAAAATCCCTTTTCCTGCATCACTTTGTTTCGGCCGGTGTGGACGTCGCGGGGCCTTGCCCGACAATCTCCAGCACACACTCCCCGTCCTTCGCGCCATCGTAATGGATCTGCTTGCCGAAATGCGTCACGAACGAGCCCGCCGGCATGGCGACGGTGCTGTCCGGATCGTATTTCGGACCGGTGCCAACCCACCACGTTCCCGAAATCACGGTAATGAACCGGTCGTTCGGATGGAAGTGGGGGCGGCTCATGTGATGCGCGCTCCATTTGTTCAGGACGATGTAGAGGCCCGGCTTCGCGGGATCGCCCACGAGCACGGCGGTGCTCGCGCCCGACGCATTAGCCACCCAGTGGATCTGATCGGGCAGCTTGTACACGAGAGCTTTCGGGTTGACGTCGGCCACGAGGACCGAGCCCAGCGTCATGAAGGCGGCGAATCCCAATATAGAGCGCATGCTACGGCAATTTACAGACGAAGTTCGAAGCATCATTGTTACTTCCCGTACCTTTATAAACCGCTACCTGCGGGTAGGGGCACAGCGGCCGGGTCCGGTCCACCACGCCAGCGGTCACATGAGACGCGACGATTTCCCGCGGCGCCGCGCCGGACTCGCGCCAGCGCTCGATGGCGCCCATCCTGTTAAACTGATCGGGGCCGTCGCCACCCTGGCAGTGCATCATGCCGGGCACCATGTAGAGCCGCAGCCAATCGCCCTGTTTCGGTCCCATTCGGGTCAGGACGCCGTTGTAAAAATCGATGGTGTTTCCCGGAGGGATCGCCTGATCGGCCCAGCCATGATAGAGCAGAAGCTTTCCGCCATGGGCCTTGAAGGCGGAAAGGTCGAAAGTGTGGGCGTCGATAAAGCCGGCTTTTTCATCGGCGAGCGCGAGGTCGCGGTCGAGATCGAAGGTGCGCCAGTCCCAATCGGCATTCTGGTAGCCGAGGATGCGGATGCTGTCGAGTCCGCCGCCGGGCTGTGCGGGAATGTTGCGGAGGGAAGCGTACTGCAACTCGCCGCCCGGTTCGAATCCGGTCCAGACAGTCTCGCCCTTTGCGGTTTTGACGTCGGCATACACGATCCTGGCCAGTTTGACCTGCGGGGCGGTAAGGCAGGTGTCGGCATCGGCGCCCTGGCAGAGCAGAACGGCGGGATCGAAGTGGCACTTTTGCGGGTCGCCAATCAGGCCGTCTTTCAGTCCGTCGAGCGCATCGCATTGGGCCATGACCGCCTGGTGCAGCGTGGCGATTTTGGCCGGGGAAAGCGCGCCGCCGGGGTCTGCGATCGCTTCCATTGCCCTTTCGACACTGGATGCGTGGAGGCGAATATGAGGGTTGGCGGGCGCTCCGGCGGCGACGCCGTCGAAATCGTCCGGATAGCGCGTCACTTCGACAAGCGCCTGGCGGCCGCCGGTGGAGCAGCCGTTCCAGTAAGAGTATTTCGGCCCCTTGCCGTAGTACGCGGCGACAATCGCCTTCGACTGGACGACGGTTTCGTGCACGGCGCGATAGCCGAAGTCGACGATCTTTTCGGGATGGCCCAGGGCAAACAGGCCGTTGCCGCCTTCATGCCCTGTATCGGTGGATGCGGTGGCGTAGCCTTCCTTGAGCGCCTGTGCCATGGCGGAGTAGCTGATGACGCCCGCCCATCCGCCGTTGCCGACGACCTCGATCTTCCCGTTCCAGTTTTCGGCGGGCAGCCAGACTTCCATTTTGATATCGGAGTCGGCGGAAGGCCTGAGGGTAGCGGCTACGCGGCAATAGGCAGGGAGGAGCAGGGCGGGCGCCTCCGGACCGCGACCCGCCGGCGCCCGGTACGGTCCCGCCGCCACGGTCTCGACAATCGAAAAAACGGCGCCGGGCAAAGACAGGGATTTCAAACCGTCGCAGGACGGCTGTGCGTAAGACAGCGCAGCCGCCGCTCCGAGGAACGCCGCGAGCCGGAGGAAGGCTCTCATTACGGTACCTTGCAGGTGAAGCTGGCCGCGTCGCTGGTGCTGCCCACACCTTTATAAGTCGCGACCTGCGGATAAGGGCACAGCGGACGAGACATGTCCACAGTGTTGCCGGTGACGTGATTGGCCGTGATCTCGGCGGGGGCGACGTTCGACTCGCGCCAGCGCTCGATGGCGCCCATCTTGTTGAACTGGTCGGGGCCGGGGCCGCCCTGACAGTGCGTCATGCCGGGAACCATGTAGAGTCTGATCCAGCTGTCCTGTCTGGACGAACCCATTTTCCGGAGCACGCTGTTGTAGTAATCGATGGTGTTCTCGGGCGAAATCAGCTGATCGTTCCAGCCGTGATAGAGCAGGAGCTTGCCGCCGCGGGCTTTGAACGCGGAGAGGTCGGGCGAGACGTTGACGTAGCCGAACTTCTCGTCGGCGGCGGCGGTGTCGCGGTCGAGATCGAAGGTATGCCAGTCCCAGTTGGGGTCCTGATAGGTCGCGTACTGGAAGGTGCCCTGCGACAGGGACAGAGGCGCTTTGGCGGGGTTGAGCTGGGGCCATGCGAGTTCCCCGCCCGGCTCTTTGCCGGGGAAGATCAGCTCTCCATCCTTCTTTTTGGCGGCGGAGTAGACGAGTTTCACGGCCTCCACCTGGGGCGCGGTCAGGCAGGCGTCGGAATCGGCGCCCTTGCACAGGAGAACGGCCGGATCGAAGTGGCATTTGCGGGGATCGTTGAGCAGCCCGTCTTTCACGCCGTCGAGGGTGTCGCAGGCGGCGAGCACCGCCCGGTTGACGGTGGCGAGTTTGGCGGGCGAGACGAAATGCCGGTCATCTTTGAGGACGGCGGTGGCGACCATCATGTCCCAGGCGTGCAGGTGGGTCTGGGGGTTGGCCGGCGCACCGGCAATGATGCCGTCGAAATCGGCGGGATAGCGCTGGGCTTCCATGAGGCCCTGGCGTCCGCCGGTGGAGCAGCCGTTCCAGTAAGAAAGCTTCGTTTTGCGACCGTAGAAGGCGTCGATGATGGCTTTGGACTGGACGGTCATCTCGTGGTTGGCGCGGTAGGCGAAGTCGACGAGCTTCTCGGGGTGTCCGAGGGCAAAGACGGGGTCCTGACCGGTGTGGCCGGTGTCATTGGAGGCGGTGGCGTAGCCTTCTTTGAGGGCCTGGGCCATGGCCGCGAAGGTGATGGAGCCGGCCCATCCGCCGTTGCCGACGGCCTGGAATTTGCCGTTCCAGTCGGCGGCGGGGAGCCACAGTTCCATTTCAATGTGCGAATCGGCGGAGGGCGTGAGAACCATGGCCAGGCGGCAGTAGGCGGGCAGCATCAGGGCCGGCGCACCGCCGCGGGCGGGGCCGCGTCCCGGAGGCTGCGGCTGGTGGAACGGCCCGGCGGGGACGGACTCGGCTGTCGAGATGGCGATGTTCGAGAGTGGCAGCGATTTGAGGTTCTCGCAGGGAGTCTGTGCGGCGGCGGCGAACCAGGCGCCGGAAACGGCCAGGGAGAAGACGGCGCGGAATACGGTTTTGCGGATCACGGTTTTGCAAATCACGGTTTTGCAGATCACGGTTTTGCAGATCACGGTTTTGCAGATCATTGGGAAGCCTCGGATGCCCCGCGGCGGAGAGCAGACAGGGGGCAAGTAGTTGAAGCTATCATATTGCGCGTGCGCGTGAAACGGTATGGACTGGAATATCGGATTCGCCTGAAGGCCGGCCGGGCCACTTTGCAGGACGATTGCGGTGTTTTCAAGCGGGTGTTGGGTTCGTTTGGCGATTTATGCCGCGGGGTCCCAGGCTTCCCGGGGTTGGTTTGGGCGGGAGTTGGCGGGGGGTCCGTTTCAGGAACCGGATGTGAGCCACTGTTCCCGGTCTC